>Ga0163109_10001007_pt1 | contig 22352 bp, 23 predicted proteins | sample CRUFie1St13metaG_FD_108704 | JGI IMG/M metagenome (GOLD analysis project Ga0163109, IMG submission 108704) | Marine microbial communities from the Costa Rica Dome - CRUD Field 142mm St13 metaG | ecosystem: Environmental > Aquatic > Marine > Oceanic > Photic zone | place: Costa Rica: the Eastern... | reverse complement strand
AGGCTTTTGTTGCATTATAGACTGACATGCAAGAACCATTTCAACTTCAGAGGTTCCTATACCAAATGCAATAGCTCCAAATGCACCATGAGTAGATGTATGAGAATCTCCACATACAATTGTTAGGCCTGGCTGAGTAATGCCATTTTCTGGACCAATAACATGAACAATACCGTTCTTATTGTGGCCAAGCCCCCAAAAATCTATACCATGATCCTTACAGTTTTTTTCAAGAGTTTTAACTTGCATAGCTGATAGCTTATCCTTAATTGGTAGATGCTGATTTAAAGTTGGAGTATTATGATCAGCAGTTGCAAAAGTTTTATTAGGAAACATTACTTTAAGACCTCTGTTTTTTAGTCCAACAAATGCAACTGGACTTGTAACCTCGTGAATAAAGTGTCTATCAATAAAAAGTACATCTGGACCATCTTTTATTTTTTCAATTACATGTGAGTCCCAAACTTTGTCAAAGAGTGTTTTAGCCATACTTAATTTTTTTATTTTTAAGAATTATTGGGAAATCAATATCTGTTACTTCTTTCTTTTTGTCTGCCAATGTTAAGAATTCATCATATACTTCATCTAGTTCATTTTTTGTAAGATTAACTCCAAATTCTTTCATTCTAAACGCTAATGCAGCTCTTCCACTCCTGGCGGTTAATACTATTGAAGATTTATCTACACCAACATCAAGTGGATCAATAATTTCATATGTTTCTCTTTTCTTGATAACACCATCTTGATGAATTCCAGAGCTATGAGCAAATGCATTTGATCCAACAATTGCCTTATTTGGTTGAACAGGCATTCCCATTAATTCTGATACTTTTTGACTTGTTTCATTAAGAAGCTTTGAATTAATGTTAGTATCTAGATCTAAATCAGAGTGTTGTCTTAAAATCATTACGACTTCCTCTAAGGAAGTATTTCCTGCTCTCTCTCCAATACCATTGATTGTGCATTCAATCTGCCTTGCACCATTGAGAACACCTTGTATAGAGTTGGCAGTAGCTAGACCAAGATCATTATGACAATGACATGAAACTGTGACATTTTCAATACCGTTAACATTATTAATTAAAAACTTGATTTTATCCCCATATTCATTTGGAAGGCAGTAGCCAGTTGTATCTGGTATATTTAATACAGTAGCACCAGATTTAATTACTTCCTCGCATACTTTTGCAAGAAATTCATTTTCTGTTCTACCTGCATCTTCAGCATAAAATTCCACATCATCTACATATTTCCTTGCATGAGCTACCGATTTTTTTGCTGTATCTATGATAGAGTCCTTATTTGAATTAAACTTATATTTAATATGAACTTCAGATGTGCCTATTCCAGTGTGAATCCTTGGATTCTTTGCACTTTTTAATGATTCTGCAGCAATATCAATATCCTTTTCATTAGCTCTACTCAGGGCACAGACAGATGCATTTTTTATAATTTTTGATATTTCAACTACAGATTTAAAATCACCAGGGCTTGAGATTGGAAATCCGGCCTCAATTATATCAACACCTAGTAAATCAAGTTTTTCAGCTAGGATAAGTTTACTTTTAGTATCAAGCTTACATCCTGGAACTTGCTCGCCATCTCTAAGTGTTGTATCAAAAATTTTAACTTGATTTTTCATTACTCACTAAATTATTACTTAAAATGATGATACTTAAAAAAAAGTATATTAATTTTACAATGCCAGAAAACAATATTAACTATATAAATTATTGATAATCAAGATTTAAGATAAAATATTTATACAATGACTAATGATTTAAAAGATAACCTTTTTGTACTTATAAAATCCTTAACAAAGTCTGAGAAAAGACAATTTAAGCTTTATGTAGGTAGAATGGATTCTAATGAAGACTCGAAATTCCTTAATTTATTTAACCTACTTGACAAAATAAAATTATACGATGAAAAGATCATACTTGAAAGTAAAATTGTATCAAAGCAACAACTTTCAAACCTCAAAGCACATTTATATAAGCAAATTTTAATAAGTCTTAGGTTAAATCCTCAACATAAAAATGTTAAACTTCATATTAGAGGTCAAATTGATTTTGCAACAATTCTATATCAAAAGGGCCTATACAAGCAAAGCCTTAAAATTTTAGATAAAGTTAAATCTTATGCACTAAAATATGATGAAAATACCTCTGCCTATGAGATTGTTGAATTCGAAAAATTAATTGAATCTTTATATGTAACAAGAAGTCTTAGTAACAGGACTGATGAATTAGTATCTCAAACAAATCATTTAAAGCAGCTAAATGATATTTCAAGTTCTTTATCTAATATATCTCTTCAGTTATATGAAAAGCTGATTAAGGCTGGATATGCAAAGAGTGATTCCGAATCTAAAGAAATTAAGTCTGTTTTTAAAAGAAAAATTAAGGACTTTAACCCGAAAAAATTAGGATTTAGAGAAAAACTAATATACTATCAGTCTTGGGTATGGTACTCTCTTTTAGTTCAAGACTTCCTTTCAACTTACAAATACGCATCAAAATGGATAAACACATTTCACAATAATCCAGAGATGATAAAAATACACCCTGTATATTATTTAAAGGGTTATAACTTTCTGTTAGAGGCACTTTCATTAATAAAGCACCCTTCTAAGTTTAAAAATTGTCTAAATGATATGATAGAAGTTGTTGAGAATAGTGAATTTCCTGTAAATCAAAATTTAAATGCATTAATATTTTTATATAAATACAACAATCTTTTTAATCTTCATGTACTTGAGGGGACTTTTAAAGAGTCAATCAAAGTTGTTCCTGAGGTATTAGATGGTATTGAAAAAAATAAAAATTTTATTGATCATCATCATGTTATGCTTTTATATTATAAAATTGCTTGTATGTATTTTACTGTTGATGAATTCGATAAATGTATAGAGTATACTAATTTAATTATGAGTAATAAAAATATTAAGATGAGAGAAGACCTTCAATGTTTTACAAGGATTCTAAACTTAATTGCACACTGGGAAGCAGGGCTAGATTTTCATTTGGATAAAATTATCAGGGAAACCTATAGTTACTTAGATAAACTTAATGATTTACATGAGGTTCAAAAGACAATTTTAAAATATTTAAATGGATTGGAGAATATTTACCCTGGAGAAATTAAAAACTTTCTGAGAAATCTTTATAATGAGTTAAAAAAATATGAAGATGATCCATATGAAAAAAGAGCTTTCCTATATCTAGATATAATTTCATGGCTTGAAAGTAAAATAAAAAGGAAACCTTTACAATTTATTATTAAAGAGAAGGCTATATTGATTAATAGGAGAGAGAAGCAGACCACAAGCCTGTCAAAGGAGTCTTTGCCTCTATAACTATTTTTTTTTCAGATACAGGATGAGTAAATTCAACTTCTTTTGAGTGTAAATAAATTCCACCATCTTTATTTGATCTTTTAGACCCATATTTTAAATCTCCTAAAACTGGATATCCAATTTTTGAAAAACTGCATCTAATTTGATGGTGTCGTCCAGTTATTAATTCAACTTCAACTAGACTATAATTGTCCAAGTTTTTAAGTTTTTTAAATAATAGACTGCCATATTTAGAGTTTTTTACCTCCTCATCCCACAAGTAAGATTTGTTTTGTTTTTTATTTTTTTTAAACCAGCCTTTAATTTCTCCATAGTTAGAACGAAATTTATTTGAAATAATTAACCAGTATATCTTTTTTATTTCTCTATTTCTTAATTTTTTGTTCATTCGTGATAAAGCCTTACTTGTCTTTGCAAAGATTACTATGCCCGATGTGGGCCTGTCAATTCTATTTACTAAACCTAGAAAAACATTACCTTTTTTATTATACTTATTTTTCAAATAATCTTTAACTATTTCAATTAAAGATAAATCTCCAGTCACGTCTCCTTGAACAAGAACACCTGTCTTTTTATTGATAATTATCAGATGATTGTCTTCGTAAAGTATTTCAGATTCTATTAAGTTCAAGTTAGTATTGCTCTTCTTTGTTAGGGAAATCTCCACTTTTAATATCAGTAGAATATTTTTTAACAGCTTTACTAATTAAAGTATCTAAATCAAGATATCTTCTTAAGAATCTGGGACTAAAATCCTTATTCATTCCAAGCATATCCTGTAAAACAAGAACCTGACCATCTACATGATTTCCAGCACCTATTCCTATAATCGGAACGTTTAATTTTGAGAAAACTTTTTTAGAAAGCAGATTTGGTATTTTCTCAAGTAAAACAGAGAAGCAACCAATTTCCTCTAGCATTACAGCATCATTTAACAGAGTAGATGCCTCATCTTTGTCCTTTGCTCTTACTTCATATGTCCCAAACTTATATATTGACTGTGGGGTTAAACCTAAATGACCCATTACTGGAATTCCAGCTTGAATAATTCTTTCAATTGATTCCTTCGCCTGATAACCACCCTCTAATTTAACTGCATGAGCTCCCGATTCTTTCATAATTTTAATAGCAGATTTCAATGCCTCTTTAGAATCTGCTTGATATGTCCCAAAAGGCAGGTCAACTATAACAAGAGCACGTTTTACAGCTCTTACCACAGAGCTTGCGTGATAAATCATCTGATCTAGAGTAATTGGTAGTGTTGTTTCATGGCCAGCCATTACATTTGAAGCAGAATCTCCAACTAAAATTATGTCTATACCAGCCTCATCAATTATTTTAGCAAAACTGAAATCATAAGCTGTTAGCATAGAGATTTTTTCAGATTTGTTTTTCATCTGATTAAGAACTTTAATTGTTACTCTAGATTGATTTTGATTAGTCATTATAAGATTTTCCACAAAAATAGTATAAATATATTTACCTGTATTATGACATAATGTCATACTATTCAAATTGGCATAATCGTTGACTATATTAATTAAAATTAAATATTATGAGTAAAATAATTGGAATTGACTTAGGAACTACAAATTCATGTGTTTCTGTAATGGAAGGTAGTGAACCTGTTGTAATACCTAACGCTGAAGGAAAAAGAACTACACCATCTGTAATTGCTTTTGTTGAAGATGGTGAAATTAAAGTTGGAGACCCTGCTAAAAGACAGGCTGTTACTAACCCTGAAAAAACTATTGCATCTGTAAAAAGGTTTATGGGTAATAAATTTAGTGAATCCTCAAAAGATGTTAAAACTGTTGCATACAAAGTTGTGAAAGGGGACAATGATACTCCAAGAGTTGATATAGATGGAAGACTATATTCTCCACAAGAATTATCTGCAATGGTACTTCAAAAAATGAAAAAAACTGCAGAAGACTATCTAGGTACAACCGTAAGTGAAGCAGTTGTAACAGTTCCAGCCTATTTTAACGACTCACAAAGACAAGCTACAAAAGAAGCTGGTGAAATTGCAGGACTTAAAGTTCAAAGAATTATAAATGAGCCAACTGCTGCCGCATTAGCATATGGAATGGATAAAGGAGGTTCAGATAAAAAAATTGCTGTATATGATCTAGGAGGAGGAACATTTGATATATCAATTTTAGAACTTGGTGATGGAGTATTTGAGGTACTTTCAACAAATGGAGATACACACTTGGGTGGTGATGATTTTGATCAGGTTATTATTGATTTTCTAGCTGAAGAATTCAAAAAAAATGAGCAAATTGATTTAAGAGAAGATTCTATGGCTCTTCAGAGGTTGAAAGAAGCTGCAGAAAAGGCAAAAATAGAACTTTCATCTTCAACACAAACGGAAATAAATTTACCTTATGTAACTGCTACTTCGTCAGGTCCTAAGCACTTAGTAACTACATTAACTAGAGCGAAGTTTGAGCAACTTTCAGATGAATTAGTTAAAAGATCACTGGAGCCTGTAAAGAAAGCCTTAAAAGATGCTAGTCTTACAAAAAAAGATATAGACGAAGTCATTTTAGTTGGAGGTTCAACAAGAATTCCAATAATTCAAAAAGAGGTAGAATCATTGTTTGGTAAAAAGCCTTCTAAGGGAGTTAATCCAGATGAAGTTGTTGCTGTAGGTGCAGCTATCCAGGGAGGTGTTCTTTCTGGTGATGTAGAAGATGTTCTCCTCCTTGATGTTACGCCATTATCACTAGGTATAGAAACTATGGGGAATGTTATGACTAAGTTAATTGAGTCAAATACGACTATACCAACAAAGAAATCACAAGTATTTTCAACCGCTGCTGATAATCAACCATCTGTAGAAATACATGTATTACAGGGTGAAAGACCAATGGCTAAAGACAATAAAACAATTGGTAGGTTTCACTTGGATGGAATTCCACCATCTCCCAGAGGTGTCCCACAAATTGAAGTAACTTTTGATATTGATGCTAATGGAATAATTAATGTAAGCGCACTAGATAAAGCGACTAATAAATCTCAGGATATTAGAATTGAAGCTTCTTCAGGACTTACAGAGGAAGAAATTGAAAAAATGAAAAAAGATGCTGAGGCAAATGCGGAGGCAGATCAAAAAGCAAAAGATGAGGTTGATAAGCTAAATAGTGCTGATCAAATGATTTTTCAGACTGAGAAGCAACTTAAAGATTTTGGTGATAAATTATCAGATGACAAAAAGAAGCCAATTGAATCTGCCCTTGAGGATCTAAAAAAGGCATATGAGTCAAAAGACCTTGAAAAAATTGATGAGAAACTAAACACTATTAACGAAGCATGGAAAAATGCCTCAGAGGAGATGTATAAGGCACAAGCCGAGAATACGGGTGGTCAGCCTGGCTCAGATCCAAATTCTGATAATCAAAATACTGCTTCTGATTCAAAGGGTGACGATGTTCAGGATGTTGACTTCGAAGAGGTAAAAGAAGAATAGCTTTTGATTGATAAAAAACTAAAGAAATTTATTCTTAAGGAGGCAAATGATAGATGTAGCGGTACACTTGTTTCTACACTAGGTATTAAGTTTACGGATGTTGGTGAAACCTATCTGGTTGCAGAAATGAAGGTTACCCCTAAACTTCATCAACCAGCTGGTGTACTTCACGGTGGCGCGACTGCTGCTTTAGCAGAAACTGTTGGAAGCTCTGCTGCTGCTGTTTTTTCAAAAAAAGATAATCAAATGTTAAGAGGGGTTGAATTATCAATTAATCATGTAAGAGGCATCAGTGAGGGAATTGTAATTGCTAAAGCTGAGCCAATCCATATGGGTAGGACAATGCAACTTTGGAAAATATCCATTAAAAATAAAGAAGGAAAGGATATTTCATTTGCAAAACTAACTACGTTAACAATTAATAAGTAAAACTTAAAAAAAAACTTTCATATTAACTTGTCAAAATGTAAATTTGGCACTTTAAAAATATTTATATGAAAAGTGTAATAATATGTGATATGGAGGGTTTAATCTTAAACATGAACGATGGTGCTGTAAAAATGTTTGGTTATCCTTCCGATGAGTTAGTTGGTATCAAAAGAGTATCAATCTTCTCTCCTGGAGAAATAGTCCTTCAAAATGTTCTTGGTTGGTTAAAGGATGCAAACCAAACAGGTGAGCATGTAACAAAAACTAATTTTATTAGAAAAGATGGTTCAACATTTGCAGCAAAGATTAAAATAACTCCAAACTTTAGCAATGGAAAAAATAATCCTCAAACAGGATATTGCGGAATTACTGAAGTAATTGATGAGGAAGTTAATATACCAATTAGTTTTGTTACCAAAATAATAAAAGGTGTTGCTATTACTAGAGTTGGTTTTGCATCAGCATCATTATTTCCTGTATTTGCTATTGGTTGTTATTATGCGGGAATTGGAGACAATTTATTCAGTCCTTTATCACTTGCTCTAACCACTTTTGGTATTTTATTTTTTCATTTATTTTCAAACTTATATAATGATTATTTTGATGTTACGCATGGAACAGATGAAGCTAATACAGAATATTTTAATGCTGGAATGGATTCAACAATTCTCCAAGGTGCACAATTATCTGGAGGTAGTAGGGCAGTAGAACTTGGTTTAATAACATTAAAGGGTACAAGAAGTCTTGCCAATATCATGTTCATACTAGGTTTATTTACTGCTGCTGGTATATTATATACAAGTTATTTAAATACTGGTTCAACATCTAATGCATATTATGCGGCAATAATTGCATTAATCGGAGTGCTTGTTGGATATTTTTATACAGCAAAACCAGTCAGACTTTCCTCTAGATATGGGTTGGGAGAACTTTCAATCTTTCTTTCATTCGGACCATTGTTAACGTTAGGTACCGGATTTGCTATTGCAAATGAGACAATTCAATTATTTTCGACTGAATTTTACAATCTTATCTTACTTGGTGTACCAATCGGACTATTAACAACCAATATTCTTTTTATTAATCAATATCCAGATTATTCATCAGATAAAAAAGTTGGCAAGAATCATTTAGTTGTTTTGCTGGGTAAGAAACTCTCAAGATGGATTTATGCTATTAACCTTGCAATCACTGTAGGTTCCCTATATTATATTTCAGAAAATGTTGTTAATAATATCCAAGCATCATTATTTCTGTACATACTAATACCTATATGTATGATCTACTCCTATTTTCTTATTGCTGGATTATTCAAGTACTATAACGAAAGATCACTAATAAAGTATAATATTCATACCATATACTTTCATATGCTATTTTCATTTATATATATGATTATTTTAGCTAATTTTCAATAGTGTTTTTGTGGGATAAGTCATATAACTTAAAAAACTTTTGGTACTATATTTTAGGATCATTTATAATTATTCTATTTAGCACTTTTGGTCAAATTCCATTAATGTTTTATTTGCCATCTGAGATACCTAGTCCAGATTCAAACCCAATGGATATTTTAAAAGGAATACCATCTAATCTTAGACTTTTCTTAATACTTATTAGTTCTGCAATTACCATCCCTGGTATATGGTTAACTGTAACAAAACTTCATGATCTTCCTTTTATTTCAGTTATAACTGGCAGAAAAAAAATTGATTTTGAAAGAATTTTATACTCTTTTATGATATGGGGTACTGCTATTTCCTCCCTCGTGTTCTTAGATTATTCTTTAAATCCAGATGATTATCAAGTTAACTTTAAGATAAAGGAATTTATTATTTTATTTATAATTGCTATTACACTTATCCCTATTCAAATAAGTGTTGAAGAGATTGTATTTAGAGGATATTTGATGCAAGGATTTGGTAATTGGTTTAACAGTAGATTTATGGCTCTATTCCTTTCATCTACTGTATTTGGATTACTGCATTTTTCAAATCCTGAAATTGATGCTTTAGGAAATAAATTTATAGTTCAGTATATCACTGCAGGATTTATACTAGGTATAATCGCCTTAATGGATGACGGTCTTGAGTTATCTCTTGGTCTACATGCTGCTCAAAATCTTATAGGTGTTCTTCTTTTGACTGCTGATTGGACTGTTCTTCAAACAGAGTCTATTTTAAAATATACAGCTGATCCTGAAATTAGGACAGTTGATTTGTTGATTTCCCTATCACTTTATTTAATTGTTCTAATTGTTTTTGCAAGAAAATATTCTTGGACTAATTGGAAAGAAAAACTATTTTCTAAAATTAGATAATTTTAATTCCATCTTTATATCACTTCTTTTGTATGGTGCATCTGGGTTATCAATCTCATTAAATCCAAACTTTTTGTATAAGTGAATTGAATTTTTTAGAACAGTATTCGAATAAAGTATAATTGATTTAAATTCTTTATCAATTGAATAATCAATTATATATTGTATTAACTGGTGACCTATTCCGTTTCCTCTTAGATCTTTTTTTACAGCCATTTTATTCAATTCATATATTCCAGTTTCTCTTAAAATTAATGCCATGGTTCCTACAACTTGAGAATTATTGAGTGCAAAAAATATATAACCACCTTTATCAATGATCTCTGACTTACAATTTCTAAGAACCTGTTCATCATATTTTTCAACATAAAAAAACTCATTAAGCCAATCGTAATTTAATTCATAAAAATACTTGGAATATTTATTTGAGTAAGAAACTATTTCAACCTTCATTATTTGTCATCCTTTCAGGAATTACATATTTGTCAAATTCCTTTTCTGATAAATAATTTAGTTTTACACATGCTTCTTTTAAGCTAATATCCTCGTTATATGCTTTATTTGCAATTTCCGCAGCTTTATAGTAACCAATTTTAGAATTTAAAGCTGTAACAAGCATTAAAGAATCATTTAAAAATTTTTTTATTTTCTTTTTATTAGCTTCCAGACCATCAATACATTTTTTTGAGAAGCTTAAACATGCATCACCTAGTAATTTTGAAGATTCGATAATATTATGTGCAAAAAGTGGCTTAAATACATTTAACTCAAGGTTACCATTAGCACCAGCAAAACTTACAGCCATATCATTACCAATTATTTGAGCACAAACCATTGAAATTGCTTCACATTGTGTAGGATTAACTTTTCCAGGCATTATAGAACTTCCGGGTTCATTGGCAGGTATAATTAATTCACCTAGTCCGGACCTAGGGCCTGAGCCCATTAATCTTATATCATTTGATATTTTGTATATTGCTGTTGCAGCTGTTTTTATAGCAGCATGCATCTCTACAACAGAATCATGAGATGCAATTCCTTCAAATTTATTAGGAGATTCTTTGAATTTTATACTAGTATTCTTTGAAATATAATTAATGATCTTTTTTGAATATCCCTTGGGAGAGTTTAATCCAGTTCCAACAGCTGTCCCACCAATAGGTAACTCTGATAAGTGATCTATAGCATTTTCAATAGATTTAATACCATTATTAACTTGAGTTACATAACCCGAGAATTCCTGTCCCAAAGTGATGGGAGTAGCATCCATTAGATGAGTTCTGCCGATCTTAACAATCTTATTAAATTCATTTGATTTTTTACTCAAACTGTCCCTTAAGATTTTCAGATTAACTAAAGTATTATCTTTAATTATTTTCATAGCAGCTATATTAATTGCAGTAGGAAATGTATCATTGGAAGATTGTGAAAGATTTACGTCGTCATTTGGGGATAATGTTTTTTCAGACTTTCCGAGTTCTTTGCCTTCTAAAATATGGGCTCTATTAGAAATTACCTCATTAATATTCATGTTAGTTTGAGTCCCAGACCCTGTCTGCCAAATAACCAGAGGGAATTGATCATTATGTTTGTCAGAAATGATTTCATCACATACAGTTTGAATTAGTTTTGATTTTTCTTTTGATAAAACTCCAAGTTCCTCATTCGTAGCAGCAGCTGATTTTTTAATTATAGCATATGCATGAATTATCTCTATAGGCATAGATGCAGAATTACCAATTTTAAAATTTCCTCTAGATCTTTCTGTTTGAGCTCCCCAGAGTGAGGTTTTTGGAACTTTAACGTCTCCTAGTGTGTCTTTTTCTATTCTGTATTCCATGATGCTTTGTAGTTTACTTAAAAAAAATTACTTTTGTTTAGCATTTACAAATATATGGAGTTTCAACAATACCTCGGTTTTTTAGCTTTTTTAGCAATATTCACAATGGGTTTTTGGCTCATGATTTTTTTAGCAATTGTGGCACCATATTGGGCCTCTTCATACGTATTTCAGAAGATAAAAGAATTTATTAGTAAAAAGCTGAAGACTTAATCATTAAATATTCTTTGTTCATCACCACCTCCAAAATTTAGATCATTTGACTTCTGTCTTCTAGTTCTCTTATTGTTTTTATCGTTAAATCTATAAGAGAATGTTAATACATATGATGGTTCTCTCCATTGTCCTTCACCTTCTCTAAAAAATGTATCTGTAAATGTCTCATATCTCCATTTACCGGTATTAAATACATCACTTATTTTGAAAGAGATTGTCCCTTTTCTATCAAGAATGTTTTTTTGAAATGCAGAGGTTACAGTTCCAAATGCTTTGTTTCTACTCTGTGCAGTTTCACTCGGTCCCCTAAAGAATCCAAATAATTGCCAGCTAATATCAAAAGGAAGCTTGATAAAACTTGAGAATCTTGCATTCCAACTAGTATTATCAGAATCAAAATTCTGATTTTTAAATTCACCTCGAATTTTAGTGTTATTAAGAGTAAAACTTCCATTAAGTCTAACGCTTCTTGATGGTGTATAAGTAAGATTTAATACACCACCAAATCTTGTATTTTCGGATAAGTTAATAGGGTAGGTTTCTAAAACTGGAACTTGAAGTGTTGGATTTAATTCATCATCATCCCCACCTGTAACTGTAATTAGGTCACCTGTTTGTTCTGTTATCCTTACATTGTTATCTTTTGAGTTGCTGTAGAATATTTCAGAATTAATTGTAAATTTTTTATATCTTTTTAGATAACCTATTTCTATAGAATTTGTAAATGTTGGGTCTAAAAATGGATTACCTCTCCATAGACTTGTTACAGAATTTCTTCTTGGAAATGGATTAATATTCCAACCCCTTGGTCTTTGAATCCTCTTACTATAGCCAAAAGTGATTGACTCCATTTTTGAGAATTCATATGATAAATTTAAAGTAGGAAACCAATCAGAGTATCTCTTTATCTCAAATTGATTAGTTGTCCTTTGGTCAATTTCTTGTTTTGAGTCTTCATATCTAAGTCCAAGGAGAAAGGAGAATTTATCAACCTTTTTTCCATATTGACTATAAAATGCATTAACATACTCTTCGTATGCAAATATATTTGATAATCCTAGGTCAGTTTCATACACACTATTTTCAAGGTATGAAACATCATAATCAGTAATTCTATCAACTTTTCTTCCTCTATAACCAATCTCAAACTGAGTGCTCTCATCTATTGGATACACGTAGTCTACTTGGGCAAGAAAACGATTTTGTTCGTCAAGGTTACTCACCTTCTCAAATGATGATTCAGATATGTTTGGAAATGAGGAAAAATCTTCAATATCTTCAATTCCATCATCATTATTCGTCTCAAATGATACCCTAGCACTTAACGTATGCCCTTTATCATCAAAGTCTTTAAAAAAGTCGATTGCGTACTCTCTAGACAATTCGTCTTCTCTTTCATCTCTTAATCTATCATTAATAGAGCTTATGTCTCCGCTAGAGATATCTTTTACAATATTTATTGAATTGCTTTTATCAACCCCCGTTTTAAAAACTCCGCTTAAAATAATTGAGGTTTTATCATCAATGTTATATTCTACCCCTAAAGTTGTGAAGAAATTATAGTCATCCCTATTCCAATCTGTTCTTTCATCAATTATAAGATTTGAATAATTAGTATCAGAGAGTGAATAACCGTCACCACTTCCATGTCTTATAGAAGTAGTATTAAAAAAATTTATTTTATTGTTTCTCAGGTTAAAACTACCATTTATACCTGTTTGTTCGGGAAGTCCTAAATTTAAATTTACATTACCATTAAAACCAAGTAGATCTTGTTTTTTTAGAATAATATTTAGTATTCCAGCAGTCCCTTCAGCTTCATATCTTGCAGAAGGTGAAGTTACAACCTCGACTTGTTGGATTGATTCCGATGGGATAGATCTAAGACCTTCTGGACCAGAAAGACCAACAATTCCAGATGGCTTTCCATTAATCAATATTTTTACATTACTATTACCCCGAAGAGATACATTTCCATCAATATCTACATCTAATGAAGGAATATTTGCTAAAACATCACTTACACTACCTCCGCGAACCGTTATGTCTTGCCCAATATTATAAATCTTCTTATCTAACCTTATTTCAACTTCAGTTCTCTCAGCTCTAACCTCTACCTCATCTAACGCAACATTAAAACCTAAAGAAATCTTTCCAAGGTCTGTATTATCTCTAACAACAAAATTATTATTTACAAATGACTCAAATGATATATATTCTATGACTAGCTCATATAAACCAGGGCTTACACTAACTGAGAATTTCCCATCCGCTCCAGTTATTCCACCAAAAATATTATCTGGCTGTCTTTTATTTTTTAATGAAATCGTAGCATATTCCAATGCTTCATTAGTTTGAGAATCAACTACAGTTCCAGTAAGAACAAATTGAATGTTTTGAAACTGTTGATAGTTATTTGTGTCTTTTTGTTGTGAAAATGTTGAGACAGAGATTGATAGTAAAAATAGAAAAATTAATTTTTTCATGTGGTTTTTGTTTGGTTTGGCAAATATATCTTAATAAACATAGAACTTCACCTAAGGTTTTGTTAAAAAAAGTTCAATCATTTCTTTTGGACTTCTTCCTTCTTTTTTTGATAATTGCTTTTTGTTGTTCAGATAAAGAATTATAAAACTTTTCTCTAATTGTGTCGATTCTTTTATCATATTTTTCAATCAGTTCTTTTTGATTAGAAGAGAAAGATTTGATAATTTTTACTCTTTTCTCCTTATCTGATATAGTACTATCAGCAATCATCTCTTTTTGTTCTATTGAAAAAGTTTTTCTAATAGCCTCTCTTTGTTTCTTTAGATATTTTCTCTCTTTATCTATTAGTTCTTTTTGATAATTTGATAAAGTGTTAATTAGCTCAATAGAATATTTGTATGATTTTTTCTTTTCTTGAGTATAAGAAAAATTAACAGAAAATATCGATAATAATAACACTAATAATATTTTATTTAAAATTGTTATTCTTATTTTGGAACATGATATTTTTATAACTTTATTCATATAAGTTATTTTCATTTAAAAATATAGATTCAGAGTAAAATTCAATTATTAATTCGTCAGTTATTTCCTCACCAGATATTACAGTAGATATAATAGGTGAATTTGAATCCAGTTTTATTAATTTTTGTTTGTTAAATGGAAAATTATAAAATATTAAAGTACCAATAAAAACAGCAGCCATAGATAAATAATAAAATTTATATTGTTGGTATGAAGTTGACTTTTGATTATCTGAAATAATATTTTCTAATATTTCCTTTTTTGAATTTTTAAAATAATTCTTTGGAATTTTAAAGCCAAGTTTTTTAGAATGATTCATCTATTTCTTTTTTGATTTTTTTTTCAACTAAGTAGTATGTAGATTTTACTGTATTAATATTAATATCAGTTATACTGGCTATTTCCTTAAATTTATATTCATCAAAATACTTCATATTAAAAATATTTCTTTGGTTAATTGTAAGTTCTGATAAAATTTGATGGAATTTTAAAGATAGTTTATCCGCATCAAAGAATGAATCTGCAAATAATTTCTTTGAGTAGTCGAAATCATTTGAGTCTAATTCTACTTTATTAATTTTAGATTCTTTCTGTAAAAAGCGAATTGATTCGTTATAGGCTATTCTATATATCCATGTACTAAGTTTACTCTTTTCTTTAAAATTTTCAATTCCTTTAAAGATTCTAATATAAGTTTCTTGTAAAACATCATTAGCAGATTCGTGAGATAATACCATTTTTCTAATCATCCAATATATTCTTTCTTGATATAGTTCTACAAGGAGTTTAAATCCTTTTTCTTTTGAAGCAGGATTCTTTAATATTTTAAGTAAAGCACCTTCTTTCAATCTATACTTTTATTCTTTGACCTAGAAAAAAATAAAAAGTTGAAGTAAGAGTTGGGAAAATTATTTAACTGATTTGATTATAGCTTCAAAAGCACCTGGGTTATTCATTGCTAAATCTGCTAAAACTTTTCTATTTATAGAAATGTTATTCGATTTAAGTTTAAACATCAACTCATTGTATGATAATCCATGTTGGTGAGCTGCAGCATTTATCCTCATTATCCAAAGAGATCTGAAATTTCTCTTTTTTGTTTTTCTATCTCTATAAGCATATAATAATGCTTTTTCTACCGCATTTTTTGCAACAGTCCAGACATTCTTTCTTCTACCGAAATATCCTTTTGCTTGTTTTAGTATTTTTTTTCTTCTAGCTCTTGAAGCTACTGAGTTAACTGATCTTGGCATAACTAATTATTTTAATCTTAACTGTCTTTTAATATTATTCTCATCGCTTTCATGAACTAAGCCAAAATGAGTAAGCCTGAGCTTTCTTTTTTTTGACTTTTTAGTCAAAATATGATTTTTAAAAGCGTGTTTTCTTTTGATTTTACCGGAACCAGTAACTTTAAACCTTTTCTTTGCACTGGACTTAGTTTTCATTTTTGGCATAATTCCTTTTTTTAGTTCTTTTTTGGTGTTATATACATAATCATTCTTTTTCCTTCAAGCTCTGGCATTTGTTCAACTTTACCTATTTCTTCAAGATCCTGAGCTAGTCTGAGAAGCAATATTTGTCCTTGTTCCTTAAAAATTATAGACCTTCCCTTAAAAAAAACAAATGCTTTCAACTTAGCACCCTCCTTTAAAAATTTCTCTGCATGTTTCTTTTTAAACTGATAATCATGTTCATCTGTTTGAGGGCCGAACCTTATTTCTTTTACTACAATTTTTGTAGCTTTTGATTTGAGTGCTTTATCCCTCTTTTTTTGCTCATATAAAAACTTCTTATATTCAAGAATCTTACATACAGGGGGGGAGGCTTTTGGAGAAATTTCAACTAAGTCTAACTCAAGATTTCTTGCTATTCTAAGTGCTTCATTAGTTGAGTAGATTCCAACTTCAACATTATCACCCACAAGTCTAACTTCATGAGCTGTTATTTTAGAGTTGATTTTGTGAGGATCTTCTTTTATTTCTCTTCTAAATCTCCTATTCGATCTTTTTCTTCTTATAGCTATAACAATTATTTTAAATTAATATTAAATTTTGGGATACAATCTGAAATCTCTTTCTTGATTATATCTATAAATTTTTCAATCTTCATTTCACCTAGATCATCTCCATGATGTCTTCTGATAGATATTGTTTCATTTTTCACTTCATTGTCACCAACAACAATCATAAATGGTATCTTCTTTATCTCAGACTCTCTAATTTTCTTTCCAACTGTCTCATTTCTATCATCTAAGTGCGCGCGAATTTCGTGATTTTCTAAGATATTTAAAACTTTTTGACCATAATTTTTAAAGTTCTCGCCTACGATTAATATCTCTACCTGAGTACCTGTAAGCCATAATGGAAATACTCCACCAGTATGTTCAATTAAAATTGCTACAAATCTTTCCATACTCCCAAAAGGAGCTCTATGTATCATAACCGGTCTTAGATCTTCATTATTACTTCCTTTATATGTCAAGTCAAATCTTTCAGGCAGATTATAATCAACCTGAATAGTTCCTAATTGCCATTTCCTTCCAAGAGCATCTTTAACCATAAAATCAAGTTTTGGTCCATAAAATGCTGCTTCACCATATTCTACCTTATAATCAAGTCCTTTTTCTTTTGCACAGTCAAGTATAGCTTTCTCTGATATTTCCCAATTTTTATCTGAACCAATGTATTTATCTGGATTGTCGGGATCTCTTAATGATACTTGAGCTGAAAAGTCATTAAATCCTAAAGAGTTAAAAACATAAAGAACTAAATCAATTGTATTCTTGAATTCTGATTCAACCTGATCTGGTGTACAAAATATATGAGCATCATCAACAGTAAAGCCTCTAACTCTACTTAGACCATGCAATTCTCCACTTTGTTCATACCTGTATACAGTTCCAAATTCTGCAAGTCTTAATGGAAGATCTCTGTAACTTTGAGGTTTAGCATTATAAATTTCACAATGATGTGGACAATTCATTGGTCTCAAAAGGAATGTCTCAGTCTCATTAGGAGTAGAAATTGGCTGAAAGCTGTCTGCACCATACTTTTCGTAATGTCCAGATGTTTCATACAACTCTTTTGCCCCAATATGAGAAGACATTACTTTTTTATAACCTGCTCTTTTTTGTGCATCTTCAAGAAAATTTTGTAATCGATCTCTAAGTTCTGTTCCACTTGGTAACCAAAGAGGTAGTCCATGACCAACCCTGTTAGAAAAAGTAAATAATTCTAATTCCTTACCAATTTTTCTGTGATCTCTTTCCCTAGCCTTATCAAGGAGCTCAAGATATTCGGTTAGTAATTTTTGTTTGGGGAATGATATACCATAAACTCTTGTTAGCTGGTTGTTTTTTTCATCTCCTCTCCAATATGCACCTGCAACATTTAAAAGTTTTATAGCTTTAATTAAGCCAGTTGATGGAATATGTCCTCCTTTACATAAATCTGTGAAATCAGAGTGATCGCAGAATGTAATAGATCCATCATCAAGTCCTTGAATTAATTCAATTTTGTATTCATTACTCTCTGAATTATAGAAGTCTAATGCATCTTTTTTTGATACAGATTTTATTTTAAAAAGATGGTCTTCTCTTGCTATTTCTAGAAATTTTGATTCAACTCTCTCAAAGTCTTTTTCAGAAAAAATATCATCACCAAAATCAACATCATAATAGAACCCATTTTCAATTGATGGACCTATTGTTAGTTTAGATTTAGGATAAAATAATTTGATTGTTTGGGCTAGAATATGAGCAGAGGAGTGCCAAAAAGCTTGTTTTCCCTCATTATCGTCCCATGTAAAAAGTCTGATTTCTCCGTCTTCATTTAATAATGATTCTGTCTCCACTATCTCATCATTAAATGATGCTGATATAACTTTTCTTGCTAATCCTTCACTTATACTTTTTGCTACATCAATAACTTTTGTTCCTTTTTCAAACTTTTTTACTGATTTATCTGGAAAAATAACTTTAATCATAATATACTACCAACTTTCAAAAATAATTCAATTTAATTTATTCTTTGGTCCTAAAGTCCCGTTTAAGATATTACTTATCCCCCTGTAACCAAAATAAATAGCTAAAACTAAAAGAATTACACCTATAATTAATACTACAAAAAAGAAGGGATGATCCTGATTGTTAAATGCTTGAGAGACAAGAACAGGTCCAATGAAACAAAGAGAAATACCTGAAAAAACTTGAATAAATCCTTTTTTTAAGTATTTATTCATTTGTGTAGTTATCAATAGCTAAACGGATACTTTTATATTTTAGAATTAATTCGTCAGCTTTATCTTTATCTACACCTAATTCTTCCATCAAAATTCTTCTAGCTCGTTTATTAAGCTTAGCGTTAGACATCTGCATATCTATCATCTTGTTTCCTCTTACGTGACCATCTAAAATCATTGATATAGTAGAAATCATATTCAAAATCAACTTTTGAGCAGTTCCAGCTTTAAGCCTAGAGCTTCCAGTTAAAAATTCTGGGCCAACTATGACCTCAATTTTAAAATCTGAAAACTTAGACAATGGGGAGTTTTCATTACATACAATACATGCAGTCGAAATATTATTTTCTTGACAATCTTTAAGGCCTCCTACAACATATGGCGTAGTGCCAGAAGCAGCAATTCCTATTACAAAATCGTTAGAATTAACATTGTGTTCAGATAGATCTTTCCATGCTTGATTAGTATCATCTTCAGCAATTTCAATTGAGCTATATAGGGCAGGTACTCCACCTGCAACTAGTCCTACTACTTTTTCAGGAGGGGTTCCGAATGTAGGTGGACACTCAGATGCATCAAGAACACCTAATCTTCCACTAGTTCCAGCACCAATATAAAATAATCTTCCACCTTTTTTTATTTTGGGAGCAATAGCTTCAATAACTTCAGAAACTCTTGGTAAAACCTTATTAACTGCGTTTAATGCATTCTTATCCTCCTGATGCATTGCATTTACAAGTTCAATTACAGACTTTTTTTCTAAATCCTTATGATTTGATTCTTGTTCTGTTATTTTGATAAAGTCCATTATTAAATATCTAATTTTTTTTCTAAGTTAATTTTTAATTGATCTAAAAATTCCTGTGTAGTAAGAAAATTAGATTCTACCAAATCATCTCTAAATACTAGTAAAGCAAGGTCCTTGGTCATTTTTCCATCTTCAACTGTCTCGATACAAACTTCCTCTAAAGTTTTACAAAAACTAATAAGTTTTTCATTATTATCAAGCTTACCTCTATGCATCAATCCTCTAGTCCAAGCAAATATAGATGCAATTGGATTAGTAGAAGTTTGTTCACCTTTTTGATGTCTTCTAAAGTGTCTTGTAACAGTACCATGAGCAGCTTCTGCTTCTAATGTTTTGCCATCAGGAGTTACTAAAGTAGATGTCATTAATCCAAGCGAACCGAAACCTTGGGCAACTACATCAGATTGAACATCACCATCATAATTCTTACAAGCCCATACGAACCCACCTTTCCATTTAATTGCGGCAGCTACCATATCATCAATTAGTCTATGCTCGTAGGTAATATTCTCCATCTCAAACTTTTCTTTGAACTCGTTTTCATATACTTCCTGAAAAATATCCTTAAATCTACCATCGTAAGCTTTAAGAATTGTATTTTTTGTTGATAAATAAAGAGGCCATCTCTTTGTAAGTGCCATATTCATGCACGATCTAGCAAATCCATATATTGAAGAGTCAATATTATACATTGACATAGCAATTCCATCTTCTTCAAAGTTGTAGATTTCCCATGTCTTAGATTCTCCACCATCTTTAGGAGTAAATTTCATTTCAAGTTTTCCAGGTCCATGAGTAGTAACGTCAGTTGCTCTATACTGGTCACCAAAGGCATGTCTTCCAATACATATTGGTCTTGACCATCCTTGAACATATCTTGGAATTGATCTGCAAATAATAGGCTCTCTAAAAACAGTACCTCCAACAATATTTCTAATAGTTCCATTTGGAGATTTATACATTCTTGACAGTGAAAACTCTTCAACCCTTTGCTCATCTGGGGTTATTGTAGCACATTTTATACCAACATTATACTTTTTTATAGCATTAGCAGCATCTATTGTAATCTGATCATCAGTTTTATCTCTTGATGTAATACCTAAATCAAAATAAACTATGTCAAGGTCTAGGTAGTCAAGAATAAGCTTCTCTTTTATAAATTTCCAAATAATTCTCGCCATTTCATCCCCATCTATCTCAACAATTGGATTGGCTACTTTGATTTTTGACATTAGTTTAGACTTCTTTGATTCTAGCTTTCTTACCTCTTAATTCTCTGAAGTAATAGATTCTTGATTGTCTAACTTTACCTTTTTTGTTAACCTCAATTTTCTTTAAAGCAGGCATATTAATAGGAAAAATTCTCTCAATGCCAACTGTACCAGACATCTTTCTTATTGTAAAAGTTTTTGACTGACCTCTTCCTTTTATTTGAATAACTACACCTTTAAAAGATTGTGTTCTAACTTTTTCACCTTCTCTAATTTCATAAAATACAGAGATTGTATCACCAGATGAAAATGAAGGAAAGTCTTTTTTATTAATTAGTTTTTCTTGAACTAAATTTATTACAGAATCCATTGAAACAATTTATTATAATTTGATATAAATCAAATTCGTGCAAAAATAAGTCTTTTTATTCATTATCAAAAAGATTTGGCCTAAGTAATTTTGTCCTTTCTATAGATTTTTGATCATTCCATTCTTGTATTTCACTTTGATTTCCAGATAAAAGAACTTTTGGTACCTCAAAACCTTTATAAACTACGGGTCTTGTATATACTGGAGCTGCCAATAAATTATCCTGGAATGTATCTGAAAGTGCAGATGATTCATCACCAATGATACCTGGTAATAACCTAATTATTGAATCACAAAGAACAGCAGCCGGAAGTTCTCCCCCAGAAACGACATAATTTCCAATAGAGATCTCTTTTGTCACAATATGTTCTCTAACTCTATGGTCAATACCTTTATAATGTCCACATATAACTATAATGTTTTTTTGGGTTGACAGATAATTTGATTCTTTTTGATCCAATAATTCTCCATCTGGGGTTAAATAAATTATCTCATCGTATTTGTTCTTTTTCTTTAAAAATTCAATGCATTTATCAATAGGCTCAATTTTTATAACCATACCTGGGAATCCGCCATAAGGGTAGTCGTCAACTTTTCTTGAGTTATCTGCATAATCTCTTAAGTTGTGTGTAATAATTTTAACCTTCTTAGAGTCAATAGCCTTTTTTATTATGGAAAAGGAGTTTAAACTATCAAATACATCAGGGAATAACGAAAGAACATCTATTCTCATTAATTAGAATCTTTCTTAAGAGTTACTGATGCAGTAATTAGTTTTTTATCTCTAATGTATTTTACAATAACTTCATCTCCAGGTCTTTTGGATGATAGATAGCCTGATAAATCAGAGAATCTGTTAATCTTGACATCATCGACAGATTTTATTATATCTCCTTTTTGAAGTCCAGCATTGTCAGCTCCAAATCCAGGCTCAATAACATCAATATAGAAGCCTTCTGTTTCATCAATTTTAAGTTGTTTAGAATAAGAAGATCTTAAGGCAACTCCTCTAACACCAAGAAGCCCCTTCTGAACATCACCATACTCTAAAATATCTTCGAAAATCTTTCT
>Ga0163109_10001006_pt1 | contig 22356 bp, 9 predicted proteins | sample CRUFie1St13metaG_FD_108704 | JGI IMG/M metagenome (GOLD analysis project Ga0163109, IMG submission 108704) | Marine microbial communities from the Costa Rica Dome - CRUD Field 142mm St13 metaG | ecosystem: Environmental > Aquatic > Marine > Oceanic > Photic zone | place: Costa Rica: the Eastern... | reverse complement strand
TATGTCCTGTTGCACCAGTATGTCCAGTAGCGCCAGTATGTCCGGTATGTCCGGTATGTCCTGTATATCCTGTAGCTCCAGTGTGTCCTGTTGCCCCAGTATGTCCTGTTTCCCCAGTATGTCCAGTAGCTCCAGTAACACCTGTATAACCGGTTGGACCAATAGGTCCGTCAATACCATCAATATTAATAGCAGCTTCAGTTATATTTGTATCACTCCAATCCCCTGACAAACTGCGAATATTAATTAAATTTAATTCTCCGGTAAGATGATTATAAGCAAGAACAGTTGCTTCAAATCTAGTATTTATAATATTTGAATCATTGGTGTCTGGATTACTGCAGTTGGCAACAACAACAACAGAATTCCCAGGCATATATGCAAGACCAATTTCCACAGTTGTAGTTGTATTTCCGTTCTCCACTGGAGTCGGATTGAAAAGTGGTTGGTTTGTATCACTTATAGAACATGTTCTGAAACGATCGGCATAACCAGTGGGTCCGGTAGCGCCATCAAAACCTTGAAGACCTCTAGGTCCTTGAGGACCAATAGGTCCGCGGCATCCTCTTTTATAGTTCATTTTATTAAAACTGAAAAAAAAAAATAAATAAAGGAAAATAAAAATGAATATTGTCATTGTAGAGTCACCATCTAAATGTCAAAAAATACAATCTATATTAACCAGTGAATTTGGAAATGATTACAAAGTTATCGCTTGTTGTGGTCATTTTCGTGATATAAAAACAATAACATCTGATTTTCAAATACACTTTGAAATAACACCTTCAAAATTTAGACAATATGACAATATGAAAAAAAATATCCAAGATGCAAATGAAATAATTTTAGCTTCAGATGACGATAGAGAAGGAGAAGCAATCGCTTGGCATATTTGTGATACATTCAACTTAAATATAGAAAGCACCAAGAGAATTTTGTTTCACGAAATTACCAAGGATGCAATTGTAAATGGAATGAATAATCCAACAATAATAAATATGGATTTAGTAAATGCCCAAATGACAAGAATGATATGTGATCGTTGGATAGGATACAAAATTTCTCCTTTTTTATGGAAAAATATTGGAAATAACAAATTATCCGCTGGAAGATGTCAAACACCAACATTAAATTTGGTTTATTTACGAGAAAAAGAAATTATTAATTATCAACCAAAATTTTCATTTAAAACTAACACGTTCTTTTTAGAACCATTTCACGAAAATTTTTCATTAAAAAAAGAATTAACAACTTTAGAAGAATGTAAAGATTTTTTGGAAAAAACCAAAAATTTTTCCCATAAAATTACAAATAGTAAGGAAAAAGAATCATTTCGTAATCCATCTGAACCCTTTTCAACAAGTTCTTTACAACAATATTGCTCTTCCACTTTTTCATGGTCTCCTGTAAATACAATGAAATTAGCACAAAGTTTATATGAAAAAGGATTTATTACTTACCACCGAACAGAATCTAAATCTATTGCAAAAGAATTTAAAGAAAAGATTAAAAAATGGGTAATAGAAAAGTATGGTTCAGAGTATAGTTTTCCAAGAATTGAAAAGCAAAAGAAGGATATGGCGCATGAATGTATACGTCCAACAAATATAGAGAATAATGAAAAGGAATTGAATGAGATGGAGAAGAAGTTATATAAGGCAATATGGCACAGAACAATAGAGAGTGAGATGAGTTCTACGAAGCTAAATATTTTTACGATATATATAAGTAGTCCAATAGAGAATGTATTTTATGAGAAATCTTTTGATGAAGTTATTTTTTTAGGATATAAAATAATAAATCCGCAAAAAGAGGATACAAAGGAGAGAAAGTATAAGGAATGTAAAATAGGAGAAGAGGTGGAATGGAAAAATATAAAGATTGAACAGAGTTTAAAAGAAACAAAGCAGCATTATACCGAGGGACAAATTATCAAATTATTGGATGAAAAGAAGATTGGACGTCCGTCGACATTTTCTTCTTTTGTTGATAAAATACAGACGAGAAATTATGTAAAAAAGGGTAATTATACAAGTAAAGGAGTGGAATTATATCAACTGGAAATGACAAAAAAGACGGGAAAGATAAAGGAGAAAAAAACGGAAAAAAAGACAACAGAAAAGTCCAAAATCATTTTAGAGGAATTAGGAGAAAAAGTATGTGAATATTTGTACCAAAATTTTGATAGATTTTTTAATTTTGATTATACAGCAAAAATGGAAGCTGATATGGATAAAATTGCGGAAGGAAAGTTGGATAAAACCGGTTTTCTTTCACAATTACAAAAGGATTTAAATTTTAGTTTTGATAATGTTTCCAAACCAATAATAAGAACCATCTCTTTTGATAATTTACCTGAAATTGAAGAAATTCATATATATAGAGGTAAAAATAACTTGTCTGATTATGTATATATAAAGAAAAGAGATGTTAAAAAGCCATCTTTTATATCATTGAGAAATTTTTCATTAGATTATAAAAAATGCAGTGATCAGGATATTTTAGAATTTTGTAATTTAAAAAGTGAAAACTTTTAAAAAAACAAACAAAATTTAAAGATGAAGGTATTTATTTATCAATGGTTTGGAAACGATGAAGTATTGGACGAGGATGAAAATGTTCAGTTCATGATTAAAGGATATGGAGTTTTGGAAAATGGTGAGAATGTCTGTCTTCATGTGAATAATTTTTGTCCTTGGATATCAGTAGAATTAAGTTCTAATAAAAAAGTTTCAGAGACAAATTTAAAGATTAAGAAGATGAATCTAATAAATACAGTAAAGGATATTTATAAAGGTGCAATAAATAAAAAAGTAGATATTGATTATAAAAGTAAATTATATTTTTATCAAAATGAAAAGAAATTTGTCATTTACAAGTTTTACTTTCCAACAATGGAAAGTAGAAAACGATGTTATTATGCATTAAAAAATAAACCTTTTTTTCATAATGGTGTTCGTTATAAAATATTACCACATGAATATGAAGCATCACCAATATTACAATTTTTATGTAGTAAAAATTTACCTTCCTGTGGTTGGGTGGAAGTAAATAATAGTCAAAAAGTTCATTATAAATATACAAAGAAATGTCAAGAATTCCGAACAGATGTTTCTAATATTGAATGGATAAAAGAAAAGGAAGATATACCAAAATTTAAATACATGAGTTTTGACTTGGAAGTATATTCTCATACAGAAACAACAATGCCGAATGCGGATAATGATGAGGATGTGATTTTCCAAATTGGTGTTTCGGTTGGTGAGGATAAAAATCCAAAGAATATATTATTAACATTAATGAGTGAAAAAAATGAATGTTGTTGGGATAAAATTGAAAATGTTTTGTTATACAAAACTGAAAAAGAATTATTACAAGGATTTTGTGATTTGATTTTGAGAGAAGATCCGCACATCTTGATGGGGTACAATATTTTCGGATTTGACATTCCATACTTGGTAAAGCGTTGTGATAGATACAATATACCAGTTCGGAAAATTGGAAAACCCAAATTGAAAGAGGCGGAATATAAAGAATTGAGTTGGTCAAGTTCTGCATATGCATATCAAGAATTTCATTATTTAGATTTGGAAGGTGTCATTTTTGTTGATTTATTACCAATTATCAAAAGAGATTACAAGTTTAATAATTACAAGTTGAAAACAGTTTCAACTTACTTTTTAGGTGAAACAAAAGATCCTCTCACAGCAAAAGATATTTTTGAGGCATACAGAATAGATGTAAGAGATGAAGGAAAAGGAAAAAAAATTTTACGGTGTGGTAAATACTGTGTCCAAGATGCAAAACTAGTGGCTTTACTATTTATAAAATTGCAAACTTGGATTGGTTTGTTAGAAATGGCAAAAATTTGTAATGTAGATATTATGAAATTATTTGTTTCTGGGCAACAAATCAAAGTTTTTTCTCAAATTTTTCGTAAGTGTTTTCAAGAAAATCGTCTTGTGGATTCATTTTCTTCAATCACAATTCCAGATAATATTAATTTTCATATAGAGGAATATTGTGGTGCATTTGTTTTTCCTCCTATTCCAGGAAAATATGAATGGATTATTCCTTTTGATTTTACAAGTTTATATCCAACTACTATTATTGCTTACAATATTGACTATTCAACATTGGTATATGATGAAAATATTCCAGATGAAAAGTGTCATGTTGTTTCTTGGAAAGAAGGAGAGACAGCATACAGATATAGATTTATGAAAGAACCAATTGGAGTTATTCCTTCCTTGTTAAAATCTTTGTTAGATCAAAGAAATGTAACTAAAAAACTTTTAAAACAAACAAAAGACCCAACAACGCAAATTGTTTTGGATAAACGACAGCTCGCATATAAGGTTTCAGCAAATAGTATGTATGGTGGTATGGGCGTGAAAAAAGGTTATTTACCATTTTTACCCGGAGCAATGTGCACAACAGCCAAAGGTAGAGAAAGTATTCAAAAGGCAGCGCAATATGTCAAAGATGCTCACCAAGGAAAAATTATATATGGAGATAGTGTAACAGAGAATACTATTCTATATATTAAGAACAAAAATGAAATTATTTTCTACACTATTAAAAAATTATTTGAACAATTTGAGAGTTTTCCTTATCCACAATTTAAACCAGAAGATTTGACATTAACAGAAAAGGAACAATGTATTGTAAATGAACCTAATTTCCAAGTTCAGAGTCGTTCTGGATGGACCTCTATACGACGAGTTATTCGTCACAAAACTTTGAAACAAATTTATAAAATTACATCAAGTTCAGGAATAGTGGAAGTAACAGCAGATCATTCTTTATTGTTAAATACAAATGAATGTATAAAACCGACAGAATTAAAAGTCGGCGAACACTGTTTAATGACCTGTAATATTGAGGAAAATTTAATTTATAAAAAAGAAAGATGGGAAGGATTATGGTATCAACGAAATGAACATATATTTTTCCATGATTCTTTGGATGATAAATACATTTCCTATATATATTTTACCTATAAAAAACAATATCCTAATTTAGTTTTTGAAAAAATTGATGAACAATTAGTTATTAATTTACATAATACGAATAATATTCCAAAAGGATTTGTCTATTCCATTGAACCTTTATATAAAAGAGTTAATTATGTATATGATATAGAAACGGTGGATGGTAGTTTTCATTGCGGTATTGGAGAAGTGGTTGTAAAGAATACAGATAGTATTTATTGTCATTTTCCAAAATATTCAAATAGTCAGTTGGTATGGGATAAAGCAAAATCAACGGAAACAGAATTTCTTTCACTTTTTCCTCCGCCTATGAAACTTCTTTTTGAGGAGAAAATATACCGGGATTTTCTGATATTGAGTAAGAAGAGGTACATGGCCTACACCTGTGACGAAAAAGGAACTATAGATGAAAAAATTACAATTCGCGGGGTATTGTTGGCAAGAAGAGATAACTGTTTTTGGATACGTAATTTATATGAAATTATTGTTCGTCTTATTATGGAAAATAACTTGTTTGAAACGATTTTGGAAAAATACAACGAAGCTATATTAGATTTATTTCAATGGACAACAAATGATATTAATTTCTTTGTTGTAAGTAAATTGTTAAATGTAGCTTATAAAATCAAAGAATTACCAACAGATTTGACAAAATTTCATAAACGATTAAAAGAACTAGATATAAAATCTCCTGATACGATTACAAAAGAGGAAATTGAAACGATTAACAAACAAATTGAAAATCAAAATTTAAAAAATCAAAATAATTGGTTTCAACACTATATACAAAAGTCATTACCAGCTCATGCACAATTAGCTCATAAAATGAAAATTAGAGGTAATCCAATTACACCAGGTAGTCGATTAGAATTTGTCATTTTGGAACATTATAACGATCCGAATTCAAAATTATTTGATAAGGTAGAAGATCCTGATTATTTTATGCAAAATTGTGATGTCTTACGATTGGATAGATATTATTATCTGAAATCCTCTTATATTCCATTGGACCAAATTATCAATATTGTGTTCAAAAAGGAAAATGTTGGAAAAACTCTGTTCACTTACCATAGTAATTATCGGAAAGTTCTTCAACAAATTAAAGGTCTAAATCAACCAAATATTAAAATTGTTTAAGTATTATTTTTAAAAAACTGAAATTATATATTTTTTTTACTATATAGTAAAAAATGTCTTTGTTTGATAAAATATTAAAAATAATTATTGATATTGATAATGATAGAATAAACAACAACGAAATGAAGGAAACTTTGGAAGAATCAATGAAATCGTTACTTTATTTAAGAAATATTACTATAAAAAATTGGGAAAATGAAGATATTGAAAAAAAAAGAGATATGTTAATTCATGTTTACATGTTAATGTTAGAAAATATCTATGAGAGCTATACAGAAAGTCCATTTTACATTCACTATAAAAATTCAAAGTCAATTGATTTTTTCCATAAAAATTTTTTAAATTTTAAAATTTTTTAAAAATTGAAAATTCAATTTTTTTTTATATATTATGTAGGAATATATAAAAATATATAACATTATATTTATATCATTAGAAGTTAGAATATAAATATACATAAATTTCTATAAATCATAACTTACTTTTTTTACTAGATGATTGAGATTTTTTTATATTACGAAAAAAAGCGAGAGGAACTTGTCAAGGATAAAAATCCCAGATTATATCAGTTATTAGATAAGAATTTAAAAAATGTGATTCCAACAATTCCAAAAGAATATATTTTTAAAAATTCAATACAGGATGTAAAAGAGGAGTTGAAAAATTATTATAGTTTTGTAAAAAGTTCGGTGTGTGCTTTATTTTCACAGTTTTTTTTACAATGTCTTCCAGCAGAAATTTGGGAAGAGTATATTAAACGACAAGATTTTGAAGACAATTCCTTTATTATTCAATATGGGATATTTCCGATCCAAGAAATTCTTGAAAATGAGAACTTCAGTGAATATCAAAAGGAGCGAAGAATAAATGATTTGTGTGGTAGATTGAAATTATTTCAAAATGAGGGAAAAATTAATTTTCACAATATATCATTGGAAGGTTGGTATTATTTTGTAGAACATTTTGAAAGATTATATTATCAATTCCATAATCTGGAAAATATGATTCAAAAAATTCCTAAAAAAGTAGAAATATCTTCATCTCCTATTCCATTCTTTTCCTATTTATTATCCTGGAAAGATATAGAGGTTGATGATTTTTCTTATCATCTTATTCGTCATTTTTTTGACGAAACTTCCCATTTTGAAGGAGAAGATTTTTATGTTCAGAATAAAAAAAAATACAAAATTCAATTTATCAACAATAATAATCAGAAAATTCCATTAAACAATGAAATTTATGAAAATCTCAAGGAACAATCTAAAAATTGGAAGGATTTCTTTTTCATGATAAAATGGAAATATATTGACCGTAAGGATATATATATTAACATTTTTCATCACATATTATCTTCCATACAGCATAGTGGTGAACGCTTTTTTGATGAGGAAATTTATGAAATGTTCAGAGTATTTGATTCTTTTGACGGAACCATTGGTGATATATTATCCATTATCCATAATATAATTATCCGAATGGATAATCGTTCGGAAATATCCAAATATCATACATTTCTAAATAAATATAAGAAATATTACATTCCGCTCAAATTTTTACAATGCCCTGACAATCTCCTTTTTCCAGAATCTTCCTTTCAACCTCAAGAAAGTATGGAACATTTTGAAACTCTTCGCCAAAATTCACTACAAACTTTACAAAAAATTATTTTAGACAGTTATAATCCTTTTACAAATGAAGAAATTATTGAACCACGACTCATCTTAATCACCTTTTTCCAAGAACTACCATCAACTACCAACTCCTTATTTATAAATACAGAAAATTCTGATTTACTCTACTCAAACCTCAACTTTTTCCACAAAAATAAAACATTCTTTTACGAAAAAAACATTATGAACGACTTTTATAAAGAATGTTCTAAATATAACGAAGCAGATGAATACAACAAATCTATCATCGCCTTCATCAACAAAGAAGTTGAAAATTGAAAAAGTTTTCCATTTTTAACTCCATTTAAAATAATGGGATTTAAGGATATAAAAAATGGAAAGACAGGGACAGTCGTGGACAGAACAGGAGCAGATTGATCTGGAACACGAGTTAAAGTTAAATATGAGCTTTGATGATATTGCAAGAAAGCATAAGAGGAGTAATTTAGCGATTCGCTTACGTTTTGCGCGTTTGATAAATACACATTTGAGGAATGGTGAAAGTAAGGTAAAGATTGCAAAAATTTACAATACGACAGAGTCGATGATTGAGAAGATACTATCAGAGAATTCATCCAACAGTAATAATCCCACATCTTCTATTTTATCTACGGGAATGGAAGAAAAAGTAGATAAATTAGAGAGAAAGGTGGAAAAATTGGAGAAAATAGTCAGTAAATTATATGAAAACTATAAAAAAACTAAAAAGTGATAATTTTTAAATTTATATTTTTTTTTTAAAATGAATATTAATAATTTTCCTTCTTATTTAAAAACCAAGGATTTGTGGATAAATGCATTTCCAAATATAGAGAAAATGATGATGGTGCGTGGATATAGATTAAAAGAGCAAATGAATAATTGTTTTTTTCATTTTGTCAATTCTTTGAATAAAAATGTTTTTTTGTTTTGTTGTTGTATTGAGAAGATGGGTGTGGAAGCATTTCGTGAGATTATTCAATTTGCAGAGTTATATGGAATTAAGCATTTGATAATTATTTTTCAAAATACATGGAGTCCAAATTGTAAGAAAATTATAGATAATTTGCTCCAATATCAGATTGAAATGTTTGAATTGAAGGAATTTCAATATTGTTTGACTGATTTATATTATTATGTTCCTCACGAGAAATTATTAGATAAGAAATTGATACAAAATATAAAGTCACTGTATGGGAATTCATTACCAATTCTTTTAAGAACGGATAAAGTTGTAAAGTATTTTGGATTTGAAAAGGGAGATATTATCAAAATTCATAGAAATTATACAGATGATAATAATATATGTTATCGTATTGTTCGTTAAAAAATTTGTAAATTTTTTTTATGTATAATAAATGACAAATTATTCTACTATTGAAGAAAGTTATCCCACTACAACGGTAGAGCATTTTGGTGGTGCATTTTCCATCTATTCAGCACTAAATTGTCCTCAACGAAGACCAATTGAAAGTAATAAATGTTTTTGCACTCAACCTACACAAAATTCAATTTGGCCTCAATGTCAAAAATACAATGGTAAAAAAAATATGTGTATGGAAACACAATGTTGTTCTACTTGCGATATTAACAAAACTGGTTGTTAAAATTTTATTTTTACAAATTGAAAATAAAATATTTTGTTTTTTAAGTTTTAAATAAACAAAAATGGATTGTGTTGCAGTGTATATAGATTGTGAAAATATTTGTTACAAGGACTTTGAATATATAAATAAGGAAATTAGAAATTATGGTAGAATGATTGTTTGTAATTTATATGCAGATTGGAGAAGTGATGATATGAAAAATTGGTGTAAAGTTGCTTCAACTCATGGATTAAATTCCATTCAATGTGATAAAATTAAAGGAAAAAATTCTGTTGATATAAAAATCGCGGTTGATTTGACTTGTTTTTCATATGAACGAGATCACGTCCAGAATTATTTTATCGTCACAACGGATTCTGATTTCCGACACGTTATTTTTCCTCTTCGTGAAAAAAATAAAATGGTATATTGTATTGGTTATGCGAAAGTAAATGCAGCACTCACTGGAATTTGTGATAAATATATTAAAATTGAGAATTTAAGAAAAAAGGTTAATAAAACAGAATTAGAAGAATATTGGAGTATTATTAGGGACTGTGTTTTAGAAAAAGGAATTAATAACATTGGAAAAATCAAGCAATTTTTACTTTTGCAATTTCCTACATTTGATGAAAAAGATTATAATGAGAAACGATTTTCCCAATTTTTATTAAATAAATATCCACGAAAATTAGAAATAAATACGGATTATGTAAAATTAATCAATCCTAAAAAATGATTTTTTTATAAAATTTTGAAAGATTATAAAAAAAATGAACATCCGTTATTCATTACTTTTCTTATTTATTTCTCCAATTTTTTCCTTTATTTTTACCAATGATTTCCGAAAAACACTAATTCGTAAAAATATTGATTTTTTAGATGATCAAATCTATCACTATTTATATTTACGTCTCAAATTAGTCAAAGAAATTGGACGCTTGAAAGAAAGCCCTGACAGTATTTTTGATTCACGTCGAGAAAAAGAAATCCTACAACGCCTCCAAGAAAAAAATCAAATTGAAGATGAAAAATTTATTGAAGCAATTTGGTTCCCCATCTTCCACAAATCAAAACAAATCCAATTTGATAACCTCTAAAAGGTTTAAAATTGATAAAGTTTTCCTTTTTTAACTCCCCAGAGGGATTTAAAAAATTTAAAAGGTTGAAAATTGATAAAATTTTCCATTTTTATTCAAGACATTGTCTTTCGTATAGACCCATTCTACGGAATTTTCGCATATAGAATTTGTTTAGTGATTCGGTTACCATATTGTTAATTATCATTGTATTTCTGTTTTCAAGCATTACATTGTAAAGTAGTTCTCCGGAATAAGGAACAAGATTGAGTGCTTGGACTCTGTCCCATAATTCTTCTGCTTTGTAAAATTTGCCTTTATATTGAATTTTGTGATCCAAACTACAATAGGTATCTTGATTTGGATAATTTGGTCCTAATGCATCTTTGGGGATATGGACTAATTCACGTTCTACATAATAGGTTTTACAAATAAATTTTATTCTGTTTTTACCAACTGTGTGGTTATAGGTTAAATCCTGTAATGGAATGTCTCCTTGGTCGGTTGTAATGATTGCATCTCCAGTGAAACACAAGATAGATGCAAGAACTTGAATTTGTTGTGCATTAGTCACGCTTTCATATAAATTCGTTTCTGTTGGATATTCATAATTAACAATAACACGAACATAGCGATTTTTATAATCATTTGTTTCAGGAAGTATATAAGTATCTTGTTGTCCTGTTGATCCTGTTGTTCTTATATCTATCACATCTTGAATATTTACAAAATCTGAATCTAAATTACTGGTTCCACTTGATATTTGCCATTGGTAAGTATATTGACTATTACCTGCATCATTACCTATATAGAGTATTTCCGTTGTAACTGCTGTCAAGGTTTTTCCTGGCATTACTATACCAAGGAAAGAAGCTTGTCCTGTTTTTACAGTATCATCTATCGTTTCCGTCAATACTGTTTCTCCTCCATATTGGTCTATGGTTGTGACTTCTAATTGAATGTATTCTCCAGCACTATCACTTGGGATAACAACTGAAGTTGTACTTTCCGATACTGGTGTGCTTTCTATAGAGAATGATATCCAAATATTTTTATCAACCGAACGCTTCCATGTGTATTTATATTCTAAATTAGAATCATCAATATCCGTAATATTTGTGGTAGCATAAAGTGTCTGATCAACTTGATACAATCCAGAAATAGTGATTGTTCCTGTTGCTTCATCCTCGGTATTTTCAATTTGCGCAGGATCTGTAAAATATTCATAATTAGAATTTTCAAATACAATAATACGTGCTCTCAAATATTTTCCAACAAATTCCTGGTCATCTGGAATCAGATATTGAAAACTTGTTGGATTCGTTCCGATGTATCGGGTATCCTCAACTAAATCTGTCCAATTATTTATTCCATCGTCAGATAATTGCCATTGATATGTATAATCCCTAAAATTATCTCCATTTGAATCCTTTACTACATCATCCCAATATCTGTCATTTATAACTTTAATTCCTCCAAAATTTTCATACTCTTTCCTAACGTCGATCTTTGTTCCTTCTTCAACCACTCCTTCTTCCACTGTTCTGTTATCATCATCTGAACCTGTAATGATGAGAATACCATTTCTGACTTCTGTCCTGGTGAAATATTCAAATGTTTGACTACCTCCAAATTTATCTAATGTATCCACCTGTAATACAATAAATTTTCCAACCAAAGTTTGGGAACTATCTGTTAAATAATCATCACTCAATTGTAAGGAAGATTTGTTTGTGGGACTTGTATAATTAGAACTTTCTAATAAAACTCGCTCATTAGTAGTATCTATTCGCGGTGTATAATACCATCTAAATGTAAAACCAGAAGTGTCTAATTCATCTTCATCTGAAAGAAAAGATGTATTTGCAAAAAGTTCTCCTTGTAGGTTAAGAAGACCTGAATAACCATAACGTTCAAAGCCATTATTACTATCAACTGCAGGATCATCAACATTTTCAACTGGTCCAACATCTGCGTCAAATATTACTGTTTTTGAAGTATCGCTGCTATCAGGAATATATGTAACTTCACATTTAACATAATAACCAACAAGTTGTTGCGTATCTGGAATTTCAAAAGTTTGTAAATTTGATACAATATTTATTTCTGGAATAGTCCATTCTTCTCCTATATTCTGTCGTATATACCATTGATAAGCTGATGGTTCCAGATTTGAATCTCCTATATATACAATAGCACTTACATCTGCGGTTAATGTAGCTCCCTCTTCAACAGTTCCTGTGACAACTAACGCAGAATTGTCAATTACTTCCGTAATACTTTGTTCAAAAGATTCTACAGTTCCAAAATTATCTGTCACACTAACAACCACTTTTAGAGAATGTCCAACATCACTCATTTGAATAGTGTATGTAGATACAGTGTCTACATCTTTATTAAGAGAAGAGTCATCTACAACTTCGGTTTGAACCTCTGTGGATGAATCATTATTAACTTTATACCAAATTACCTGATACTTTTCGATGGTATCTACCTCTTGAAATGTAATTTTAGCTGTTATATCTTTATTTACTTCATAAAATCCACTGAAGGTTATTGATTTATTGGTTAATGGATCATCAACATTTTCGGCTTGTAATGCTGGTGTAGAATAGATTTCTCCTGCATATGTAATAGTAGCTGCAAAGAACCAACCAACTATTTGCTGGGAATTATCAATCTCTACTGTATCTTTATTACCTGTATTATATTTATAACGCTCCCATCCATTACTACTGTCTATAGGCGTATCTTTATTATTTGAATCTTGATTGTAATACCATTCATATTTAAATGCATTTGAACTATCTACAGGATTTCCACTATGAGTTAAATCTTCTTGAACATTTCCATTTTCAATATATACTAGTCCATTAGAATTTATCGTGACATCTTTACCTTCATAAACTTCTGTCGCAGGAACATCTGGATTACTGGTATCCGTATACAAGAAGATTTCTCCACTTCCTGTTTCAATACCAGGTGAATAAGAAACATAATTCACAGTTCCTTGTAAATCTGTTATTGTTATCCTAAAACCAATAATCACTCCGGAAAGATTACTATCATCAAGAGTCAAAGTTTCTTCTGTCGCATTATTTATCGGTGTCCAAGTTGCAGAATCATATGTTGAACTACTACTATCCGAAATAGTAAACCATTGATATTCAAAAGTATTGGTATCTAAACCATCATCATCAGTTATATTTTTATTAATGGTCAATGTTCCTCCAACATTGTAAAAACCAGTGACAGATAATTCACTGACTTGAATTGGATCATCTACATTTTCTATATAATAAGAATTAGAGTAAAAGGTTTGATTATCATATTCAACAGAAACTTTCAACCAACCATTTACCATAATTTGAGTGTCTGGAATCTCAAAATAATTTTTATTGTAATAGTTTCCTTGATTGAATAATTTCCATACACTTCCAGTATCATCTACAGAACTTATTGATTGAATAGATTGATAATCTTGAGGAATTTCCTCGGTTTCAGCAGAACTATCTTTGGTAAAATACCATTTATACAAAAATCTTTCTGTATCGCTGGTATCGGAACTTGAATCTTCTAATTCTAATTGAGTGTTTCCACCATTTGTATCTCCTTCAAAATAAATGAAGCCAGAGGTATTCACCGTTGTAGTGCAACCTTCTGTTAATTGATTGTTTCCTTCAGTAGAATTAAACAACTCTACCACACCATTTCCTACATAAATTCCAGGTGAATAAGAAAATTCTGTTGTTCCACCGACATTTGTAGTAACCTTGACTCCTATAATTACTCCTGAATAATTACTATCCAGATACAATTCAGTATTCTTGCTGATATTTATTTCTCCACCCATATTATTATGGTTTGTGCAGTAATAATATAATGTAGAAGGAGTTTCATCTGTAATTAATATTGTAATAGAACCAGCTCCTTCAGACACATCATCTGTATTATATATCAAGTCATTATTCGAATCAGTTGAAAATCTTAATGGATGTATAGTTGGATAATTTAATGTATAAGTTGTTCCAACTTTAAAATTCAAAGTCGGTGCTGTTTCACCATTTATTATATATTTTCCACCAGAAGCTGTAACATCTATTGTTTCTGTTGGTGTTATCTCATTCCAAGTTGCAGAATTATATGTTAAACTACTACTATTTTCAAGAGTATACCATTGGTAGGAATAATTGGATGAATTAAGTGTTCCATCAACATCAGTGATATTTTTATTTACTGTTAATGTTCCACCAACATTGTAGAATCCAGTAAAAGAAATCTCACCAACCGCATCATCAGGAACTTCATTAATGGTCAAGTTAAATGTAATATCTTGTGTAATACTTGTAAGAGTTGAATCGGTAGAGGCAGTTACCACAATAGTAGTGTCACCATTTACATTCGCGATTGGAACAAAAATCAAGTCATTATTCGTATTAATTGTCGCATCTCCAAAATTAGTATCAGAAGATTTTATCGTGAAACTTACAGGATATTCAGCAGAATCTTGAACGTATTCACTTAAATCTTGTGTAAAAGTTGTATCTTCATTAATATTTACAGAAACACTTGTATCATTCACCAAATTTAATGTTTGAATTTGGACTGCATTGGACGTGAAAGCAGTTGGATTTGAGTCATTTGTATCATTCTCATATGTAGTGACAATTACCCTTATATATTTACCAGCATTATCATTAGTGTCTGGTAAGGTATAGGTAGATGAATTAGATACGTCACTATCCCAGTTAGTATTATCAGAAGACATTTGCCATTGGTAAGTAAATACAAATGAATCTGATTCTACATCTGTTATAGCACTTGTATTGGCTGTTAGTGTCTGATTGGGTAATGGTGTTCCACTGATTGATACAGTTCCTGTTGGTTCATCATTGTCTTGGGTCACAGTTATATAATAAATTATATTCTGTGTAATTGTTGTTTCATTTGTATCTGTTCCAACCTCTAATATGAAGGATGCTAATCCTGAATCTGCAGATTCAGGGAAATCAGGATCTGGTGTAAAGGTTAGAGTATTATTAGCATTATCAATGTTAACTGAACCATTTTGTTCAGATTCGGTTACAAAAGTTAATGTGTAACCAGTATTAAAAATATTAGAATCCGATAAATTTACCTCAAAACCAACATCTTCAGTAGTGGAACCCAATATTTCATTTGTATATACCAATTTAAGTTCTTCAATTTGAACTGTATTGGATATAAAATCAGTTGGATTAGAAGAATCTGTTGGATCAGTAACTGTGATTACCACTCTTATATATTTACCAGCATTATCATTGGTGTCTGGTAGGGTAAAAGTGGATTCTGTTCCAACATTGGAATCACTTGAATCCCAATTACTATCATCTGACATTTGCCATTGGTAAGCAATAATTAAACTACTACTATCGACATCTGGATCACTGACCGAAACCACAGCTGTCAGTGTTTGATTTGGTAATGGTGTTCCATCAACTGAAACACCACTTGTTGTTGGATCAGCAATAGGAATCACATTAATTGTTAAAATTGCTGTTGTTGTTTGACTACTATCTGCCGCATTTGTAGCACGAATGGTGATTTGATTTCCATTTGTATCGTGTAATGCTGTGGTATATAGTAAAATATCGGATGATGAATCTGTTATTTCTGCAGAACCAACATTTGTGTCATAAGTTACAATCTCGTATACAAGATCTAAACTAGAATCTACTCTCATTATATTTAAATCAATTTGTGTTGGATCGTCTTCATTTACATCGACTGTTTGATCTTGGACAAGACCACCTACTTCTATTGTAAATGATTGTGTATTAGACAATGTAGAATCTGAACCATCTGTCACTGTCAATACTATGGGATATTTTCCAGCATTGTTTTTTTCTGGTGTTCCTTCCAATCTTGCAGTAAAATATCCTGCATCATTTTTCGTTGTCATTTCTCCATTTGATTCAGTTCCTGATAAAGTAAGCCATTCGGGTTTTCCTGAAATTGTCAAAATTGGAATATCAGATGTTTCTATATCTTGAATTAAGATGTTGTATTCAAAAGAAACATCGGGTTCAATTTCTTGATTTCCAGGATTGGTTGATAAAAATACAGGAGTATCATTTACACTTTCCGTTACAATTGTCAAAGTTGCTGTTTGTGAGCTTGTTCCCGTCGTTGCTGTAACTATTACAGAATCCGTTCCATAATAATTTGGTGCTGGTTCATAAATTAATTCGGTTCCTTCAAGTTTAAATGTAGAATAATAAGATGGAGCACCAGAAATCGAGTAAGTTAGTTCAGAACTAGTCTGGTTCAGATCGTTCAAGTTAAATATTCGGGAACTATCATCTTCCTGAACAGTCCAAGTATCATCATTAATTAGGTGAGTATTTTTAATATTAATGTATCGTTCAGTTAATGGAACTACTTCATTATTTACATCAAAAGTAATATTTGCATCACCATTTCCTTCATATGTTATGTCTAAATCTTGATTCAATTGATATACCGTTACTTTACCTCTATCGTTATCATCGTTATCACCTGTATCATCCTGTGGAGCTCCTACTGCAACAATTTCTCCATTACTACTCAATGATAAACCAACTCCTGAATTTGCATCAACGGTTGTAGAATTATTCAAGTATGAACCATATTCCAACCAATTTTCTACCAAAGATAAATTTCCATTATTATCCAAAACCAAGGTTGCTGAAGAAGAATCTGTTGTTTCTGTCCAGATGAGTTCATTATCTGTATTGAATAATAACAAATTACCATTATAACAGCTTAAAGAACCTATATTAGTTTCTGATTGTGACCAAACAGTATTATTATTATTATTATCAGTTAATTCAATTTTAGTAGAACTGATGGAAAAGGTCCATGAATTATTATCACTCGATATTGAGTTATCACCTACGTTTAGAGTTTCCATATCTCGTAATATAACCACATTGGTGGTAGTAATTCCTTCTCCATTAAAATTATGAACACTTTTACCATAAGGATTATAACGGAATATACGAACCATACCATGATCTGCTCCATAATCTGTTGTATTACCTTCTACTGTTGCTCTTGAATAGGTGCTTGCATAAGTGAATCCATCATCAGAAATACTAGTAGAATACCCTCCCCAAGCATCTCTTGGATTGTTTATATCCTCGTTACTCATAATCATATTTCCAAATAATTTATATTGACCATCATCATCCTTTTTATAAACCATTGAACCACCACCCCAAGGATTTGCATACACATTGTAAGTATAGTTATATGGGGAGATGGATATATCAATAATTTCAAAAGTCGTTTGAATAATTGCTAAATTACCATTCTTGTCCATTGCTAGAACGTTTCCGTTTCCTTCTTGAAAATCTGCAGAGATTTCTTTCAACTCACTCGAGTCGGCGATAGAGTCGGAATATCCTTGAATTTGTAATACTCCATTTTTAGTAAATGTTGTTACTGCATTAGAATAACCATTTGTTCCAGTAGTGTAAATTGCTTGTCCGGTGTCGTATATAACTACATTATCATCAGGTTGGAAAAGAAAATTAATATTTCCATCTGGAGTATAAGTTCTTGCACTTTTTGGTATATTAATATCTAAAGAATTATCCCAATTCTCTGCAACAATAACATATTTACCATTAGAAGTGTCAAAAGTTATTCCATTTTCTTGGTTAATATAATATATATTAGTATTTGATTCCAATGCAGGAACTCTTAATTTTTGTCCTAACCCATATGTTTCATAAGACACATTAGCCAAGCTCACACCCGCTTCACGTAAAAGGTTGAACTTGGTTGTCATTGTAAATACATCTTCCATTGCAGATCCATTCACCGTTATTGCTGTATCCGAAGTCGTTCGAATAGTAAATTCATATGTTCCATCCAAAGTAACTGCACTGTCTGATGAAACGACAGAGATACTACTGTCATTATAGTTTGTCAAAGTTGCATCTACATTAAATGTATAAGTTCCATCATTAGCTACAAAAACACCTTTTATTTCTACATATTTCGTATCATTCGTTACAACAGAATTACTAAAATAGGTTGAGTATTCATAATTGTTATATGAAATGCCATCATAAACATCATAACGGAAATAGGAATAGGTTAAATTGACACAGTTTTGTTGAACAGGTGTATAATCATTAGTTCGTTTTTGGGACGAGAAAAACGGTATATTTCCATAATATGCATCATCAAAATTATTGTTTGAAAACGAAAATTTATTTTGACCTTGATATATTTTTGTAACATAATTGTAATTTGCTTCTGCTCCTAAAAGTATGTAATTTCCATCTGGTGTCACAGAAACCGCATTTTCTGATGCTGTTATTACATTATATTTTACGACAAATGTTGAAGTATTACTATATGATTCGCCTGTTTGTTTTTGATATATGTAAATCGGTGTTTCCTCTGGATAGAGAACTGTTGTTCCAAATGCAAAAATAGTTTGATCATCTCCTGACCAAACGACTAATCTGTCTCCAAATCCAGTAGTAGTAGAATCAGTTATTGATAGAGTTTGTGTCCATATTCCATTATTCTCTTTCCAAATATAAACATAATCTGATTCAAAACTTAAATATTCTGTTAAATCTTTATTTGGTTCTGCAGAACTATTGAGAGAAGTGAGTAGTTGCCAATTATTATTATTATTATTCCAATCGTATATATAAACATTTGAACCATCATAATTAATATCATACCAATTGTGTTGAAATGCTGTATCATTTAGTGAAAGATTTATATTCCAAGTTTGATTGGAAAAATAAGGATCTAAACCATTACCGCATTCTATCATAAAATTATATGTTTTGGAACTATCTAATGATATTGTTCCTGTAGTAGTAGAATCATTACTATTCCATTTATTTATTACATTACCTAATGAATTTTCAAACCATTCATTTTCCTCTACAATGGTAAAACGCAACGCATTGGTTCCTACATCAAAATTAAATGTATAATTATCTTGAGTTGAAACTATAAAACTTCCTACTACTTGAACATAAACATTACCTGATTTTCCTGATACATCATTCAATCCTGAACTATCCGTCCAAGTTTGTATAGAATCTGCATATGTCCATTTTAAAGGAGTTCCGGTATAATCTGTAATTGTTTTATCATATGCATCAGTAGCACTAAAATCATATTCATACCATTTATACCAAAATTTATCACTTTTTAACTGTAAATTTGAATCTGTATTATTCCAATCGTAAAAAGTTGCATAATTAGATTCTGAATTATCTGTATCTTGAGCTATTTCTGAATTGAGATCTAAATAAGCAACTTCTATATCTCGGAATCTTGCACCACCGTTTCCTTGACTGTATTCTATCAATGCGTAATAAGTTGTTCCCGTTGTTAAATACACATTATTTCGGAAATCCATTCCTCCATGTCCAGACCAAGCAACTGTTGTTCCAATTCCGTCATAACGTATTAAATCTGGATAAATTACATAATGTTCAGTATCTCCAGCGTATAAAGACCCTAAATCAGCTTCTTCTACTATTGTTATTCGAACACCATCATCTGTATGAGCATTGAACGTGTAATAACCATTCGCTGTCACTGTGAAACTCGATGTGAATTGACCATATACAAATTCAGTTTGTTCATTTGGTGTATAAGAACCTATACCATCTGTTCCTGTCCCTTGATTATTCCATGTATCTATCTGTGATGCATACGAAGTTCCTAGTGGTGACAATTCATAATAACCGATTGATTGATCAAACCAGTTAAAAGAACTATCAGAAGATTGAACTGCAACTCGTAAGCCATTTTCAGAAATGTAAACAGTTTTTCCAAATGATTGTGTATTTGAATTCAAAGTTGTAATCGTAGATAATTCATCTCCTTCTTGTTCCCATTCTTTATTATTTTCATTATACACATAAACATAAGCATTTTCTGTCCCCGAAGCTCCAACAATCATTGTCTTCCCATCTTTTGATAATGCAACACTCATTCCAAATTTAGCCCACACGTTATTTAAATTATTTCCGTATAAATCATCTCCATATTTTTTCCAATTTGGATTAAAGTTAACTGATAAGAAAGAAGTATCACTGGATTTAACATTTATGTAACTGACAATATTTTCTGTATCTGTAGTTGGATTAAAATTTGGTAATGTAATTGTCGTTGTAGTTTCCGTTTGGTTGTTTGTGGCAACATTTAAAGCATTATAAGTAGCATCGCCAATTTGATATGTAGCAGATTCAAAAATTGTATTTGTATCGTTTTGCCAACTAACAATAACTTGAAGTTGTGAACCACTTGGAACTGTTATTGTTGTATTATTTAAATTTGAATTGTCTGGTGTTCCATCCACTAACCAAACATAATAAAATGACTGGTTTGTTCCACCATTATATTCAATATTATCTGTATTTACTGATACAGTTTCACCTGTGAAAACATCTCCAGTAATTGTTGGAATTCCATCTGTCACAAAAGAAGTAGAATTGTCAGAAGTTAATACAGTGATTCCTCCATATTTATCAGTCACAGTTGTTTCAACTTTCACATATTGTCCTAATTCAGAAGAAGTCAGAACAATAGTAGATTGTGTGTTATTGCTATTATGAGTCCAATCTGTTCCATTGTAAGAAAAGAACCATTTATATGTAAAATCTGTGGAAGAACTATCATCAATATCGGTAATTAGATCTACATTTGCAGTCAATGTCTTACCAACACATAAAAATCCCTTAATTTCAGGTTTTCCTGTCGCATCTGTATTGTCTATGACAGTAACTGTAAATGTAATTTCTTGTGTAATAGTGGTGACAGAAGTGTCTGTAGATGCAATAACCTTGATAATTTCATCAGTGTTCGAATCAACTGTAGGAGCATTAAATATCAATTGATTATTGGAATTAATAGATGCTTGTGTAGAATCTTCTACCGAAAAATATACAGTGTAGTTCGTATCCACAATATCATCCAAATCATAGGTAAATGTATTGTTTTCATATACCGAACCAGATACCGATGTTCCGGTAACCAATTGGAGTTCTATAATTTGAATAACATCGGATGAAAATACAGTTGGATTTGAGTCATTTGTATCATTCTCATAGGCAGTCACAATTACCTTTACGTATTTATTAGCATTATCATTGGTGTCTGGTAACGTATAGGATGAATTAGTTGCACCAGATATATTTTCATATCCGTCATCATTTGTTCCACCAGACATTTGCCATTGGTAAGTAAATACAAGTGAATCTGATTCTACATCTGTTATAGCACTTGTACTGGCTGTTAGTGTTTGATTGGGTAGTGGTGTTCCATCAATAGATACAGTTCCAGTTGGTTCATCGTTGTCTTGGGTCACAGTTATATAATAAATTATACTCTGTGTAATTGTTGTTTCATTTGCTGCAACCTTTAATATAAAGGATGCTAATCCTGAATCAGCAGATTCAGGGAAATTAGAATTTGGAGTAAAGGTTAGAGTATTATTATCATTATTAATGTTAACTGAACCATTTTGTTCGGATTCGGTTGTAAAACTTAATGTATAACCGGTATTGAAAATATTAGAATCCGATAAATTTACTTCAAAACCAACATCTTCCGTGGTAGTTCCCAATATTTCATTTGTATATACCAATTGGAGTTCTTCAATTTGAACTGTATTGGATATAAAATCAGTTGGATTGGAAGAATCTGTTGGATCAGTAACTGTGATTACCACTCTTATATATTTACCAACATTATCATTGGTGTCTGGTAAAGTAAAAGTGGATTCTGTTCCAACATTTGAATCACTTGAATCCCAATTACTATCATCTGACATTTGCCATTGGTAAGCAATAATTAAACTACTACTATCGACATCTGGATCACTGACTAATACTTCAGCTGTTAG
>Ga0163109_10001005_pt1 | contig 22375 bp, 14 predicted proteins | sample CRUFie1St13metaG_FD_108704 | JGI IMG/M metagenome (GOLD analysis project Ga0163109, IMG submission 108704) | Marine microbial communities from the Costa Rica Dome - CRUD Field 142mm St13 metaG | ecosystem: Environmental > Aquatic > Marine > Oceanic > Photic zone | place: Costa Rica: the Eastern... | reverse complement strand
TGGAATCCTGTTCCAGCTACTTTTTTAGCTAATAATATTTCACCAACAGTAAAACCACTTGCGTTTTTAACTGACATCGTGGTTTCATTTGCTGTAATATTTGAACCTGTAAGAGTTGTTGCGTTAGTAACCCATAATTGACCACCAACTGCGTTTACTGATTCTTTTTCAAATGTTGTTGTTCTTAATGTACCTCTAATTCTTACGTTTTCAAATTCCGCGGTACCGTTACCTTCAGATGATATTTTCCAACCTCTAAGATTACTTGCGAAATCTTTTGTTTGTAAAATACCCTCAGGTTTCATTATTAAATTACCACCCTCAATTGAATTTGTAGTAATGTCCCATCCACCAATACTTGCGGATACAAACCTTGCGAAACCATCAGGTCTAATAGAGGATGATGAGTTTGTTTCAGTTGATGGATTACCTGCGATTACAGCAGGAGTTCTAATACTGTTTGCTGTAACGGAACCTAATATTGTTACACCGTCTGTGATTGTACCACCTTGTAGTAATACTCTTGATGCGGTTATATCACCTGCTGCTTTTAATCTTAATGCATTGTCAGATGACCTTATTTCTTCTGCAACTACTTCAAACCCTGCAATAGATGCTGATGCGAATCTTGCAAAACCATCTTGGTCAATTGACGATGAGGCGTTTGTTTTGGTTGCAGGTGCTCCATTTATTACTGCGGGAGTTCGAATTTGATTTACCGTAAGTGACGACTTGATTGTTGCGTTTGTACCAATTACTAAACTACCGGCCCCACCATTTGCATTTGGGTCTAAGTGAAAGTCAGATGAACTAATTTCAATGTTACCATCTGAACCACTCATAAACTGACTGTCTGCCGTACCTACGAAAAACTTTTCTGCTTTTATATCTAATAAACCACTACCTGATGTTGTGAATATAAGGTGACTGTTATCGTTGTCACCTACGAACTCCATACCAACACCATCCATTTGGTCAACCCCAACTACGAGGTTACCACTACCTGAATAAATTAAAAATCCACCAGGCCCTTTTCCAAGAGATGCTGACGTAAATCCTTCGTATCCAACTGACCTTAAGAATCCACTACTTGCTCCACCAATCTCAATACCACTACCTAATGTGTTTGATATAAAAATAGAACCCGAGATTAAAGAACCCGAACCACCTATGAATGTATTTGCGCCTGGGAAGACAACATCTTCAATCAAAACGAACTGTTCTGATGCTACACCTAATGTATTTAAAAACTCTACTTTTAAAGTTTTTGGGTCACCAATGTGTTTAGAAGGAATACTAATTGTATAAGAAAAGTTTGTGTCTGAATCTACTACATTATTTCCTAATACTTCAAAATCACCACCAATACCTTTTGATTTTACAGATGTTCTAACTTCAGTTACTTCACCTGATATAGGAGTTATAGATGGTATTGTAATTGTACCAACTGTTTTTAAGTTTTGTGATGTTCCATTTGAAGCAGAACTAAAGTATGTAATACTTGCAGGAATATCAAACCCATCAGAGTATCTAAACGTATGGTTATTACTTGAGGTGATTGCTGATTCTAATCTTAGAATATCACTACCCGTTACTGCTGTAATACTTGATGTAAAAGATGTTGGTTGTGTTACTGTTCGTTGCTCAGGATATAATCTTACATTTGATAAATCAAGTCTAATGGTTGCGTTTTCCATCTCAGCATTAAATGTATCACTGTCTCCTGTATTTCTTTGTAATGCTACATCATCTCCAAAATTAGACGCATTATACTTTACGTTAATTTGGTCAGTTGTTAGTGATAATGTTTTGTTTTCTCCTTGACCTAAACTATCACTTCCTGAACTATCTAACTTAAAAGTTGTAAACGGTCTTAAACTTGATGATACCGTTGCTGTTGGAAGGTTTGGTGATTGAAATACAATTGTTGAAGAAGGTTTTGAATCAATTCGTACAGGAATTGTTTTAGTCCACTTAACAACTCTTTCGTTTGTTATTCCTCGACCTCTACCACCTCTACGACTTCTACCTCTACTAATTCTATTACCATCTTGAACAGATGCTCTTACTGCTCCTATAATAGTAATTGTGGCGTCACCACTTGCTGTATTTTGTCTTTTATCGTCTCTATCTGAGTAAACCCAAATCGTAACTAAAACAGAACCGTCTACAGATGAGAAGTTTGGAACTTCGTGATATATTGGTTTACCTTCAGAATCTTTTACCTCAATCCTAATTTGTGAGTTAGGAGCAAGTGTATTTTTAGAAGAACCCTTTATTCTAAAAGAATTTCTTCCAGGCCCCAAATAGTCGGGTAACTCAGTAATATTGAAATAATCTACAGAATTCGAAGATTGGTCTACAATCTGTGCTTGTATCCTATCTAAATTCTGTTTACTTCTTCTTTTGTATTCTAATGCCATTCATAGACTCCATATATAACTATAAATATGAAACTTTTGAGAACCCGCGCACTTTACTGATATCTATTATTTGGTCAACCATATCTCGGGTCTTATCAATATGAGATATTGTGATAATAAAATCAAACTGCGTTTTAAGGTAATCAAATAATAAATATAAAGAATTAAAGTTCTCAGTATCAAGTGAACCGAACCCTTCGTCAATGGCTATAAAGTTTGGTCTTGGTAGATTTGATACATTTATTAATGCTGTTCTGATTGCTATTGATGATATGAATTTTTCCATACCACTTGTTAATTCGAGAGGCCAATATTCATCACTTCCATATGCGATATATGAGTTGATATTTCTACCATCTGTATTTAGTAATACTTGGAAGTCTACTATTGGTGATAGTATATTGTTTATCTCTATTTCTAATTTTGGTAATACTTCGGATATTAGTTGATATGGGATTCCATCTCTTCTAACACATTTAATATAATATTCGTATCCGTCATATTTGATTTCCATTTCACGAAGTTTCTCGATTGACTCGTTAACTTGTTGTATGGAATTTTCTGCTAATGTAATTTCAGAGTTGACACTCATCATTTCATCACCAACCTCGTCTATCTTTTCTTTTATAGAATCTCGTGTGAGTTTAAAAGATTTTATCTTTTCATTTACCTGCTTGTTATGCTTAACTGCTTGTTCTTGGTTCTTTGCTTTCTGAAGTTTAGACTTTAGTTCTTTTAACTGTATATCTAAATCTCTAACGTCTTGCATACACGACTCGTAAATCTTAGACGCAGTTAACCATTCCTTCTCTAAATCCATCTGTTGTTTAGTAAGGGTATCAAACTCTTTTAAATCGTTTTTAACGTTAAAACTATCTCTTTCATCAATAAGTTTAACTTTCTTCTCTAAAAGGTCTTTAAAACTCTTCTGTAAGGTTTCTATGTCCTTCTGTAGTTTATCTGCTTTCTTTACGATAGGAGTATTCTTGTTTTGTACACAATGTTCACAATCATCATCGAAAGTTAATTGACCGATTCCTTCTAAAGTGTCTTTCTTATGAGTTATCTCGATATTGATGGTATCCATCTTATTATCTAAATCATTAAACTTTTTATCTAATCTATTGAATTTAGTATCTTTCTTTTTTAACTCTTTGATATCTAAGGTTTTAAGTTTACCTTCTATATCGTTTTTAGATACTTCGATATTTTGTAGTTCTGAAAGATTGTGGTCACACTCTTTATTTTGAGTATCCCGAACTAATTCCAAATCTTTTAGTTCTTTTGAGATATCATCTACATTACCAATATCCTCAACAGGTTTTAAGTGAGTCATTTCAAACTCTATCTTAGTATTAGTATTTTCTAATTTAAGATTTAGTTCATCTTTTTTAGATTGTAATTCATCTAATGAACCTGTAATACTTGTTAGTGCGTTTTCTGCTTCAATTAGTTTTGTAGGAAAGTCTTGTTTTTTATATTCTCTAAGTAAAGTATTTAGTTCTCTAATCTCTTCACTTGCGAGATGATATAAATCTTCGAATATATCCATATCCAAAAACTGTGCTAATAATTCTTTTCTTTCCTTTTGAGATTTTTCTATAAACCCACTGTTATTAGATTGTGTTGACATTGCTGTTAAAACAAAATCTTCATATGTTCCAATGTAGTTTCTAATTATTGCATTTGTCTCTCTACGTTGTTCACCATTTAATGATTCTTTTTGTCCATCAATCATACGATAGAAATCAACATCAACTTTTACAGTTCCTCTTTTTGGACTTTTCTTTGCTTTTCTTTCTATAAAATATTCAACATTGTTTAACTCGAATTCAAACTTACAATCAAAATTCATTTTAGAGTAATTCATTACATCTTCTGCTCTGATTGTTCTTGAACACTTATCAAACATACAAAATGATAATGCGTCCCATAGAGTTGACTTACCACTTGCGTTTGGTGCGAATATTCCATATGCACCTTTCATATTTGTAAAGTCAATTACATTGTTAGTTCCATATGAGAACATATTAGAAAACTCAAATCGTTTTGGAATCCACGTTGAGTTACTTACAATATTTGGTTTTCCAAGTTTGTCATTTATATCTTTATTGATATTGGTAACTACACTTAGTTGTTCTTTTGTAAGGTGTTCTGTTTCTTCTAAATATTCTTCGATAAGTTTATTTTGAAAACCTGTATCTCTTACATTTTGTAATACTATCGATTGGTGTTCTACATCTCTTTTACGAGTTAAAACTTTTTGTACAGTCAGTTCTTGTACTTGTGCTTGTTTTTTAATCTTTGCGATTAATCTATTAAGTTGTGAAGTTTTAGTATCTTTTACTCTTACCCTAACTCTTGGTTTATTAGGCATATAATTATCAGATACTATCTTACCATTTTCAATATCAACAGTCACATATCCATAATCATTGTGTATTGGAACAAATTCACTTTTTAGACTTTTCATATCCCAAACTAAGATACCATGTATAGGATATTTTGCTTCACCATGATTTTGAACTATCAATGAGCCAGAATATTTTATATGTGATTTACCCATCACCTCATTGTTTGGTTTATGGATATCACCTAACAATACTAAATCATAATTTTCAAAGTGTGATACTTTTACATTTTGATTCTGTATTACAAATCCGTGTTCAGTTTCAATGTTATCAACAGGACCGTGTAACATTGCAATTCGTCCATTGTTTTTCTTGTAGTCTGTAGCGGGTGGGAATCCTTCTGACTTGTCCCATATTGATTTATGTACAAACGTGTAACCACCGATTCCAACTGCACCTGTATCTTTTACATAGTGTAAGTTTGGGTGGTCTAATGCTTTTATGATTGGACTAAGAGCGTCTAATCTTGATGTATTGTTTAGATTTGCGTCATGGTTGCCAGGAATTACAATAGTTGGTAGTAAGTCTGATAACTTACATAAAAATTCCTGAGTCAAATCAACAACCTCAGGTGACATATCGGTTTTTGCGTGTACGATATCACCTGCTATATAAATGATGTCATTTTCCCTCATTGTGGATAAGATATATCCATAAAGGTTAGAAAATACCTCACGGTATTCTTTGTGTCGTTGAAGGTTCCTGATATGTACATCTGCGATGTGATATATCTTTCCGATATCGGATACACCGACATCGATATATTTTATTCTTCTCATACGTTAAATAGTTGATACTCCATTAACTTTTTTAAATCAAGTGGTGGTGTATCATAAATTTTTTGGTTTATACGTTCATATCCCATTTCAGATGGGTCTTCCTCACCTAAGTCCACTAAATGAGTCTCAATCCCGTAGGACATAAACTTCTTAGACAGACCTATTGCGTTAGATATAGCATCCGAATCTAATACAATATACAACTTTTTTACCGAATTTCCAATTATTTTCTTCTCTAATTTTGATTGTATACTTTTTCCAAACAATGGAACTGCATTTCTTCGTATTGCTATTGCGTCAAATGCTCCTTCACATAAAACCAATGGTATATCCCAATTCACTAAAAGGTCAAACCCTACAATGTCTTTAGATACCTTTGGATTTTTGTGTTTGTATTTTGATTGGTAGAATGACCTACCAACAAAAAAGTTTAGTTTTCCATCATCGTCATAAGATGGTATAATAATTTTATCTTCATATTCTCCTGTTTCACAATATCCTATATTATATTTCACAATATCCTCAGGTCTAAGTCCACGTTTTAACAAGTAGTTAAGAGCGTGTTTGTACTTAAATGAGTTTGACTTTTTGTAAAGTGGTTTAAATTCCTTTGGAAGTTCAACTTGATTTACCTGTATCTGATTATCAGAATGAACATAACGGTTTATTCTACTGAATATACTATTGTATTCATCCCAAGTTTGTTTTGATACACGAAGTTTCTTAAAAAGGGTTTTTATTGTTCTTCCCTTTTCGTCAGATATCCAACAATGCCATGGATTCCTTCCATCAGAAGTAATTCTAATATTTACTTCTAACTTAGGTTTATAGTGGTCCACAAACGGGGAATAAAAGGCATAATTATCACCCGATGTTTTCTTGGATTTACCAAGAACAGACTCCAATAATTCAAGTAATCTATCTTCCATTTAGTATAAACTTACACTAATATACAAAATTATTTTGAATAATCAAAGAAATTTTCTGTTTGTTTTTCCTCAATCCATTCTTGGGGTATTTCTTTTTTAGCCCATTTGAAACCATTCTTCTCACACCATTCGGCGTAAGTGGTTTTAGAACCTTTGTATATTTTACCGTTTGGGGACTGTAAAACAAATCGTAAATCCATTTCAGGATTTTGTTCTCTAATGAGTAAATGTTTCTTTCTATCCTCAGGTAAAAACCAACCCTTTGATTCAATGTAGATACCATTGGGTAATCTAAAATCGGGTTTGTAAGTGTGGTGTGTTGCTGGTATTGTATATGATACTTCGTGTTGTTCATATTCACCATCTATTCCTTGTGCTTTGAGTTGTTCGTCTATACGAGTTTCCAACCCACTTTTGTGTCCCTTCATTTTTTGGATGTGGGACCAATTTCCTTTTTTATTCATAACTATTCAAAATCTAATCTAACGTCAACTGTTACATCAACATCTTGTCTCTTCTTCATGGGTGAACCCATTTTACCAACGGCGAGTAATTCACCATTGTCATTATATAATCCTATTTGTGTTACATATGGTCTGAAATCAGAACTTGTAACAAAGTTTCTTAAAGTTGGTTCGTTTTCATCTTGTGTTATTCTAAGAGTATTGTTTGATGATACATTAAACTCACCTCGTCCTATTTCACATAATATAGATTGTTGTTCTATTTGTTTAGTAGAATTATATGTAAATTCAAAACCTTTTCCTGTGTAGTTAAAATCACCATCACCTAAAAAACAATTTTGATATTTTGGTCTTGGGTCTGTTACTACTATTAATCCTTTTTGATAAAATGTATATCCAACATTTCTTGTTTGATATGCTGAACCACTAATAACATGATTGTTATTTAATGATGCTATATTATCACTCGATAGGTTTGTATTGTAAAATCTTATTTCATCAATCGAACCACTTGTACCTGTATCACCCATTCCATCGTGACACATTATAGTTATATCATCTTCATTACCTATCGGTCTCCTTACATGAGTTCCTACGTTACCACCAACTTGAGTTCCATCAAGATACCACTTCATGGTTCCACCACTCTGACCACCCGTATGATTTACAATAATATTATGCCAACTGTTATCATTAATTTTTGAAGAGGTTACTGTTAATGATTCTCTCTTATCTTCTCTACCGTCAAAGAACTGAAATTCTAATTTTCCATTCTTAGAACCTGCTGTCTGATTAAATACACTTATCTTAAATGGATAGTTAGGTGCTTCTCGTACCATAGTTGACCCAAACGTAGTTCCTTTTGATGTTGAACTTGGGTTATAGTCAAGATATGGATTATACTGTTGAGATGATTTTGCTAATATTGTATTCTTTGTGTGTCTTAACATAGACTGACTTGGTGGTAATTTAACCCATGTGGATATTGACCAATTTTGTGCTGAATTAAAGAAGTCTGTATTACTACCTGCTGCAGGTATGTAAAGTGATGATGATGTTTGTAAGAATCCACCATAACCACTTGCCGTTGCTTCACCTGTTGTATCTATTCCATTTACTATGGTTACATTTTTACATTGAAGATTATTACCAAATGGTCCTTCGTCTTTTTGAATTTTATAGATTGTATTGTGTGGATACTTATTAAATCCTAAATAGAATTTTAAATATCTATCGTCTACAAATTTAGTGTGGTCTATTGCTGTATCATATAAAACACCACAGTTATTATCAGATTTTGATTCACTTAAATGTAATGACGCAGAACCTGCTGCTCTTGAGAAATCTGAAATAGTTACTGACTCAGGTTTGATTCCTAAACCAAATTTATTTTGTGGTATCGAAACAATTGATGCTGTTGAATATAAATGTTTATCACCATAATCCTTAAAACATAGATTGTTAAGGGTACTCCACATAATTTTTTGTGGAACCTTATTTAAGTCTCTTGATATTGCACCTGAACCTGTTAGGATAGTATTATCGTATTCGATACCTTGGTGTTTTGATTTAGAAACTTCTAACTTAGTATTAAATGGGGATATTGCTCTAAACGTAGATATCTCGAATGATGACGAATAGTTTACATCCGTCACCTCATATCTCTTATGAGCTTTGTAGGGACGTGTGGTTATTCCCTGATTGAATATCCTTTTGAATACTTTTGCCATACTTCATCACTAATTCTTAGAAATCTAATTTAACCTTAACTAATACTTCGTTTTGGAATGATTTCAAAATTGGTTTAGAAAGTTTAGCGATTGCGAGTAATTCATTATCATTGTTATATAACCCAACATTCGTAATGTAAGTTTTTGGGTCACCAACGAAAGTTGATTGATTCAATCTACCCTCTGAACCTGAAATATAAGTCGGGTTGTTACTAAAGTTATATTCACCATTCTTAGCTCTAACAAAGTAGAAAGTTGATTTAACTTCTTCTTCATTTCTTGCTTGGAATCCGTCTGATGTAGACTCGTATGCTGAACCACTAATTGCTTCAAACAACCTATTATGGTTTTGATTATCTGCTACAGTTCTTACAGTTCCTAAAGATGCTGAATCATCAAGTGCTGCTGCACCTAATATGATTATACCATGTTGTGGATAAACTTCACCAAATATTTCAGTTGAGTTTTGAACACCACCTACAAGAGAACCTGATACAACATTGTATTTAGTTTGTCTTGCATTACCTGCTTGATTCGTGTCACCACTATCATCAATCAATCTAAGTGTTTCACCACCTGAACCTGAAAGAACTAATTCCCAATTGCCAGGGTCTAATCTATCTTTTAATCTAGCTCTGTTAATTGCTATTGCGTAAATATCATCTTGGTTTCTATCTTGCCATTTGAAAAACTTTTGGTTAGACGGTAACAAGACTTGTTGCATTTGTGAGTATATTGCGGATGAAGGTGAATCTTCATTTGTTCCTGCTGAACCACTACCTGCGTAGTGTCCGTATGCTACTGAGAACTGAGGTTCGTTTGTAGATACTGATGGAAGTCCATTATATACTTCGTAGTAATATGCTTTTTGAGTATTTGATAAGAACGATGATGTATGGAATACAGTTAACTCACCACTTCCACCTGACCATAGTCCTCTTGTTACTCTCTTAGTACCACCTTCTACTACATCTTCAGTAGTAAATGCGGTATAAACTTTTCCACTACCATAATCATATGCTCCTGCTGGAACGATTGGTGTGTCATTTGTTGCGACATCATCATTTAGTATGACATCGATTGACCTTACTCCACCACCTGCTCCTGAACCACCACTTGAAGGTGGTGTTAGTATAGATGGTCTTGGTGTAACGGTTGGTGTTACATTTGATGCACCACCACCATTTTGAAGGTTTTGTGATAATACATTATTTTGATTCATGTTTCGAGGTCCAATCATTCCTAAGTTAGGTCCACCTATTCCACCGAAACCACCAGCGTATGGGTTACCACCACCAAAGAAACCACCACCCCCACCAAGAGGGTTAGCGCCACCGAATCCGAAGTTGTTTAAAAATGCCATAGTCTATCTCTCCTTATTCGTTTACTTTAGGTGTTACCGTCACATCTATTTCCGCTCTACCACCTGTTTCATTACCAATAACAATAATTCTTGTATTAGTTTGTTGATTAGTTGGTAAGTTGTTTGTTGGAGTAAATATGAATGAATTAAGTCCCGTTACTGCTAATGCTTGATTAGTAGCATATGAATTAATATTAATAATAGGTGAAGTCGTTCCTGGCACTCCTGCGTTACCTGCTACTGAACCTACATCACTATTAAGTAATATTGCTGTATATCCTAAGTTTTCATTACCACCATTTTTGGTAGTTACGTTTATAGTACTTGCTGTTCCTTCTTCTGCTGAAGAGATAGAAGTTATTGATAGTTCTATAAATGGTAACTTTACCGTTGATTTCGGTAATGATAATAATTTGTATTTCATTAAATATGAATCGTCAGTAATCGCCTCCAAGATTGGCATATTTTCAATAACGATTCCGTAGAAATCACTTCCCAATGAGTGAGCAGGATTCCAAAGGTCGTAATCGACTTCGTCATCCGCTAATGCGAATTGGGTAATTGAAAATTTGTCTCTACCTTCCGCGAGTAATTCTCTTCCCCTCTTGGTAAGGATAGCGTCTACTGTTACAGATGAATTGTCTAAAAATCCCATAGTTGTTTTCCTCTTTTACTTATATAAATATAGTTTTTTTTATTTTTAAATCATTTTTTTGTTTTTAAGTACCTCTGTTTGTAAAGATACCCCCTCTTTGGTTCTTTCTTCTGTTTTGATTTATATCAGAAGATGACCCTTTTGAAGTGTTTAATGCTCCAAAAGTTGCTGTATTACTTCTTGATGAACGTGGTCCTACTCCAAATCCTACATTGGATACATTTCCACCCATAGTGTTAGAACCTAATCCACCACTTCTGTACTGTCTTCTCATTTGTTTTCTTACAGCGTTATTTAATACACTATTTGTTGCGTCAACATTTAATGTAACATTCTTTCTTGTATTTCCAATAGATGGTATAAAATCAAATGAAATTGTTTTATCACCACCTGCTATTCTACCTATTGGTCTCTTTCTTGTTCGAGGTAATAATGGTAGTGCTGGTGGATTTCTAAACAAGTCGTCTTCTATTTGTTTATCTACACCTTTTGAAACTGAAGTATTTGGTGCTTCATTCTTATCGATATATTTTTGAACTGATAATAAATCTTCGGATGGAATGATACCAATAACTTTAGGGTCTTTACCCCCTGACTCAAGGTCAATATCTTTTGTAGTGTTCATTACTAACTTAGTATCGTTAACAATACTAACTTCAATTACAGGAGTATTGTCAGGCGTATCAGGTGAATTTGCTGTTAAAGATGTACTTGATATACTACAACCATTGTAATATAAATTAAGTAAACCACCTGTTAGTCTATCATCCTGAACTCTTGCAAAGTGGAATGATGCGGAACTTGCGAACTCAGGACCTTTTGATGCACTTATATCATTTGAATAAAAATACTTTGGTTCTAATGCTGTCTTTGAAAGTCTTGCGTCTAATATAGTAGAACCTGTTGGTGAATATTCCCAATATGGATTTGTATCTGTAAAATAATCACCTGAAGAACTAAGTCTTTGAATATCTGTGTATTTGTAAACAGACGGTTTAAATGCGTCTTTTGTTATACTACTTGTATAAGTTAAGTAAGAACCTGATATTATATTTAAAGTTGCTATTCCACTACTCTCATATTGATTTTGTGTAAATGATATCCCTTGTGGTCTTAAATAATTATTTCTTTCAAAAATGTGTGGTTCAATTAAAATACCTTTATGCCAATCGGCTCTTGCTGGAACTAATTGTTTCATTGAATCAAAGATAGACATATCGTATCTTGATAACATATCTAATTGAATCTGAAGTGCTGTTCTTCCTGTATATTTTTGGAAATAGTTTCTTGCTCTAAAATCTAATAAATCATATCCGTCATTATTTCTAACATCAGTATCACCAACCAAATCACCTGCGTCAAAGTAACCTTCAGACGCGTAGATATCAAAGTTAATTGTATCTGTTGTAGAGAAGTAAGTTCCTAATAAATTAGAATCAAGAGGTGCTTCATCGTATTGACTAATTTCATTTGACCTATCAAACTGTAATGGTCCTCTTAAAGATGAAGATTCTATTCTTACTTTTTTATTTGTTAAGTTTAATGCCCCAACAGATGGAATAGAAACAAACTGAGTATCTACTTCACCTGACAATCTTGCTGGGTCTGCTCTGTTAGTTCTGTCAAAAGATGCTGATAATATAAGACCCGTTGCTGATGCGGTAAACTGTTGATTAGGATGTCTTGATAATATAGAACCACTAATATTATTGTATGTACTATCAGGGAAAATTCTATATAGAAGATTCTCATATGATGTATCGATATCTAAATCAGTTGTATTATCATCAGAATAATATGCGTCAGTATTTGCTGCATGACCAAGTATGACTTCATTTGATAACTGTTTCTTGTAGTATCTTACCTCTTGAACACTTGACGTAGTATCACTTCCTACATTAACATAAGGTATCGCGAGACCATATGCGCCTCCACCTACACCACTCCAACAGTGGTCAAGACTACCCGTAGTCCAAGATGCGGTTGGGTTTGCTAATGTGAATCCAAAATCGTCAACCCATGCTGAGTTAAGTGTATATCCACCTGACCCTGATGATATTGCTACTACAACATTTCTTTCTTGTTTGTAAGGAACATATGGAGTTGTTGCTACAGTCTCTAAATTATTCTCTTTAACAACCCATCTTGCTTTTCCTGTTAATTGGTTGTATTCCCACATTAAATCATAAACTTTTGCAGTGCCAGAGAAATTTGGATGTCTCATGATTGTATGATTACCCTGTGGTAGTTTTGCTATTATTTCAATAGTCTTCGGTCTACTACCATTGATAACATCCCAAGGGTGTTCTCCATTTGTTAACCCATCTAATTGTAGTTTGTAGATATATCTTTCGTGTTCGTATATCTCTTTAGTGTCTTTTATTCTTGGTCCACCGTATTCTCTAATCTTTAAAAATGCACTTGGAATACCATAAGAAGATATCAATGTTTTAAATGAACGTGCTGTACCTTTACTTTTGTATATTCCCGGCACATTGTTTAATAATCTTCTCCAAGTTTCGTGTACAATCTCTTTTGTTGGTTTAGAATATAATGAACCTGATTGTATTGGATTACCTTCTTGACTAACTCCAAATTCATATGTCCACAATGAAGTATCAGAGTATCCGTTAAATAGTTTCCAACCGAAAGAATTTGCAATAACCTCTATTAGGTCTTGTGCCATACCATCTTTAGGATGTTCTTCTCTGTCATTGATTTGTGTAATTTCCTGAATGTAGTTATAGAATATATCAAAATGTTGACCTAACATTTTTACAAACTCAACATACTCTTCATTCTTTTCATCAAACGCTAAATTTGAAGGAATCATTTCTGTTAACTTACTATCGTTAAATGCGTCGTATGTTCTTGCAGTCTCAATTGTATTGTTAAACCAATTAGTACCTTGTGATGATGTCAAATCATACAATGTATGTGGATTCTTTAATTCTTTTGGATATGGGTCTATTCTATATTCAGAAGAACTAAAGTGTGTGTATAGCGATGATTCATGATTGTAATATAACCAATACTCAAAATCATCAAACCCACCAATTAACGCGTCTCTTCTGTTTGTTGACGCCGAAATATTTGTTATTGCTTCAGAACCACTTACTCCTGTTAGAGTTGTAATTCTAGCATTATATCCTTCTACAAGTTGTAGTTTATATTTAAAGTTTCTGACTCTTTCTTCTGCAGATGAGAAGTGTATATAGTTTTGTAAATCAGAATAATCTATATTTAGTTTTACGTTTCCAAGTGAACCACTGAAAAACTTATCTACAATCTGTTGTTTTGTTGGAAGACCTGCGTCTAATAAAGAATCCCAAGATTCAAACTCTCCTGCTGCTCCTTTGTTTTCACCCAAGTCAATATTAAAGTTTGGATTTGAAAAGAACGGAATTTGATTAGGGTCTTCAAGTGCTTCATATAGAATTATGTTTTCGACATATGGTTTGTGTAACTCTAATGATATTTCAAGTGAATCGTTAACGTTTACAGTAGATGGTAATTCTTGATTTAATTTAACAATTACCTCGTTTACTGTATTTAGATTCAGGTCCATCGCATTGTAGTTAACCTCTAATGAGTTTATGTTAACCGTTGTATACGTTGGTTCTAACATTGCGTTTCTTGTCGAAGCGTCTACATCTGATGGAAGTTCCTCGGGTGTGGTATATACTTCATTTTTTCTTAACCAACTTAGTGACGTGTCTGCATTTCTTCTAAGTTTAAATCTATCAAAAATACCTGTTAATCTATATTTTGTTATAGGGAAGAAACTAACACCACCTTGAATAGTGTCATCTAAGTCTATTTCTGCGAATGTAACAAATGGAGTTGTGTTGTCATCTCCAAATCCACCTTCTAACGGACCTTGTGTTACGGGAACAAATATTGTATTTCTATTATTATCTTGTACTGATGCGTCACCTACAGGGAATGGTAGTATAGCACCATACTGTCCACCACGTTGTCCCATAAATGCGGCATTTACAATTGGATATAGTTGATTACCACCAAAGTTTAATTGAGCAGGTAAAAATGTATCGTCACCTGAAAATGTGTTTCCTACAAGATTATTTGGTCTACTATAAAGTTGATATAGATTTGTAAGTCCATTTATATTATTTGATTGAATCTTAACTTCTTTTCTGTTTGGTGAAATTTCTGTTATTTTCAATCCTGATGCTGCTTGGTGTAAAAAGTTGTATACTAACTTGTATGTTCCACTCGTATAACCTGCCTCTCTTATGTCCTGACCAGGCCTTACAAAAATAGTTTTACTACCTGCGTCACCAACTATTGTAATTGGTGAATTAGTTTTACCACCTAAGTATGCTCCTTGTGGTGTGTAGTAGTGAACTTCCAAACTTGGACTTGTAATCCCATCAATACCTGTTACGTCCTCACTGTCTAATTGAGGATATGTTGCTCCTTCTGAAATTAGAGCAAGGTCTTGAGATGTAAACACGTCACCAAAGGCAGGTTGTTTACTTTCTATCTCTTCTATATTTGTAAATCTATTTAAAGGCATTCTTCAAGTCCAAATATTTTCCTGTATAAGTTTTTTCTCTCATACGTTTATTTACTTTAGATGTTGTCATGTAATCATATCCTGTTACTTCATACAGACCATCTATAATCTCTTTACAATTCATTGATTTTGGTAAAAATCTTTTTTCTAAAGTTTGACCATTAACTGTCTTGATACTATAGTTGTGGTTTTTAATTCTTGTAAACTTACTTAACTTAGAAGGTCTTTGACACTTCTTTCTAATACCAAGATGTTCAGTCCAAAGAGTTTCACAACTCCACTTTATATCTATAAACATTTTAGATTCAAATCCTAATATCATTGCTGTATCTAAAATATGTTTTAATTTTGTATGGTCTTTTACTTCGTTTCTAAGTACAACATCAACATCCATTGTTGGAATACTTGCTCCATAAATATTTTCTGCGAATGAACCAACTAAATATACTCTATAGTCTGATAGGTCAACACTTCTGTTGAATCTATTCCACCAACCTCTAAACGTATCAAACCTTGGTTGTTCCCAAGGTGTGAAAGTTTTTATATTTCCAATTGTAAATTCAAACATATTATTCTCATTTATAGTTGGTTAATGTTAAAGTTTAATCCTGGCCCAAACGAATCTGCATTAAAACCATAAGAGTCATATCCACCGACTCCAATCGGACTTCCATCACCACCACCGTTTATCAACCCACCTGTAGTTCCTGCGGTACCGAATGCTGCTTGCCCTGAAGATGGAAGGGATGGTAGATTTGGTGTCGTTACACCTGCTGGATTGAATCCACTTGTTACTACTTGGTCACCTGCTATTGTACCCGCTATGGATGTTCTTACGTTTACATTACTTCGTACATTAATACTATTAAATCTTAATTCACTTATTGAAGAGTCAAGACCTTCCAATACTCGAGTTAGACTAAATCTTTCAGGAGTAGTACCCGTTCCTTCTTGACCTTCTATATAAACTTTACTATAGTTTGGAAGTGCGGTTCCCGGCGGTACAGAATCAGGTGAAGGGATTTCATAGGACACGACTTGTCCTCTGACATTTCTTTTCAGTTCTCTATCACCTTGTACTCCAACTATTGTTGGTGTTGTTGTTTGTTCGCTCATTATCTAACTACCTTAAAGTAAAAGTTGTCATCGTAGTATCTAATGTTACCACCTTGGTCAACTCTAAAACAAAATTTGTAAAATCTTTCGGGTTGTAATCCGTTGAACCAAAAATTAAAGTAATTACCACTACTATCACAACTTAACTTTGTGTAGTTAGTATCGAATGGAACAATCACTTGTTCCGTGTCTGCGTCAACTACTGAGTAATATGAAGTTGAAGGTAAATACTTTACCGTTTTCAATGGACTTGTAGAGAAACTTCTATTAGGATATCTTTCTCTACCGAATACTCTTATTTTTCCTTTTGACGATTCTTTGTATTCAGTTTGTAAATTTTTAACGTAAATGATTAAATCGTCACCACTTAATGCGTCTAATGACCCTGTATCAAATGAAGAGTCATCCCACCTTGCTTCTAATACAGGTGGATATATTGTATGTGTATCAGTTGAGAAGAATTTAATCTTACCGAAGTTGATTGTTGAGTTCTCATCTGTTTTAGATTTCTTAATTATGAATCCGTTATTTGTTCTTGTTCCGTCAATCCATTCTGATACATAGTCGGTTACTTCGACATCGATGTTATCAGTATTTCTATTAAAAGATTGATAGTAATGCTTTCCACTTCCAAATGAAGAAGTAAACCATGTACCACCCCCTGATGTTTTATTAAAATGTGCTTCATAGTCGTTATCATTAAATCTTGCACTTGTTGTATCATGGTCAAATGATTTTATTAAGAAGTTATCTAACGATGCACTTGCTTGTAAATCACTACCACTTGCGTAATAAGACCATCGGAAGTTGTGTTGTCCTGATTCTCTTGCTTGGAATATAATTCTTTGAGTCATACTTGACGTTATATATCTTGTATAACCTGTAAAGTCATTTATGTCTACTAATCTACCCGTTGGTGTTTGTACTGTAAACTCAACTCCTAATGGAGTGTTATCACCATATGTATCAGGGAAGTTTCCTGGCACTATATCAAAACTCGCTGTATAGTTTGCGTTTTCTTGTAGACTAAACTTTCTGTTTAATGTTGCTCCACCAAACTTTGATGATGTCATGGTCAATGTATTATTCAATACTTCTGCTGAACCTGTGATACCATCTAAGTTTTCAATCCCCTCATTTACTATGTAACTTGAAGGTAGGTCAGTTAGGTTTGATGCGAATTGGTCAAACACCAAAGTGTTAGGGTCTGTTGTTGTAAAGAAGAAAAAGTTATCTATGTTTCCTTCTGACCCGTTTGAACCGTCATCGTCAAAATATGTAAACTGAAACTTATGAACTCCTGGCATACTTGCCGTAAATGCCATTTTATATGTTGCTGTTGATACTAATGATTCTTGGAACCCAACAATGTCTGAGTTTAATAGAGACCCACTTGGATTGATTACATTGAAATCAACTCCTGATAATGATTCTCTGTTAAAATCAAACTGAATATTGTATACTGACCCCGAGTCTAATGAAGATGATAAGTTTGCTGTACCACCACTAAATTCTGATGCTGACATAATCAATCTACCACCTGATACAAATAGTAATGGGTCATCTCCATTTGAACCTTTTATCTTGTCAACTAATTCAAAGTTACCAAGACTTCCTGCGAAGTTGTAATATGCGTTTAATGAGTTTAGTGTATCTACATCTACTGCTTTTCCTACTGTAGAGTTATCTACATCCCATCTTGAACCACTGATTCTAAATACCCAATTTGATGCGTGTTCACTCTTTGGTGAATCATTGAACTGACCAAGTCCCTCATTCCATGATTCTTTTAGTGGGTATACGAATAAATCAAAGTCGTCTTGTAGTTCCGAACTTTCTATATTTTCTAATCTTAATCTATATTGAGGTGACGTGATTGTTCCGTCTGCTACAGAGGATGATATTGGTGTCAAATCGAAACCAAGAAGTATTCTACTGTTTCCAACAAATGTTATGTTGTCATCACCATAGAACTTACCTACTTCGAGAATTTGGTCTTTACCTGTATTCTGAAGTTTTAGGTTGTCCTTCTCGTAGATAGTGTTGTCTTTATTTGGGTATATTCTATATATCATTTTTCACCTCTTAAAATAATGGTACCACTCTACCTCTAATGTCTGTATCAGGATATTTAACCTCAAATATAGACGGGTCTTTAGGTGGATAGATTACACCATTTCTCGTTGCGTATTTCATGTCGTATCTTCTCGGTGAGTAGGTTCCACCGTACTTGTTGGAAATTTGTAATCCACCAAGTCCGTCCTTATCAGGTCTTACAACACTTTGTACACCGTCCACGTCATCTAACATGACATATACATCCGACAATAATATCGGTTGATTTATTTGTTGATTGTCTACTTTGAAATAATCTCTTAATTTACTTATACATTTTAAAAGTATTTCATTTGAATTGTAATTTGGTTTTACTACTATCTCGAAATCGATTCCTATATTTACAATGTATGCGTTTTTGATATTAATCGCATCTGTAAGTATTCTATAGAACGATAAATAATTCGCAAGGTTTTGTTTTGTTGCGGTATTTAGTTCTGTAATTTTTTTATTTGCATCATATCCTAATACATAGAAGTTTAGACCAAGTGGATTTGGTATTGGTTTTCCTGCGTCATCTAATATTGTTTGTATTTGGAAATCAGGAGCGACAAATGCTTTTGCTACCGAACCAAATTGTGGTGGCATTGCATAAGTTCTAACTACATAGTCTTCTCTTGTTACTGACCTGTTTTGTGCTCCAAAGTATGCTTTTGCATTTTCTCTTACTTCTTCAACTGTCTCTTCGAACTTACCACCAACTGCTGCTGCTTCGTTATTCATTGCAATTGAGTTTCTTGATTGGTTGAATAGTGCTGTATCGAGACCTAAGTTTGATGTTTCAATCTCAACGTTCGCAATTTGATTTAAGTCATTACTTGGAACGTTATCAGATACACCTTTACTTACTCGATATCTAACTGTTAGTGTTTGGTTAGCAGGAGCCACTCCATATGTTTTAGAATACAGAAAGTTCGATGGGTCTAAACCTTGATTTAGGTTACCACTCGCATTATATAATGCAGACCCAACGTTGTCAGGGTTTGGAAGTAGTTCTTCGTCTGCGTTTGCAGATATACCTGCTCCAAACTGAATATGTATTTCACCTTCATCTGATACTCTTGTAATATATCTCTTCGGTACTTTTTTTAATTTTAGTAACGAAGGTGTATCAGAACTATATGCTGAATACTCTAATGAGTACTCTTCAGTGTTTGGAGTTTCTTCGAATACGGTGTCTTGACCAAGGTAATCTACCTTTGTCCAATCTTCACCGTCATCATCGGATATTTTGATTACATCTATAAGACCGTCTTCGTCTTGTAATCTAATTTTGTCATATATCTTTGGGGCGCCAAATGTAAAAGTTTGTGTCTTTTCTTTACCACTTGTTGCTTTTACATACTTCTTTAAAAGATATTTAATTGGTTCGTTGTTGTTATCGTTAATCTGATAAACGGAAACTTCAGTAGGGTCGAATGAAGATGAGTAATTAAATCTAACTTTTTGATTTGTACTAAATTCAACTTCACCGTTTGATTCTGCTGTTACAGTCGCTCCCTCTTTGATTGTAAGTGCATATCTCCAATCGGGTCTTACACTATCACCACTACCTATTGATGGTACGATTTGGAAAACACTTAGTGTTGTTGTAGCAGGAACATTTAGTTTTGGTTTATATCCTACTGCTTGTGCAATCGTAAATATATTTTTCTTTTCCTGTGCTTCTTCTAATAAAGATTCTCTTAACTGAACATCAGTATAATAAGAAAGTACATCACCAACATATGACGCAAGTTCCAATATCATCATCCCCGGCGATGATTCGTTGAAATCATTATATGTTTGAGGGAAGTAAGTTTTTGTGAAGTCAACAAGATTATTTCTTATTTCTCCAAAATCTCTTCCTAAAAGTTTTACTTCCTTTTTTATTTTGTCTGCCATATTCTAACCCTATGCGATTGAAAGACTACCCTGTTCGTCTACGTTTAATATAATTATCTGATTTGCTCCACTTTCTCCTACAGAAAACGAAAAAGAAATATTAATTCTGTTCTCATTGGGTAAATCATCTACTATAATCTCTTTCATTTGAATGTAGGGTAACCAAAATTCTATATCCTTTTGTAACCCTGCTCTCAGGTTGTCAAGTAATTTTTTTGTTATGTTCTCAAACAAGAAAGATGGGACATCGGTTCCAAATAATGGTTGAAACGGTCTTTCCCCTTTTCTTGTTAATAATAAGTTTTTTAAGTTGGATATTGCCTGTTCTTCTGTCGTGAATGTAGTAGCAAAAATAGGTACACCACCTAATGGTAGTGGGATACCCACACCTACATTTTTCTGTAGGTCTAATGGATGATACTTTTTCTCTTCACGTTTTCTTGACATTATACTCTACCCTTCTTTGTATCTATTGCTTTCATTAACTGAGAATAGTCTCTTGTTAATGCTTGACCAACACCTGAGTTCATCACTGCGTTTACATCAACTTCTCTACCATCAGAATCAGTCTGTGGTATCATTGATTGTTGTGTTGGTTGGTTACTAAGACCCATCATCGATGCCATGGTTTGTCTGTCCATACCTTGAGCGTGTTGTGATGTCAAGGTTTGTCCACCCATAGTATCCCAAGTGTCTACTGTTTCATTTAACAAGTCAGAAAACTTGTTACTCTTAAACTTGACTTTTGGTTTTTTACTTTGAGTTTTAGTTTGAGGCGTACTCATCTCTTTAATAACAGATTCTCTGATAGTTGTTTTTTGTTTTTCAACTTCCTTACGAACCTCTTCTTTTATCAAGAGTTTTAACGCTTTTACAAATTTATTAGTGTCCATAATTGTATTTGTTTTTATATAAATATGTTTAACATAAATTATTATTACGACCAAGGTGAAACTACTGTACCAATTGTGTATGTTCCTGTTCTCATATACACGTCAACAGCAGTTGAAAACTTAGTTGCAAATATTTGTCTTGAATTTGGTATTGGACTCACGGGAGTCCCCCAAATAGTTAATAATGTTATCTTTAACGCTGCTAATCCTGCTGGTGGAGTCGCTGCTGTTGCTCCTGCTGCTATCATCCCCGCGGGGAATTGAGCAGTATATGCTGCTAACCAATCTGCAAACATTAACATAAATTTACCATTTGGTGCACTTGGTATTGCACTTGTAGCAAGATTTGCTTTGAATGATTGGTCCATTGGTGATTTACCATTGACTGCATATATTATTGGATTAGAATAGGAAATAATTGCCTCACCGATTGTTTCTGCTGCGGATTCATATGTGGTTCCATCATCCACCGCATCAAAAATACTTAATATATCGTTTTTTAAATTTGCTTTTATTAAAGGCATTGTAACTTCCTATTGACTAATCTTACTCTTCAGTGCTGCTACTTTAGATACTGCAGGTGCTAACGGACCTGTAGGACCTACGGGTGTAGGATACTTTCCTTCTGCAATTATTTTTAATATCTCTAATAAGTCATCTAAGTATTCATTTAGTAACAACTTATATCCACTTGTACTAATAGCAAGATTATCTTTAGATGATAATATAATTGATTCATCTCTTGCGTTCAAATGGATTCTACCTGAATTCATGAAGATACCTTTATCACTATATCCACTTGTCGCAGATATTGGTGGTAAAGAATTTGGTGTTGATAATTTTACAGTTTGTCCCGATGTTAAATAAATTGACGAATCATCTTTATCAACATCTTCAATAACAAATTTATTCCAACCACCTTCTTCTTGATGGTTTCTAATTATTGTTATTGGTTTAGTTGGGTCACCACTCCAACTTGGGTCTTTTGATGTACCTGCTCCTGATGGTGTGTGACCAAGTCTTATTGATTGACCATACCTACCTTCTATCAAAACATCACCACTAAATGGTTG
>Ga0163109_10001004_pt1 | contig 22378 bp, 15 predicted proteins | sample CRUFie1St13metaG_FD_108704 | JGI IMG/M metagenome (GOLD analysis project Ga0163109, IMG submission 108704) | Marine microbial communities from the Costa Rica Dome - CRUD Field 142mm St13 metaG | ecosystem: Environmental > Aquatic > Marine > Oceanic > Photic zone | place: Costa Rica: the Eastern... | reverse complement strand
TTTTTGTATAATTTTTGTATAATTTTTGTATAATTTTTGTATAATTTTTGTATAATTTTTGTATAATTTTTGTATAATTTTTGTATAATTTTTGTATAATTTTTGTATAATTTTTGTATAATAATTTTGAATGCAAGTATGTATTTAATAATAAAATGTTGACAATTAATTAGTAAAATGATGACATGAATGTTTACATAATGTTTACAGGATGATGACAAAATTGATATATATTTTATATAAAGATATATAAATTATAATATCAAATGGTTAATTATAAATGTCCTAGATGTGGATTCGAAACAACTCATAAGAGTGTTTTTAAGAAACATTTGATTCGTAAAAACATTTGTCAACCAAAAATAAACGATATATCTATAAAAAAAATAGCAAAAATGTTTTCATTGGATATAAATTTAAGTAAATCAAGTAGAAAAAATACATCAAATTTAAAATTAATAAAATGCAGATATTGTAATAAGGTATTTTCTTCTAGACAATCAAGAAGTCGGCATGAATTAAAATCATGTAATACATCAAATGAAAGTAAATTAGTAATAGATCAATTAACTGAGAAACTAAAACAATTAGAGCAACAAAATTTATTTTTATCAAAATCAAATTCAGGTAATGTTATAGAGGGAGAAAATAATTCATTAAAGTTACCATATAATGATACTGATAATAAGTTTATTTCAGATTCAAAGATATCAGAATGTATGACAAAACAATATATGAGTATACCGCATTTAATAAAGATGGTACATTTTGACCCCAAGCATCCAGAAAATCACAATATATATGTAGGAAATATACAGAGTAAGCATATATTAGTTTACAATGGATTAAAATGGATAATGAAAGATAAGAATGAGATGATAGAGAATTTAATAAGTAATTCAGAATATAAGTTAAAAGAGACTTTAGGGAAATGGATAAAAGATGAAGAAAATAAAGATAAGTATGCATTTGCAATAGAAAAATTCAAAAAATATTTAGAAATGAAAGATAATAACAAGGTAATAAATAATATAAAAGATGAAATAAAATTAATATTATATAACAATAGAGAGTTATGTAAAGATTATTATGTACATATTGAAAAATAATATTATTAATATAATATAATGGAAGATGATAAAAAGTGTGCCCCAGGTAAAAATTTTAAAGAAGGTAGTTGTTTCACAGCAGAAGATTTATACAAAATAGCGCAATCATATAATGAAAATTTTAAGGAAAAAATAATTTTAAAAAAAGACAAAAGATATTTGCTAAAAGAATTAACAAATAAATTAAGGAATGTATGTAATACTCAACAATGTTGGTTAAAACTTCAATTTATGAAAGATATAAAAGATAAAAATTTATTAAAGAATACATTTAGACCAAGTGGTCCTGATACAGGTACAAAATGGTTAAGTACAACTGATATAGACAATGTAATGAATCAATATCATCAAGAATTTAATGATTTTTTATTTTTAGGAACGGTACCTTTAGATTTTGCGGATATTGGAATGGGTTTTAAAGATTTAGATTTTGATAAATTATTAAAAGATAATAAAAATAAACTAGGAATGGTTATAAATTTAGATACACATGATAAAAGTGGATCCCATTGGGTAGGATTATATTCAGATTTAAAAAAGAAACAAATATATTTTTTCGATTCATATGGAACAAAACCTGAGAAAGAAATACAAAAATTTATGAATAGATTAAAAAAATGGATGGGAAAAACATATGGATTAAATAATGATTCAGAAGGAAAGTTATTTAATAGTGAAAATATAGATATTAGATACAATAAAAAAAGACATCAATACAAAAATTCAGAATGTGGTGTTTATTCAATGAATTTTATAATAAGATTATTAAGAGGTGAAGGTTTTTCAAAAATTGAAGATTCAAGAGTAATAGATGATGAAATAAATAAATGTAGAAAAGTATATTTTAGTAAAAAGAAATAAATTTATTAATTATAAAAATCTATAATTAATATATGGAAGAATTATTTAATAGCTATAAAGCATTTACTAAATTAAATAAGGTTATTAAAGATAAAAATATAAATAAAGCGCTGGATATGATAGGACATTATACAAGACATATAATTTCATTGGATATTGAATTTTATTCTTATATGTCTTTAAATTTAAAATATTTTTCAAATTATGAAATACTAGATAATCAAAAAATAAGAATGGTTCCATTTCCAAAAGAAATAGCAGGAATATGGTTTCATAAAAGAAAAGATAGTGATGAATGGTCTATTAAAGGTTATTTTCATTTTAATACAATACCACCACATTTACTAGGGAGTTTATTTAAATTTAGTAGAATGAAAATGATACATTCAAAGTATTCAACAGTTAGTAAAAGAACCAATAAAGAAATAAAAGAAATGGAAAATAAAATTTTTAGTGATGATAAGTATTTAATTAGATATCTAAATCCAAATGAATTAAAATTTAAAAAAGTAAAACAATTAGTACGAGGTTCCCATAGATTATTTTTATATAATGCAGGAAAATATACAGGTTTATTAAAGCAAATATATAATTTATATATAAAAGATGAATTAGTTAGAAAAAGAGAAATTTCTGCCCCATCGTTATATAAAATATTAGCAAACATAATGGGGTATCCAAATACTCTTATAACAAAAGAGGATGGTGATGTAAGAGCAATTATGAACTACTTACAATTACTTTATGAAAATAATAAGAAAAGATATCCTAGAGTAGAAAAGAGAATAAATCATCATGATATAAAAATATATAATGGTATTTTAAGAGAGAAATTTGGTTCTGCTGCTTTAGAAGATGAATTTAAAGGAATTAAAACATTAACAACATTTAAGAAGAAAGTAGAAAATTTTTATAAAAGTAATTTAAGACAATTAATTGATAATGCTCATAATCCATTAACCGATAGTGTATGGGCATTAGTTGTAGCAATAACTATGATTTTAAGGTGCAACTAATTAAAGAATAAATCACTAATTAATTAATGAATTATTCTTTCACAGATTGGTCAAAAGAACAATATTGTGAATCAATTGCAATATATGGTAAATTTAATTCCACATATAATCCAAATACAATAATAAACAAACCATTGTTTTTCGAACCAATAAATAGTATTACAGCATTATTTATAATGTTTATAGGAGCATATGGTATTTGTAATTCAAAAGCGATTTATTCTTATGAAGATTTATTATTATTTTCTTCTATATTTTTTAATGGTATAGCATCATTATTTAATCATGGTACATTACAAATAGGTTGGTATAATATGGATAATTTAACTATGTTATTGCCAAGTATATTAGCAGTAGCAATACATTTTAATTGTTTAATTATATTATTAAAAATTAAAGATTTTAAAAGATTTCATTTATTATTACATACAAATAATGAGTATGATAATGAGTATACAAATTTTTTAATTTATAAAAAAATCATAATATTTTGTTGTATGTTATATTATTACATTTGCATTACTGTGGCAAGTATTCCTGAATATGATATGATTTTTTCAATACTATTTGCAATTCCTATGGTAATATTATGGATACCAATAGGATATTTTTTATATTTCTTAAATCAAAGAAGTTATAATGTAAATAATAGTAAGTTATTTTGTTATTTTCTATTTGGAGGAGTAATATGCACAATAGTAGGAATTATTTGGTTTGCAACAGAATTACCATGTAAAAAAAATCCAGACTTAGCAAAATATTTATATTTTACACATGGTATTTGGCATATAGGTATGTCATTAGGAATATATTATTTAATAACAAGTGTAATATTAATGAATTACTATTTATCAGGTATAGATAATGTAGGTTTTAAAACATCAAATTCAAGTAAATGTAAAAGATGTTGTTTAAAAGTATTTCCAATTATTATTGAAGAAAAAATAGTAAATATAGAGTTAATTGAAATAAAAAAATAATTTATATTTAGAAATCTATTACTAAATATAATAAATGGACTTTGATAATGATTATTTAGAATACTATAATTATAGTAACATAAATAACAATAATATATTAAATAGTAATTTATATATATTTTATATATTAATATTACTACTGTATTTAGTATTAAAATTAAACAATTTTAATTTTTTCTTTTAATACCTTTTTCATATTTTTTCTAGGTTTAAAATGTTTACAAAGTGAACATTTTATTAAATTATTTTTATCAAAACAATTTTTTTTACAAAAGTATAATTTATTCTGCTTTTGAATATTAGCAGGATCTTGGTATGCTAAACAACAATCACATTTTATTACCCAAATCGATTCATTTTTTTTGTCAATTATTTTATCTGTACAATTTCCTGTGCATACATAGTAAAAATCAGGAATTTTAAAATTAATTGGCGATGATTGTCTACTAATATATTTCAAACTATTAGTAGGACTCGATGGAATTTTTTCTTCTTCATAATCAAGATTATTAAGTTTTGTCATTTCATCTTCAGAATTAGTATTTATAAGAAGATTGTATAAGTAATCAGGAAGTTCTGACATATTTTAATTTATTAAAATGATATAGTAATTTTTTCAATTTTTAAAAAAATTATCAAAATAATTTTTGTAGTTTATCTAATAATTTTATTTTGTTAATATTTCTTTTTATTAATAACCTTGATAACCAAATTTGTATAAAACATTTTTCAGATACATTTAAATTAATTGAATTGATATCAATATTTAATTTAAAATTTTTAATATCTTTTTCTAAATCTTCTGTTTCTTTCGGAGATAAAGATGATAGAAGTTTAAAAATTTTAGGTGAAAAATTATATTTATTTTGTAACTCATAAATATTAATAGAATATATAGTACCCATAATTTTAGTATTATTAAATAATAATAAAAAAATTTCAATTTTTAGACTTAATTTCACTTATTAACAATTTAATATAATTAAATACTAAATTTTTAATATCAGCATCATTTTGATACTCAACATTTATGTATCCTTTTGAGATAATCTTTAAATCTTCGTCATTATCATTTTTTAGAAAAGTGCAGCATAATTCATAATATTTTGGATCATCTTTCATATATTGAATAGCATCGTGTTTTAATTTTTCTGCATTTGTTAATTGTTTTTCTAAAGTGTCTTCTTCAGTATAGTCCCAATAAACTTCTTCATTATTTGACATATAAATATTAATAATAAATGTAAGAATATTGTTTTTCAATTTTATTATAAATGAATAATAATATTGTTTTAATAAACAATAAAAAAAGTGATTCAATCATGCAAGTGGGTTATAAGTCAAAACTGAAGAAGTCATTTTTGTCTGATGCAATGGTTCTAATTCCGAAAGTTTTTTTAAAGATCCATTTCTATTCGAAACAAATTTTTTGAAAGATTCAAAACTAGTACTTTGATCAAGTGTAAATAGAACTTGTAAATAATATTCAGTCATATTATCCCATCTATTAAGACCCCAATGTTCATATCTTTCTTTCAAATAGACATTAAGGGAATTTATGTTCAATGATTTCATGTACTCATTATGGTCGATTTTTTTTGTTTTCCTCTGAAAAATAATATGTCTATTAGTATCAGAAGAAAGTTTATAGTCATCGCTCATTTTCACGGTATCAACTTCTTGTAGGTGTGTTTTCAAATCAGTTAAATACTGTTCACCAAACGCTTCTATGAAAAGAATAGATGTTATCAAAACTGATATTTTTTGCTTGGAGAAATTATATATATCTCTTAATCGAATAACTTCATCATAGTATGGTAACTTTTTGAAGAGTTCGATATTATTAACAAAATAGTTAATGTAATTTTTCAGAGATGATAAAATTGTGTACAATGAATGATTTTGAATATCAGTATTGATTGTACTAACAATTCTGTTAGTATTAATTTCTTCATTGTACGCGATTAAAGCAAATATTGCTTTTTTTCTGATTTCTACCTTTTTGCTAAATAATTCAGAAGAAAAACTATTAATAAAATTAATTTTTCTAAGTCCAATATTGTTAGCAGCTCTTTGCAATTGTTTACTCATCCAAACCTTTTTACTTCTACCATTTTGCAATGAATCAGGTTTCTTCATGTCTATTGAATAATCTACAGTGAACTGATTTTTATTTTTCAAAGAGATTTTTTTCCCCAACCACTTGAGAATAGAATGAGTTTCATTAAGTTTGGGGACTTCAGACATATATAGATCATATATATTTTGAAAAGAACAGATATCAGTTCTAAAAGATAGTATCCATTTCATAATAGAAGGTTGGATAATAACCTTAGCATTGGTTTGACGTCCTCGTCCATTACGTCCAATAGCTTGAATGCCATATCCTTTCAAGTTATTATCTTGATTAGATTCAATGTTTGATCCAGCTTGGACAAACCGATCAGAACAGATAATATTGTATTCATATAGAATAGTGCTATCATGTCCTTTGACATCTTGATCAGAATTAACGTACACTAGAAAACCTTTTCCTTTGCTTTTGCCAATAAATCTTTTTAGTAAATTATTAAACAAAGAATCAAGTCCAGATTGTTCAATAAAAGGATTGATTCTTCTAGCCAACGCAACAAACTGTATATCTGAAACAGACAATCTCAATTTACAGAGATCTTTATAGTAAGGGTTTGTTTCATGATTAATAGCAATTCTAATCCATTCTGCTATTTCCTTAAATTCATTTAAAGTCAGAGTAGATAATTCTCTACCTTTAAATTGATGAAAATCTCGAACTTGTCTAGGAGTCATATGATCCTTACTAAATTTAGATTTTCCGTTTTTATGTCTATGTCTTTCATAACTATTACTAAATCTAGCATTTGTAGCTCGAGCACTTTTGGTAACTGGAGCAAACTTATTCATTTCTCGTAAATTAGGAACGCTATCATCCAATTCTTCACTACTATCAAATAAAGAGTCATTGCTAAAAGACAATTTATCTGTTTTATCTGGTTTGTCAACTTGAGGGATAGATTTAACATATTTATTGAGACAACAACTATGATCTAAATCCGTGAAGTTAACAAATTTACTAAAGATAAAAGCTAACATTTCTCTAGATTTTTCAAGTGTATCGTTTCCTTGTACAATAACTGCTGTTGAGTTTTTATCAACAATGTCAAATCCATATTTAAGACCTTTGATTGAACTAATAAATCTCGAATCTTCAATAGATTCTGAAGATGAATCTTTTTGAATACACTTAATAATATCAACATAATATTTAAGTATAAACGAGTTCCAGTCAACATTTTTTAATGTATCTTCATTAAATAAGTCTTCACATATTTCAACAATTTTAGATTTTCTTTGTGGAGAAAGTAAAATACGTTGAAAAGAAGGATCAATTGTATTTTCTTTCCCAACAATGTATTTAAGTGGAATCAATTCATGACCTTTTTCTCCAAGATAATATACATCTTGTGGTGTTTGGTGTACTGAATTAGAACAATCAGAAACATCTTTATTATCTAACATCTTATTAATGAAAGATTTTACAAGACGGGGGATAGTAGCACTGATTAGAACTAATATACCATTTTTTTTCTTACACCTATGGAGTAGTCTTCTCAAACTATCGAATTGAATAATGTTGTGTATAACTTTATTAAATTCATCAGCAGTTAATAGTTCACCATTTTGCTTGAGTATATTATTGCCAGTAAAAACAAATTCACCTGTAACAATTTTCCAAATAAAATGGTCATCTAAAACGAACACCTCTCGTTTATCAAGTTCAAGACGAGAGGGCATTACTGTTCCTGTTGAAAGTGTTACATCAATAGGGTTGCAACCAGGAATATGTGCTTGAGAATATTCACCTTTCCATTTACGCATACTTATTCCTAATTCTCGTTTTTTACTATCACTTGCTTGAAATGCTTTTTTCGATTGACCTCCTCTATTGCTCTTTCCATACTGTACAGAACCGAGCATAAGAGCCAATGGACCTACACGAGTTAATTTGTTCAAAGAATATCTATTTTCTAAGAACAAGATGCAGATTTCGTGTGCAAGTTTCAAGCAAATTTGTTCTAGGACATTTAATGGTGCAGTATATACTATCGACAATTTTTTAGAGTATTGTAGAATAATATAATACATTAGCCATGTTTTACCAACTCCTGTAGGTAAGTTAAGAATCAATGCATTAATATTACTAGTAGACTGACCATATTTATTGGTATCAGTTATAATTAGCAATATTTTTTTTTGCCATGAAAAGAGATCATTTTGTAATGTTTTTCTCTGACCAATAAATTGTATGGGATCAACTTTTAGAAGTAAAGACTTTCTAAATTGATTTTTTTCCAAGTATCGATCAAACTGATTGATCATACTATATCCATACAAATCTTTTCGATCTTCTTTATCATATCCTAATGCATCTGCTGTAGCAATAGCAAAATTAACGTTTACAATAAATTCGTCGAAGTTGCGAATAGCCTGTAAGAATATACCATTTAATTCGTCAGACAAATGTGTATCACTTTTTTTCATGACAATAATGGTATTTATTACATAAATGAGAACCTTGACATACAACCCTTCAGATAAAGATTCATAATTGTCAAGATCAAGATTTTTAAAGCGATCTGATTTAGTATGCTTATTAAATCTTTCATTCATTTTGATTTTTGATACAGGTGTATTCCAATTTAATTTGGTAGAGCTAATTCGATTAATTTTATCTCTAACAGTTCTAAAAGATGGTACTATCAAAGAGAATTTATCGAGAATGAAACTAAAAGCTTTTTTGTTACAAAGCTCAATATCTTTTTTAGCAATACAAATTTGAGATCGCGTTCTATCAGTATTGTATATGATGTAACTGATATACTTGCATGTTTCAACATTAACTTGAAGTTCTAGGGCAATGTCATCAAAATTAAAACTATATCTATCAAAGATATCAAATAGTTTTAATAGAGAATAATCATCCCTTTTAAGAAACGTTATAATATTTCTCTTAATGTCCTCATCTATATTAAGTGTTTTGCTTTCTTCTATTTCTACGCTATCATTTTGTGTAGAAGTATACTTTTCAGTGACATGATTCGGATTAGAAACAGAAATTTTAGTAGGTTCTAGATCTTCTTCATCTTCATCATCATCTTCATCACTGAAAACAAAATTTCCAGAAGCATGTTTTCGAGTGTTTTTGTTTCTGTTTCTTAATCTCTTGGCTCGTTTTTTAGCGATAGCTTTTTCTTCTTCCTCTTTTTCAGCAGTTTTTGGTTTTTTGTCATTCTCCTTTTCAATTTCATTAATTAGGTTTTGAAGTGTTATTAGCTTATCCTCTAGCGCTTCATCATAATTATCTAAACGTTCACCTAAATCTTTTTCTTCCCTGAATGATTTGATATTGTTATAATCATTCACTTCTTTTTGAACTTTATTACTACCATGAAGTACTAAAATAGCGTCCATGATTTTAGTTTGAAGTTCTTCAGATATTTCTGTCAATTCATATGTTTTACCATTAGTTCGATTGATTTCAAAAAGTTCTCCAAGAAGATATTTTAGAATATTAAAATAAAGAGGTTTATTTCTTTTAGATTTTTTTTTCTTTCCTTTACTTTTTCCTCTTCCTGTAGGATTTGAATCAATCTTTTCTTGGATTTCCAATACAAGAGATAGTTTTTCTTGAAACTCCTCCTCTGAAGTACTTTCTGAGTCATCAAGTTGATCTTCAGGATTAAAGAAGCTATCCGTAGGTAATGAGAACTCTACATTAGATTTTACTTCTTCATGATCACTTTCAGACTCGTCTGCAGAATTTTCATCTAAAGGAATTTTAAAACATGGTTTTAAATCTCCCTGCGTGGTTGTAATTTCACCCAGCAAAGTCCCTGTTGTATTGTAAGTCACATTCTGTAAAGAATAATTAAAATGAAGAATAGATTTGACTTGACTTATTTTTTTAGTAAGAATTTCGTTTAATCTGTCCTTACTATTAAAATTGTCGCATTTTGTTGAGAACCATATTAAATCTAAAACAAGTTCAAGTATATGGTGATACAAGTCAGTGAAGTTAGTAAACTTAGGTGGTCTACTGTTAGACTTAACATCACTCAAGTACTGATTGTTTTTGATAAACTGGGTCGAAAGGTAATCGAACAACTTTTTATCATGTATGCTAAACAACTCAAACATCTTTTCAAAAGATTTATTTGTTTTGCATTGATGATTATGCATTTGAATAATATCTTGGAGAAGTTTAGGACAACCATTTTCAAAGGATTCCGAAGCAAGACTATAAAGTAGTGCTCTGATATCTAAGAATTTATCGTTATCATCTTTATATTCTCCATTTTTTTCATTTAGATAAATAGTGTTTTCACTTCTTTTATTGTTCTTTTCGGCTTCTTTACAACTTCTCAAAAGTTTATATGTTTTGTCACAAATTGGAAGTCTGCTATTTGAAATTGTTTGTATACATTTTTCAAATAAACCATACTGTCCAGAAGCAGTAACTTTTTTGAACAAGTGAACAATATTTGTAATAGACTCCTCTTCTTGTGGTTTATTAGATACACTTTTGTAGTAAGCAATAAATTTTTCTAAAACACGTATGATTTCTTGTTTCTTAGTGAAGTTAGGTCCAGATTTACTTGCTTTTAATTTCATAAAGAATGTAAGATTTTCTTGAGTTAGTTGAGGTGTTTCAACTGTATCATTTTGTTCATCATTATCTTCTTGTTCACTTTCATCATCAGAAGAAAATACAAAACCTTTGTGTCCACCATCATCAGATAGATCACTTTCATCTCCTTCATCAGATGAAAATACAAAACCTTCGTGTCCATCATCATCAGATAGATCACTTTTTTTTTCATCTCCAGAAGAAAATACAAATGATTTTTTATTAGAAGGAGCATCATTGTGTCGACCATCAACAGGTTGATCACTATTTTCAGCTTCTTCATCAAAATCAGCAAGTGCGTGTGCAATTGCTTCATCATTTGTAGTGTTAGGGATTTTTGACATAAAGTCTTTTTGAAGTTTAATAAATCGTTCACGTAACAATTGTTGCTCGGGAGTCAATTTAGACTTCATTCCAAATAAATCGGAAGCAAGTTGAAGATCAAATGTTTTTTCATCTTCACGAGATTGTTTTATTTGTTCTTGAAAACCATCTGGACTCCAATCATATAAAGCGGCTTCAAATGATAAAGGCCAGTCAATAGGTCTGTTTTTATTAATGAAAAATTCAATCCACAATAAATAACATAGTTTTTTTTCATCATTGAGAGAAAATTTTTCAAGTTCGCGAGAAATTTGTTTAAAATCTTTTTCGCTAATTTTTGATTCAAGTTCGGAGAGGCGCTCCCCAAGTTGATTCATAATTTCATTATCTGTAACTATACTAGTCATCTTATTAGAGTTTTTAGTATCGCTATCGATAAATTTTTCAATTATTTTTGGTTTTTAAAAAAAAGATATACAGATTAAAACTGTACTTGGATGTCCTATCAAGAATGCACTATATAATACAAGTCTTAATAGAACAATCATTATATTAAGACTTGAGATGTATAAAATTTCAATTTTTCATTAAATATAGGAAATTAGAAATTTTTAGAAAATTGCTCTTTTGATAAAATAGGTATTTTCAAATCAAGCGCTTTTTTCACTTTTTTAGAAGAAGTATTCTGAACATCAATAGTAACTAAAAAATCGGTCTTTGTTGTAACTGTACTAGTAATTGTTGCTCCAATTTCTTCAAGTATTTTAGTCCATTCTTTATTCCTGAAGCCAGTAAATACAATTTTTTTATTTACAAACTTTTTCAATTTAGAGGGTACTTTTACATTTGTTTTGAAGATTTAATCGTAATTGGAGGTTGGACAGACTTTAAGAATTTTTTAAATTCTGGTAATCCTTGTGCAACTTGTTTAGCAGTTATTGTACTAAAACCTTCAATTTCTTCAACTAATTCTATAATTTGTTTTTTATTAGATTTCAATTCTAAAATATTAGGGTATTCTTTAACTAATGCTGTAAGTTTTCTTTTACCAAGACCACTTGGGAATGTATCACTAGATGCCATTAGTAAAGGTAATTCAACTGATTTGATTCCTTGTTGAATATTATTATAAAGTTTATTTGCCATTTTATCTTTTATACCATCAATTTCTAAAAGATCAGCAACAGTACAATTAATTATTTTAGGTATAGTATCTAAACCGTTATCAATTAATCTGGTAACCATTCCATCTCCTAAGTTAGAAATATTTAGTGTTTTAAAGAAATGTTTTATTTGTCTAACATGTGATTCATGAGAATATTGATCTTCATTTAATAAAAGATCAACTTTTGTATCATTCCAAGTCATATTTTTAATATTAGATGGCATATCTGGTTTTTTATTTTTTTTAATTACTTTCAAAACAAAAGGGATAATATCATTTGCTAAAGTGATTTGTATTTTAGATCCTTTACCAATTTTATTATCTTTTATAAATTTAGCATTATGTCCTGTAGCTTTTTTAACAACAGAACCCATAATAGTAACTGGTTTTAAAAGTAACAATGGTTTAACTTTTCCATGTCGTGAAACATTCCATTGTACTTGTTCAACAGTAGTTTCTACGATAGCTGATTGTCGTAAATTTTTAAATGCGAATGCATATTTTGGGTTTTTATCAGTATTACGTTTATGATTACCTCCATGTACAACAACTATACCATCTATTTCGTAAAGAGAATTTTCTCTTTGTTCGTCTAAATGTTTAATAAGTATTTCATCAGTAATTTTATCAAATGTTCTATGATTAGGTACAGTAAAACCAAGTTTAATTAAAGCTTTATACTGAGTAAAAACATCTCCCCATGGTTTTATAAATTCATATGCAACAAAATCTACAATTTTTAATAATTTTTTATCTGGTTTTTTACTAGTAGCTAATGAGTTAACTAATGCTCTTGCATGACTGTACTTATTTTTATATTTTAAATAATTTTTTTTAGTAGTAATAATTTCACCACGAACTATAATACCATTAGGTAATTTTTTAGGTATTTTAGAAATAAATGGTAAGATATGACTTAGGTCGGTACCTTGCGAACCATTACCTCTACTAAAAAGCTGTAATTCACCAGAATCAGTTTTGATAAGTAATGCTGAAGAACCATCCATTTTATTTGTAGCTAATTTGCGTCCTTTATATTTTGTTTCAAATTTCAAAACATCACCAGTACCTGGTTTTCCTTTAGTCATACTTCCCATATGAACAGGCAAATCAACTTTTTTATGTTCAGAAACAAGAAGAGTAGAATGTCCAGATCCATCTTCTAATGATTTTGAAAACGGAGTATTAGGAAATTTTGAATTATATGAATCAAGTAACAAATCATATTGTTCATCAGTCATAACTTCTTTTTTTGTATTATCGTAATAATTATCCATTGCATATTTTAGCAATTTTTCCATATCTTTTTGAGAAGATACAGATATAAATTCTCCAGGATTATTGTTAAAATTTTCCAATAGTTTTAGTGCTGTAGGCATTATAATTCTTTAATGTAATAAATTATTAAATAATTTTTCAATTTTAGTTAAAAATTGAAAATAAATAAATTTATCATGAAATATAAGTATTTATTATGAGATACATCCTAGTAAATAAATCATGGAAAAAAGACGATACTATAAAACCGGTTAATATGAAAAAAGTAATTGATATAAAATATAATTTAGAAAATACTAAATTTGTTATAAGTTTAACAACAGATGAAGAAAAGAAAAAAGATAGCTATAAGATTTTATCTCTACATAGTCATTCGTATTATTCGAATAGTGTAGATTCTACAAATCATGAGATATTAAATAAAATATGTTTTTATCTTTCAATATATCCAAATAGTAATATATTTTTATTGAAAGGTGAAAGTTTAAAAAAGACAACTGATATATATCAATTAAAAATAAATAATTTGAAACTAAATAAACAAGAATTAAAATTATTAAAATTATATATTCAGGGTTTTAATACAAAGAGTGATAAAATTTTTACATTTGATGATAAATGGAAAGAATGTCATATAAATTATGACAAGAATAAATTCATTCAGCCAAAAGACACTGATATAAAATTATATTCATATCAAGGAAATACATTATATTGGATGGAAGAGGTAGAAAATAATAAAATAGAGTTTAATATAAACACTTCTGTAGATATAACAGATTTAGCTGACAAAAAAATTTATTTTAATCCAGTAAAAATGGAGTTAACACCAAAGAATATAAAAACTAAATTATCATATAATGGTGCAATATTAGGTGACGAAATGGGATCAGGTAAAACTATATGTTGTGCATCTTTAATATTAAATAGACCATCAAAAGTAAAAAAGTTTACAAGAATAAATTCAAGATTATACACAAAAGCGACTTTAGTATTATTACCAGGTCATTTAGCAGCTCAATGGGAATATGAATTAAAAAAATTTAATAAGAATTTAAAAGTAATAAAATTTTTAACAAAAGTTCATCATAAGAAATATAAAGTAAAAGATATTTTGGATGCAGATGTTTTAATTGTAACTAATCAATTTTTAGTAAATAAGAATTGGTATTTAGATTTAATAAAATGTTTGTATTTAAGTTCAGGAGTCGATAAGTGGCGGATAAAGCCTAGAGATTATAATTTGGATGAAACTTATGAAATGTTGAATACAAAAAAAAATCAGGATGAAAAAAATCTTTTAAGTAAAGGAATATTATTAGAACCATTAGAGAAAATTTTAGAAACGAATTGTTCAATATTAAATATATTTCATTTTCATAGAATAATAGCAGATGAAGCTCATGAAGTTTTATCGACACCAGATGGTTATGGTGTAAATGACGATAAGGCATATTTAAGAAATACGTATCTTTCATTGGAAGCAGATCATTATTGGTATGTAACTGGAACACCTTTTGTAGACAATAATAGTTTATATACAATTTTAAGATTTTTAAGAATAGGAATAAATAATTACAAGATGTTAAGTAGTGAGATAATATCAATAAATGCGAATAGATATGATATTTATAATAAATTACTTAAAACATTATACATACGTCATACAAAAGACAGTATAAAAGATGAAATAAATATTCCAGCAGTGATAGAAGAGAATATATTTTTGGAATTTACAGATATAGAGAAAGCGTTATATGAACGTTCAATTAAAGGTTCAATTATAGCAAGACAGATGTGTTGTCATCCAAGTATAAATGATCATGACAGACAAGCATTTTTAGATTCTGATAATATACCAAATTTATTAGAGACAAAGGAGAAAATAATAAAATCTAGAGAAGATGAATTAAAAGTTTATAAAGAAAGATTACAAAAAGCAATAACATCTAATAACAATGTAGTAAATCAAAGTGAATATAGTAAGAATTTATTTTTGGAAAGAAAGAAGAATTTAGAATCAAAGATACATTCTATAGAATATATATTAAAGATATTCAAAGAGATAGATGTTAAAAAGAGCGATGATGATAAAAAAGAGGAGGAAATGTGTCCAATTTTATTAGAACCAATAGTAGATGGGGTAATAACAAAATGTGGTCATAAATTTAGTAAGGAGGGTTTACTGGATGGATTAAAAGCGACAAGGAAAAAGGAGTGTCCATTATGTCGTACTCCTTTAACTGGCAATGATATTTATGATATGTCAACTGGTGCGAATGAGAAAAAACAACCAATGATAGATGAATATACATACAAGTATGGTACAAAAATGGGGAAATTAATAAGAATGGTATTAAAGATAATAGAAGATAAGAAAAATAGGATAATAATATTTTCTCAATGGGATAGTTTATTAAAATTAATAAGCAATACATTATCAGAAATAAAGATATCAAATGTAAGGTGTAAGGGCAATACATATCAGAGGAATGCTGCAATAATGAAATTTAAGAAAGGATTAAATTCAAAGAAAAAGAATAAAACAGCAATTATACTTCTGTCATTAGAAAATGCAGCAGCAGGGACAAATTTAACAGAGGCAACACATATATTTTTGGTAGATCCAATAAAAGGTTCCAAGGAAAATGTGAAAGCAACAGAGGATCAAGCGATAGGTAGAGCACATAGAATAGGTCAAGAGAATCAGGTAAAGATTTATAGATTGATTATTAAAAATACGATAGAAGAAGAGATATATAACACTTGTTACAAAAATATACCAGAAGTGACAGAGTTAGAAAGTTAATATAATTTTTTTATAATTTAAATAAATTGAAATAAAAAATATTTACTTTAATAAGATAAAACATGTTAAATAAAACTTCATTAAAAAGAACTCGTACTGAAATAGATAACGATAAACCAAATTTTAATATGAATTCGGTAGAAGATGTAAAATCTAGAATAAATAAAAAGAAACAAAAGTTAATAAATATGACAAGAGAATTAATGGGTTTAAAGATGCAAATTAGATGTTTAGAAGGTCAATTAAAGAGTTTATGTAAACATGAATGGGTAAAAAGTAAAGAAGAGACAGGGGTTTACAACAGACCACCAATAAAATGTATACATTGTGGAACAGTTGAGTCAGTAGCACAAGCGTAATTATCTTAATATAATAATTTTATTTATTAAGATTAGTAACCAGTCCAATATTTATCAATAGTATTTGGATTATTTTTCCATTCTTGATTAGCTTTATTAATAAGATCAACAAATTGTTGAATACGTATTTCTTGCTTATGAAATTCTAATTGAATTTTATTTTTAGGTACATTATTAACATATTTTTTATGTTTAATGATTTGCTTTCCTAATTTATGTATTTTACCGTATTGTTTTATTAAATTATTAAATGACATTTAATAAATTAATAATTATTATTTTAAGTATTATTAGAAATTAGCACCAAATTGAACTTCTGAGTTTGCAGGAACTAAGTTAGGTAATTGTTTTACATTATTTTCAGGTTTAATTTTTTGTTTAGGTAGATGTTCTAATTTAGTAAGTTTTCTTGCATCATCAGCGATAGCAAATTTAGGTTTATTAAGTTCATCGTTCTTTTTTTTAATTGAATCTAAATGTTCTTTTTGTGAGATTGCTGCTTTTCTTGTAATTTCATTAATTTTTTGTTTAGTATTATTAAGTTCACCTTTACATTTAAGGTTATATCTCCACAAACACGCAATGAGAACAAAAGCGATAACGAATAGGAATATAATATTTTGTTTACAAAATTCAAGTATATCAAAAGAGTAACTACTTTGTTTTTTAAGTCTTTGTTTAATAGCCATTAGATATTCTTTATTGATTAAACTAGGTAATTGTCTTCTCATTTTATATTATAAAATAGATAATAATTAAAATATTTAAGTAGTTGAATATATAAATAATATATATGGAAATAAATTTTTATACAAATGGGAATGATATTTTTCGTAGTAAAGCAGCAAAAAAAAAGTTAAGAACATTATTAAAAAAATATAGTTTTAGTGATTTAAAAACTTATTGGAATAAATTTAAGAGTCGTTGTGATATATATTTAAAAAGCAATGTAACATTTAAAGTAACATTTACAAAAAATGAGACGTTAGAATTTCACTTTAATGTGTATAAGACTGAGCAAGAAAAAGAGAAAGAACTAAATAGATTAAAATTACGAAAGATTTTAGCAGAAAAAAAGAAAACTAGAACTAATAGAGGTCATATAGAGGGTGTTGAAGCTGAATATGAAGAGTGGAAGAAAGATATGAATGTAGATAAAGAAGAATTAAGATTATATTTTAATGCTAGAAGAGAGTTTCCAGAACGTTATATACCAGATCCTTTAATAATCAAGAAGTCTCCAAGGTTATATATACATGATTTTATAGAATTACTAAAAGATTTAGATAAAGAGAATCCGAATTCCAAATTACTATATGAGTATGACCCATATGTAATTTATATGCGTAAGCTGTTAGATATGGAGGACGAGAGTGATGAAGATGAAATAGAAATATAATATATAAATATAAAGGGTGTGTATATCCGTTCAATTATATATATTTTACCACGTTATTATATATATAATGTCGAATATCAAACTTAATATACTAGAAATGAACGAGCTAGAGACTTCAAATCTCATCTTAGGTGATTGGACTATTACTTTATCAGGTGATAGTTCATCATTATTATTTGCAAAAAGTAATGTGAATCAATTTGAAATTGCAGCAGCAATAGTAAGCGGATGTACGGATAATGCATATGTAGAATATAATGCAGCAGCGGATGTAGATGATGGATCATGTGCAACTTTAAAAGTAAATGGATGTACAAATGCTGCAGCAAATAATTATAATGCATCAGCAAACACAGATGATGGATCATGTATTTTAACATCAGATTCATTTACACTAAGATACAATAATATGAATTTTGCAACAGTAAATGGAAATCCAACATTAAAATCAGGATTTGAGACAGCAGTAAAGAATGATGTAAGTGCACAGAGTGGTCTAAATGCAAGTGATATAACAATTATGAGTCTATCAGCAGGAAGTATAATAGTAAAATTTAGAGTAAATTATCAACAATCAAATTCTGCAGTAACAACATCAATTACAAATCTTATTAGTAATAATAATATTCAAACCACAAATGTAAATACTTTTGCTAATAGTAATCCAAGTGTGAAAACTGATAGCAATCAATCAGTATCTATGTCAGCTTATGTTGTAGAGGGATGTACAGATAGTACTGCAATTAACTATAATTCTGGAGCAAATACAGAAAATAATACATGTGTATCAGTACCAACTATTATTACAAATGAAGCAGCGTCAGGATCAATAACTGTATCAATGGGTGCAGGATCTGCATATGATTTTTCATCAACAGGTACACACAAATTAAAATATTTTCTTGATAATGATTCAACAACTTTACAAACAGCATTATCAAAAGTTTTCAATGTATCTGTAACTGGAAGTAATTCATCTGTTACAGTCAAAATTTTAGATAATAATGATAATTTATATTTGTATGTTAGAAGACTAAATTTTACAAAGAGTGGATGTACACAACCAACTGCTAACAATTATAATCAATATGCAAATACAGATGATGGAACTTGCGCAGGTTGTACAGATGCAACTGCAATTAATTATGATAATACTGTAGCCGTATCAGATAAAACTTGTGTTTTTACACCAAGTAGACATACAACAGAAAACCAAATAATCGTGACAGTACCTCATCAAGAAGGTATGGTATTTGGAACTGAAGAATCTCAAAAGAATTTACAATTTTATTTTAATAATGATCAAGTTAATACATATGTTTCATATACAAATGTAATTACTGTAACAACAATGAATCCAATAACAAATAGAATTGATGTAAATTTAAGAAATAATAATAATGATTTACTATTTAATGTAATTTCAGGTTCAATTATGACTTTGAAAGGTAGAACCAGAACAGTAGAATATGCTGAAAATGACCCAGCAACTGTTATTGATGATAGTTTTACAATTGCAGATGAAGCAACAAATCAAGTAGATAGTGTAACTGTATTAGTATCAGATAAATTTTTAACAGGTGATTCTTTATCATTTACTAGTAATGGAAACATAGATGGATCTTATAAAGCATCTACAAAAACATTAACATTAGCAGGGAGAGATACAATGTCTCAATATAATGCAGTTTTAAGATCTGTCAAGTACATTTCACCAAATGAAAATATTACTAATAATAACACACAATTAACAAGATCATTCAAATTTACAGTTTATAATTCTAATACAGCAAAAACAATCACAAATCAAAGAAGTATAACTCAAAGTTTCAATATTGTAGCTGGACCAGACAATCCATTATTAACTATGGGTAAAAATGTTAATTCATTATATTCTGAACATGGTACAGGTACATTTGTTGATGATAGTATTACAATTACAGATGTTGATGATCCAAATCTTGATAGTGCAACAATTAGAATTAGTGGTAATTATTTAGCAACTGATAGTATTTTCTTTTCATCTACATTACCAACAGGAATAACAAAGTATTATACTTATGGAGAAGATTCATTAACATTGAATGGTGTTGCTACAGTAGAAAATTATCAATCTGCAATTAGAACTTTACAATTCAAGAATTTAAGTCATAATCCAACTGATAACAATACAAAGAATTCAAGAACTGTACAAATTCAAGTAAGAGACAATGGTTCTGACAATAGAGGAAAATCATTATCTAATGTATTATCAAGAACAATTGATATTTCACCATTAATTGATTCTCCAGTATTAGTAGAAGGAAAGACAGTAAATACAGCTTATACAGAAAATGAAGCAGGATCATTAGTTGATGATAGTATAACACTATCAGATGTAGATGATTTAAATATGGATAAAGCATTAATTGTAATATCAAGTAATTTCTTAACAACAGATAGTTTATTTTTCGGTACTTTACCAGCAGGTATAACAAGTTCATATAATTATGGTTCTAAAGGTGATTCTATCATGTTATCTGGTACAGATACAATCGCAAATTATGTTTCTGCATTAAGAACCTTAAAATACAAAAGTACAAGTAATGATCCAACTGATTTAAATACAAAAATGACAAGACAATTTCAGATTAGAGTAAGAGATGCTGGTTCAGATAATGTAGGTAAATCATGGTCAAATATTGTTACTAGAACTGTAGATATTACTCCAGAAATAGATAATCCAGAGATTCAAGGTGGTAAAACATCAAAATCATTCTTAACTGAAAATGAAGCTGGAACATTTGTAGATGATTCTTTAACAATTACAGATACAGATGATGTAAATATAGATAATGCAGTTGTAACAATTACAAATAATTTCTTAGCTACAGATAGTTTATTTTTCGGAAGTGCAATTCCAGCTGGAATAACTTCAGCATATACTTATGGAGCAAATGGTGATTCTTTAACATTATCTGGTTCAGATACAATTGCAAATTATGTTTCTGCATTAAGATTATTAAAATTTAAGAACACATCTGAAGATCCAACAGACAATAATACAAAAAGATCAAGAACAATTACAGTACAAGTTCGTGATGTTGGAGCAAGTGATAGAGGAAAATCATGGTCAAATGTATTATCAAGAACAATTAAAATTACAGCAACTCCAGATGCTCCTACAACAACTGCTGGTAAAACTGTAAATACTCAGTATATTGAAGCAGGAGCAGGTTCACTTGTGGACGACAGTATTGTTTTCGGAGATGTTGATGATATTAATTTGGAGAGAGCTGAAGTAACAATTTCAACAAATTATTTAGCAGGTGATAGTATGATGGTAACATTAGATCATGGCTTAATTAGTTCATTAGTAGATTCAGTTTTAACTGTATCAGGAACAGCAACAATTGGTCAATACCAATCTGTAATGAGAACATTAAAATACAAGAATACTACAACAACACCAACTGATACTGATAATCAATCAAATAATAAAAGACATAGAATTATTTCAATAAGAGTTAGAGATAATAATTCAGATGCTGTTGGTGCACAATGGTCTAATGTGACAACAAGAAGAGTAGATATTACTCCAGATTTAACTCATACAGCAGCAAATATTGCAGCAAGAACAAATGAAGAATTAGAATTATACAGAAATGTAACAGCAACTACAAATGCTTTAATTTCAGAAGCAGATAATATTGGTGGATTTAGCAAAGCAGTAACTTATAGTATTTCTGATACAGCTGCAAATATTGCCGCAGGTAATGCAGCTGGTTTAAATAAAGCAGTAAATATTACTGCAACAACTGATGCATTAATTGCAGAAGCAAAAACTTTACATGATGCTACAAATAGTGGTACTAATACATATAATATTAATGATACATCAGCTGCAATTGCAGGTGGTATTACAGCAGATAGTACAACATTACTAGGATCAGGTACTATTACTGCAAACAACAATGCATTAATTTCTGAAGCTGCAACAATGGCAGGTTTAGCAAAAGCAATTACATATAATATTTCTGATGTAGCTGCAAACATACCAATTCCAACAACATTAGAAAATAGAGCAAGATTACAGAATAATACACAAATAGTAGATGTAAATGATGCTTTTGGACATAATGGAACATCATTTATTGATACATTAAATTTACAAGTTGGACAATCAGTAACATATAATCATCCAAATAATGGTTTAACTACAACAACAATTTCACAAGTAATTGAGTTTAATGGTACAAATGCATTAATAAATTTAACAGACGCTCACAATATATCAAATGGAACAACATCAAGTACATTTACATCAGGTGTAAGCGGAGGACCAAGTTTAAATGAAGCAGTAAATATTGTAATAACAGATTCATGTACATAT
>Ga0163109_10001003_pt1 | contig 22387 bp, 24 predicted proteins | sample CRUFie1St13metaG_FD_108704 | JGI IMG/M metagenome (GOLD analysis project Ga0163109, IMG submission 108704) | Marine microbial communities from the Costa Rica Dome - CRUD Field 142mm St13 metaG | ecosystem: Environmental > Aquatic > Marine > Oceanic > Photic zone | place: Costa Rica: the Eastern... | reverse complement strand
CAAAGTTAGATCTATAGATTTAAAAATTGGAAAGAAAGGTCTAACAAGTAACTTTCTTGAAGAAGCAAGAAAGATTTTATTGAGAGATGGCATGATCAAAATGTCTCATACCCTACTTAAGAATGAAAGACATGATGTAATCTCTAAAATCGAACTATTATTGTCGGTGCAACTTATTGAAAAAGTTGGGAAAACTCTCACTTTCCACAAAATAACACAATGAAGGTTAAACCGCTCAATGAGGGAGAGAAAATACCTCAGTTTTCAACCAGAGATGAAACTGGTGTGATTCATTCGAACCAAACTATTAAAGGTCAGATAACGCTTATCTATTTTTATCCAAGAGATAACACACCAGGTTGCACCACACAGGCATGTGACATCAGAGACTCTTATGATGAATTACTAAAGGTCCCGGTTCATATACTTGCATTGTCAGCTTGTTCGCTGATTTCCCATCAAAAATTTAAATCAAAATTCTCATTACCCTTCCCGATATTATTGGATGAAGACCATAAAATTGCGGAATCTTTCGGAGTTTGGGGAGAAAAGAAGTTTATGGGAAAGACTTTTAACGGAATTCATCGGACAAGTTATCTAATTAGCAAAACAGGTGAAATCCTTAAGACTTACCAAAAAGTTAAGCCTAAAATGCACCTTAATCAGGTAATGCAGGATATTTCGAGACTCACCGATGGATGAGTTCTAGATCGAAAACTATGCGTTGATTGCTGAGTCAACGATAGCACAGAACGATTTTGCATTCAATGAGGCACCACCAATCAAACCGCCATCCACATCTGGTTGAGATAATAAACCCGATGCATTTTCCGGTTTCATAGAACCACCATAAAGTATGCGAACACTAGAACCTGCTGTATCTCCAAAAAGATCGACCAAAAGACTTCGCACATGGGAGTGCACCTCTTGCGCCATTTCATCAGTGGCAGTTTTACCTGTTCCGATTGCCCATACAGGCTCATAGGCTAAAACTAAATTATCGACTTCTGTGAGTGGATAATTTGCCAATCCCTCCTGAATTTGTAGTTTAACCACATCCAAAGTCTTATTATTTTCGCGTTCTTCAAGTGTCTCTCCAATACAATAGATAGGTTTTATGTTGTTATGTACCGCGGCTAAAACCTTGGAATTAATAGATGCACTCGTCTCCCCATAGTATTGACGCCTCTCGCTATGTCCCAGAATCACGAAATTAACATATAAATCACGCAACATTTCAGCAGAGACCTCGCCAGTAAAGGCGCCTGATGGTTCTGCCGACATATTTTGGGCACCAAGAAGCACTTCGCTTTGCTCTACAAGACCTGACCCCTTTTCCAGCGAGGTAAAAGGAGGGCAAATGCATACCTGGACCTGAGTTTGCTGACCAACAAGTGTATTGATTTCAGATATCAAATCAACTGAATCACTCGAAGTGACATTCATTTTCCAGTTTCCAGCAATTAAATATTTCCTAGTCATAAATTTTTCCGTTAGTTCTTAGTGATGATCTAGTATAGATACGCCGGGTAACTCTTTGCCCTCAAGGAATTCGAGGGATGCTCCCCCTCCTGTACTCATAAAAGTAACGCTTTGAGAGTGACCACTTCGATTAATTGCTTTCACACTATCCCCACCACCAATGATTGAAACTGCAGAGCTCGTAGCAACAGTTTTAGCGACTGCAAATGTTCCTTTACTTGACTCTTCAATCTCAAAAACACCCATGGGACCATTCCATAAAATAGTTTCTGCACCAGATATTGCATCTTGATACAATTTAATAGTCTCAGGTCCAATATCAACGCCCTCCCATCCATCTGGGATATCACCTTCAGTCACTTTCGACTCTCCTATACTTTTAGCATCGAAGTCTAAGCTATCGGTAATCAATGTATCAACCGGCAGTAGGAATTTCACTCCATTTTGCCTGGCTTTAACCAAGGCATCCTTTGCAAGATCAACTTTATCAGCTTCGCAAAGACTATCTCCAACTTTTTTTCCATTAGCTAACGCAAAAGTGTATGCCATGGCACCCCCAATGATGATCGTGTCAGCTTTATCTAAGAGTTTGTCAATCACAGTGATCTTGTCGCTTACTTTTGCACCACCAAGAATAACTACGAAAGGACGTGATGGATCGTTAGTTTTTTCGCCGAGAAACTCGAGTTCCTTGGCTATCAAATAGCCGGAAACCTTCTCGTCAAGCAATGAAGGAACGCCGAATGTCGACGCATGAGCACGATGAGCTGTCCCGAAAGCATCATTCACATAAACATCTGCAATTTTTGCTAAACTCGCAGCAAAAGTATCATCGTTATTAGTCTCACCCTCGTGAAACCTCAGATTCTCTAATAATGCGACTTGGCTGTTTTGAAGTGAATCAACTGCCGATTCAATATTCTCGCCAACGCAATCATCAAGAAAAAGTACTGGTGCACCAAGCTTTTGAGCCAACAGCGGTGCAACAGGGGCAAGGCTCATGGACTCATTCCTTTGCCCTTTAGGTCTGCCTAAATGGCTAGCTAGAATAATCTTAGCACCTTTAGCCCGTAATTCTGTGATGGTTGGCAAGGCAGCATTTACACGGGTTTCATCCGTTACGCTACCATCAGCGTCCAGGGGAACATTAAAATCAACTCGAACGAAAACTTTTTTACCTTCGAGATTTATGTCATCAATAGTCTTGACCTTAGCCATCTTGCAATAGGCGTAAATATAAAAAAGTTTTTGGAAGAATGTTAAACGTGTGCCGCAACTTTCTTTAGAAGGTCAATGCAACGATTACTGTAACCCCACTCGTTATCATACCAAGAGACTAATTTAAAAAATGTGTCACTCAGACCTATACCTGAACCGGCATCAAAAATAGAAGATGCGGGGCAATGAATAAAATCTGCGGACACTACTTCGTCTTCTGTGTATTCTAATATACCATTGAGTGAACCGGATGCCGCTTCTTTCATTTTTTGACAAATTTCTTCATAGGAAGTTGGCTTTTCGGTTTTAACCGTAAGATCAACTACTGAAACAGTGGGGGTTGGCACTCGAAATGCCATACCTGTCAACTTCCCTTGAACTTCCGGTAAGACTAAGCCAACAGCTTTCGCAGCACCAGTTGTAGAAGGAATGATGTTGATTGCAGCACCGCGTCCACCCTTCCAGTCCTTGACAGAAGGACCGTCAACAGGCTTTTGGGTTGCAGTGTAACTATGGACAGTTGTCATTAATCCTTCTTTAATTCCAAAGTTTTCAAGAACTACCTTTACCATGGGAGCCAAGCAGTTGGTGGTACAGGAAGCATTAGAAACGACATGGTCATCTGCATTTAATTCTTGGTCATTTACACCTAAAACAATTGTTTTCACATCACCCTTGGCAGGGGCAGAAATGATTACTTTCTTCGCACCAGCTTGCAAATGACCTTCCGCTGCTTCCTTCTGGACAAATAAACCGGTGGATTCAATTACAATATCAACGCCTAAATCTCCCCATGGAAGGGATGATGGGCCCTCACGGACAGCAAGGCATTTAATTGTATGTCCATTCACGACAAGACTATCTGGGGTTGGTGCTTCAACAGTACCGGAAAACCGACCTTGTGTGGAATCGTATTTTAAAAGATATGCTAAGTTATCAGAAGGAACTAAGTCATTTATAGCAACCACTTCAAAGTCTTCACCAAGGAGACCTTGGTCGACAAGAGCACGAAAAACCAAGCGACCAATTCGCCCGAAACCGTTAATACCTATTTTAGTAGCCATAATAATTTATAATAAATTTTGAGTAGTATTTATGAGAAATACACTCAATTGAAGAAAACTTTATAAATGGCAAGGTTATTAACCAGCAAAAACAACAAAAAAATATGTTTATGTCATTAACCTTCAAGGATTTCACAAAACTCATCCGTTTCCTTCAATGTCTCAACTGATTGTTGCTGCAAATATTTCACATGTTCAGATGATAAATTAAGGCGATGAAACAAGGCATCAGAAGGCATTTCCGGAGAATTATGACCGCTAAAACCAAATTCATTAAATTGAGCCAGCCAATTTGCTACAATTACTATATCAATGAGAATGTGTGCCTCAGAAGAAGGTACGCCATTTCTTCTCTCCAATTGATATTCATGGTGCCACATGACCACACTCTCAACCCACGCTGACAGTCCCCAATTCTTGCATAAGAGATAACCTAGGTAATCGTGGCGAACACTTTGATTGACCAGTTCAGCCTTAAAAAAACTTATTTCTTTTTTGATAGCGAGCTTGGAGTCAGATGAAAAATAAGAAGTATTGTCAACCTCGTCCAGCTTGTATCTAGCTACTTTACCAATGTCGTGAACTAGGCCGCATGTGTAAGCTGTTTCATGCCAAGATTTGCCCAAATACTTTGCTACTTCTCTTGCGATAGAAGCCACTCCAAGACTATGCTTCCACAGTCCAGTCAAGCTAAACTGATCCTCTTTACTATTTCCAAATAGCTTGAAGACTGAATTATTAAGCACAACATCTTTAACCTTATCAAACCCAACGGCACCAACGGCAGTATTGACATCTCTGACTCTTGAACCTGCCCCACGATAAAATGTGGTGTTCGCGACACGAAGTATTTTTGCGGCCATTGTTTGGTCACCACGAACAACATCTTCAACAGCCATAGTTGAAGTATTGGGGTTTTCTAAAATATTAGTTAATTCATTTACTATTGTAGGAAGCGTGGGGAGATCACGTTGAATTTGATTAATAAGATAGTCGTAGTTTATCTGAGTCATTATATATTAAAATTGTGCAGAAATTGAAAATAAGAAGTTTTACCATACCGCCATATCTTTATACTATTACTTCCCGTAGAGAAGTTTTCTTCTAAACGCAAAACTAATAAAAAAATTTAAAATACAGAAGATTTTAAAGAGATTTTTATAATCCGAGAGTTTATTTGGTGAGTTCAAGAAAATATCAAATACTCCAGTACCGCTAAAATAAACACTCCCTTTGTGATTTAATAAAACATCTCTTACAACTCCACTGGGTGATATCCAACCAGACCAACCCGAGTTACCACACCTTAAAAAAGGTAGGCCAGTTTCAAGGGAACGAATTACTGAGTGAGCAGCATGTTGCTCTGCACACCCCTCTTCCCCAAACCAGGCATCATTCGTTGTTACAAAAACACAAGTGTTGTTAGATCTTGGTATGTTAGCAACGAGATCCGGGAAAATATCTTCATAACAAATTAGTGGAACCAAGTTAAAAGTCTGATTCTCCTTATTTTTGAATTTAAAAGTTGTAAATTCATTTCCCCTCTTAAAATCACCAGTCGGACCAGTAATTTTTTCGAGACCGGAAATCAAATTAAAAGGGTATGGGACATACTCGCCAAAAGGTACTAGTATTTGTTTTGCATATATCGCATTACTTAAACCTTCTTCAGGAGAAATCTTAACAACACAATTGTAACTACCATTTTCCTTTCTTATCACTGCACCAATCAGTAGTGGAATATTGATTTCATTCACCAAGTTCTCTACCCATCCTCGATCTTCATTTATAGCGTATGGCGTAGATGCTTCAGGCCAAACAATCACATCCGGTTCAAGGAGAGAAATTAATTTAGTTTGTCTTACTAATGAGGCTTTATGTTTTTTTGCTTCTGAAGCTATCCATTTGTCTTTTAAGTATGGTTGGCAGACACCCACTTTAAAACTGACAGTTTCATTATCATGACCAACACGCTTATCTCGGGAAAAAAGCGGGTACAGCATGAATAGTAAAAAACACAAACATACATAAAATTCTGGGCAAAAAGAATTAAAGAACCCCTTAGACGAATCACCTCTTTTCCGCACAAAAAGATGATGAATATAAAAGGCTAAACTTAAGTTGAAAAATACAAGAAAGAAAGAAACCAATAATCCACCGAACATTGGGACAAGTTGTAAAATAGCTGGCCTCTCCCACTGTGTCACTGAAAGTGGACACCATGGGAAGCCTAATGCAAAAAGGCCCCTTACCCACTCGACTAAGACCCATAGAGATGAAATCGAGATAATGTAGAATAAGCGAACAAGGAAACTCCTGTCACAAATTCGACGTAACCAAAGCCCAGCAATTAAAAACCAAGGTACCCAATAAAGTGATAACAAAAAACTGGTAGCAAGCATGCCGGGAAAGGTGACATGCCGAATCCAACCAACTAGGGCGACATAATAAAAAAACGAACTGAGGAGAATCGTCCAAAAGATTTTTGTGAAATTGTTTTCAAAATAAAACCAAAATAAGATGGGAAGTAAAAAAATATACGCGGCTTCCGGAAAATAATGAGGCGGCTGAGCCGAGAAAAGCAGACCAAAACTTGCTGAAGCAGCAAGGAACCCTGGGGCGTACTGCTTTGCATTGGAAATATTAATTACTTCCCTAAAGTTTGATAAGAATTTCAAGCTAATGAATTAGGATAGATATTATCTTAAAATTAATCATCAAGCATATGGAATTGCTTGTTCTGAGTTGCCATTATTTAAAAGGTGTCTTGAGAATATCGAAAAAAGTTCGTCCTTAAAAACCGCTCTTCTCATTTCATTTAGAAATGATTCTTTCCCTTTCAGTGATAGACCAACGAAATTTAGGAATTTTTTGATTCTTGCTACCATCTTTTCTTCTTTCATCTCTGGTTTTTTTATTTCCTCAAAAAGCTCCATTAAATATTCATGAAGGTCTCCCAATGTTGGGCTAAATGGAGTTAAACCATTTCGAATTTCCCGCAATTGTCTAAAAATCCATGGATTTGCAATGGCAGCTCTCCCTATCATTATCCCTGAAGATTTGAATTTCTTATGAATTCTAAAACCTTCAACAGCATTGCTGATACTGCCGTTAAGCAAAACTGGACATGTATTTTTGAGTTTCTTCTGTGCTTCTGTCACATATTGATATTGTGGAGCGGTATTATATCCACCTTTGACCGTTCTGACATGAAGACTTAGCAGGTTAATTCGATGTATCGCAAGTAAATCAAGTATCTCATAAAAGTGCCGATCATCCTCGAAACCTATCCTCATTTTTACGGTCAAATTACCTTTAACTTTTTGTCTTAGATGAGCCAGTAAGCAGTCAATTTTCTTAGGCGTTCGAAGTAATCCACCTCCGACATTTTTCTTGTAAACCCTTGGTGCTGGACAACCAAAGTTAAGATCGATTCCAGCAATTGGATACTTTTGTAATTCTTCAACGGTTCTGCCCATGTCCTCCAAGTTCTCCCCAATAAGTTGGGCAAAAACCGGCACTTCTGTTGGATTCTTGGTGATTGAGTCTAAAATCTCCTCGTCTAATTTCGAATGAGCATGAACCCTGAAAAACTCAGTAAAAAAAAAATCAGGTGGACCGCGTCTGGCGATCGTGCGCATAAACCCAAGCCCTGTCACGTCTTGCATTGGGGCAAGTGCACTTGGACAACGGTTTTCGGGATCAAGACCAAGACCTGAGAATTCTCGTAGCATCTATTAGATAGATCCAAAAAAAGTTGTATATGGTCCAGACTTAGTCTTGTTTTTTTAAAATTCTCTCTAAAATTTCGGACATATCCTCCACATTATCGAGAACTTTTTGAGCAGCAAAAATGGGTTTATTCATTTGCAGGGCAAGAACGATTGAATCACTGGGTCTTGCATCAAGTTCTATTATCTTTTTTCCTAATTCGTTTTCCATTCTCAATATTATCCTGGCAAAAAAAGTGCCATCATCGACATCATTAATCAGAACTCTTTCAATCGAAGCTTCTAGTCCTTTTAGGATGAGTCCAATAAGGTCGTGAGTAAGAGGTCTCTCTTTCTTTACCTGATTAATGGTCATATTTATTGCATTGCCAATGGCTGGATCCACATAAATGACGAAAGTCCTTTGATCATTGCCCAAAAAAATTGCACAACCGTTTGATGTAGGCATCACCCCACGAACGGTTACTTCACTAGAATCAATATTCATGTTGTAATTATTCAGATAATGGATTTCGTTCGCAAGAACTTATGTTCAGAATTTCTTCAAATTATTCTTTGTAATGAATTATCATGAATCTTAGAAATTTGTATTTGATTGGTATGATGGGTACGGGAAAGTCTGCAGTTGGAAAAATTACAGCAGATGTGCTTGGTTTGAATTTTATTGATTCTGATCAGTTTATCGAGAATCAGTTTGGTCTGAAAGTCAGCGAGATTTTTGCAGAAAAGGGAGAACAATTTTTTCGCAGACTGGAAATGGACTTCATCACGGATGGACACCCCTCAGAAAATTCCCTTATATCCTGTGGTGGTGGTCTCTGCACTCCTAATGGCATGATCGATATCTTAAAGGAAAATGGTGTAGTTGTTACCCTTACCGCAACTCCGAAAACAATTTATGAAAGAATCAAAGAAAATAACAGTCGACCACTTATTAATGGAGCGAATCCACTAGAAAAAATTACCGAAATATCCAACCGAAGAAAATACATTTATAATAGTTCACATTATTCTATTCCGACTGATGAGTTATCCATCTCAGAAGTTTCAGAGAGGATAATCAAGTTCTATCAATCAATTTAATCTATTACACTTGCTTTGGAAATATGGAGGAGGTTTACGCGCCTTTCCATTTCGATCAACAAATGCATGCGTGGATTTACCTCTCGCAATTATTTCATTTTCTTTGCTGACGACATACATTAAGGATAAGCGGATTTTGATAAAAGATAACAAATTCACATCAATTCTTAAATCATCTCCAAATCTAGAAGGTTTTAGAAAATCACAAGAACAATGTAAAACGGGTAAAAAGTACCCTTTTTTTTCCATTTCCCTGTACGGAAAACCTAAATCTTCAAGAAGTTGTACCCGTGCTATCTCAAACCATGTGAAATAATTCCCATGATAAACTACTCCCATCTGGTCAGTTTCTTGATACCTAACTTTAACTTCAATAGCAGATTTCATTTTAATCGATTATTCCCGTTGCAGTCTTAAGTACAAGCTTGATTCATATGTCTTTAAGTAAACCAGAAAGAAGAATAGCCATTTGGGTTGGGGTGATTATTGGAGTTACTGCCTCGTCAATGCTATTTAAATATGCAATTCGAGAGAAAAATGAAAGGTCTTCTCAAAGGATTGGCTCTTATGATTCTAATTTCACTGCAGTGCTTCGGCAAAAATTCCCTCCTGTGCCGAAAGAAATCAGGGAAAACTTCCCCAATGGTCTCGTTTTATATCACGAATCCAATCAAACATTATTTCCTGACACTGAAGCTAAAAATGAAGATTATTGGATAATTGAAACCACAGGAGCATTTCGATCTGAAAGATTATTCATTCTGGCAAGGATTAGGCCTCATGCACAAAAGCAAACTGAAGCAAAATTTTATCGTGCAAGTGAACTGTATTTTACTCTTTCAAGTGCTAGCGATCCTCAAGAATTAAAGGATTTTTTACCTGAGAATGAATTTCGAATAATAGGCAGAAATTCGAACTCTGAAGAATTGATCATTCAGACTAAAAATTTCACTCCAAAAAGACTGAAAGAAATACTCACTAAACTACCCAAAGAAACCCCGATTATCGAGAGTATCCGCCTAGTCGAATTTGTGCAGAACAAATAATCAATCTATTTGACCAAGCATTGCTTAGAGAATAGGATGGATTGTTACCCATTATTCTTACACCCCAAACAATATTGTGAATCTATCAATTAAAGAAGCAGGAACGGCACGCCAAATTGCAACAGTCACCTTTGATGCTGAAGAAATCCAAACAAAGGAAAAAGAGGCTTGTAATGAAATTGGTAAAGTCGCCAACATTCCCGGTTTCCGTAAGGGCAAAGCACCCAGTAATGTTATTCGTAAACGATTTTCCAAGGAGCTTAATGATGAGTTGACTCGAAAACTCTCTACGGAAGCCTATGAATCGATCATGGAGAACAAAGACTTTAAGGTTTATTCGATCCTCAAAGTTGAGCCTGGAAGCATTGATACCAATTCAGGGACATCAGTTGATATTACATATGATATTGAGCCAGAATTTGAAATTCCAGATTATGAAAATTTTCAAGTTACCACTGAGCCAGTTGAGGTTACAGATGAAGACATTGATAAAGAATTAGATGCGATTCGTGAACAACGATCCACTTTTGAAGAAGTTGACCGTATTGCACAAGAGGGAGACTACATTAAATGCAGTTATGAAGGAATGCTTGATGGTTCTCCAGTTTCTGATCTGGTGCCAGACAAGCCAATGTATGGGAAGCAATCAAATACTTGGGAGGAAGCGGGTGAATCTAAAGGCATGGGCGTGGATGCAATTGCCAAAGGTGTAGTTGGCATGAAGAAGGGAGATAAAAAAGAGGTCGAAGCAAAATTTGATAAGGATTTTGAAGTCCCCCCCCTTGCCGGTAAAACAATCATGTACAATATTGAAGTACATGAGGTTCGAGAAAAAAAATCTCCCGAAATGAATGAAGAATTTCTTCAGACCCTAAAAGTTGAAAATCTACAAGAATTAAAAGACCGAGTCGCCACTGATCTAGAGAATAGGAAAAAAAGGGATATTCAAAATTCTAAGAGGAGCCAAATTACCAAAAAGTTCCTTGAGATTTCAGATTTCCCTCTCCCACAACAAGCAGTAGAAGACGAATCCAACATTATATTTCAATCCAAAGCACAGCAAGCAATACAACGAGGTGCAAAACAAGAAGATATTGAGAGCAAGAAAGACGAATTGTGGAAAGAGGCTAAGGTGCAGGGTGAAGCACGAGTTAAATTGACAATCATCCTGGGCAAAATTGCTGAAAAGGAAAAAGTCGAAGTTAGCAACGAAGATCTAGCTAGGGCTGCCACGCAAGAAGCCATGATGCAAAGAAAAGACCCTACTGCCTACATAAAAGAACTGTCCCAAAACCGACAGCAACTTCATAGGCTTAGACAGGATATTCTTCATGACAAAACTTTAGAACTGGTTGCAGACAAAGCCAAGGAAACCGTTGGCGAAACTGAAGATGGGGATTCTGATTAATCACTAAACTTACTACAAAAATGGGAGCTTATTTACCTTTACCATATGTTTACGAAAGAGAAGGCAGGCAAGAGCGTGCATGGGATATATACAGTCGATTACTTAGAGACCGAATTGTATTTATTGGCACCCCGATTGACGATTATGTGGCAAATTCAATCATAGCACAGTTACTTTTCCTACAAATGGAGGATCCTAAAAAAGATATCCATGTCTACATTAACTCGCCAGGTGGAAGCGTCTCCGATGGGATGGCAATTTATGATACTCTTAATTTTATGCAATGCGATATAGTAACATACTGCATTGGTATGGCAGCAAGCATGAGCACAGTTCTTCTTGCTGCAGGTACTCCCGGGAAAAGATATGCACTTCCAAATAGTCGCGTTATGATCCATCAACCAAGTGGCGGTGCGGGTGGTCAGACTTCTGATATTTCAATTGCAGCCAAGGAAATTTTGCGTTGGAGGCAAACAATCAATGACATTTTATCTAAGCACAGCGGAAAATCAGTTGAACAACTAGAGAAGGATTCTGACCGAGACTATTACATGTCTGCGAATGAAGCCAAGGAGTATGGTCTGGTTGATGAAGTAATATCGCAAAAACCAACTGAGTAATCTCAACTATGGCAAAGCCTACTAAGATAAATTTTTGCTCCTTTTGTGGTAAACCACAGGGTGAAGTAAAAAAAATGATAGCAGGCCCAGCAAGTGTTTTCATATGTGATTCATGTGTAAGAGTTTGCAAAACTATAATCGACAGGGAACTAGGCGAGCAGGAATCAAGCACGAAAGGAATTTCTGAAAAACCCATTTTCAATCTCTTAAAGCCTGATGCAATTAAAGCTCATCTCGATGAACATGTCATTGGTCAGGACCATGCTAAAAAAGTTCTTTCTGTAGCAGTTCACAACCACTACAAAAGGTTAGCTTCCGAAATGGGAGTGAAGACAGGTCAAGTGCCAACAAACCCTTTTTCATCAGATGACTTGGATGAGGTGGAAATAGAAAAGAGCAATGTTCTTCTAATTGGTCCAACTGGAAGCGGTAAAACCTATCTTGCAAGAACCCTAGCCAATCTTCTGGATGTTCCTTTTGCCATAGCTGATGCTACCACTTTGACAGAAGCAGGATATGTTGGAGACGATGTTGAGAATATTGTATTACGCCTCCTTCAATCTGCAGACCAAGATGTTGAAAAAGCTCAGTGTGGCATAATTTATGTCGACGAAATTGATAAGATCGGTCGAAAGACGGATAATGTTTCAATCACAAGAGATGTTTCTGGTGAAGGTGTGCAACAGGCACTTTTAAAGATTTTAGAAGGAACAATTTGTAATGTACCACCGCAAGGTGGAAGAAAACACCCGAATCAAGACTACATTCAGTTGGATACTTCGAATGTACTATTTATTTGTGGAGGTGCTTTTGTTGATTTGGATCAGATCATTGAGCAACGGATTGGGAATCGAATGGTAGGCTACACTTCTGAAGTACCCAAAGACAAAGATGACCTACTATCTGATGTCAGACCTGAAGATCTCGTAAAGTATGGCTTAATCCCTGAGTTTATTGGCAGGTTACCCATCGTCTCAGTCTTAGAAGAATTAACTCAACCTGAGTTAGTCCGCGTCTTGAAAGAAACAAAGAACTCTCTGCTTAAGCAATATCGTAAATTGTTTCTTATGGAAGGTGCTGAATTACACTTCACAAGAGAAGCTATTCTCGAAATCTGCGAACATGCCATTCAAATGAAGACAGGTGCACGAGCTCTTCGATCCATAATGGAAAATATAATGTTGGATGTGATGTACGATCTTCCTTCAATTAAAGAACCATCGAAAGTTACCATAAGTGCCGCTGTTGTCAGAGGTAAAGGTAAGGCTAAAGTATTACCTCTCACCCCCCCAAAGAAAAACGCTGCTTAAAAACTTCCTAAGGTAGCATAAGAACACTTTTTCTTGAATTATTTTGGGGATAGGAATCCTTCATGCCTTGGATGTCTACTTGAGCTGATACTCTAAGCTCCTTTTTATTACCATTATCAAAGTAAAGTGTCTCACTTTTAACTTCACCTGGTTTCACATTTCCAAGACGAAAAGTCTTTTCAAGTCCCTTGTAATTTACTTTGAGATTCATATTTTGTATCCATTCGGTGCCTTGATTTTGTACAGAAACTAGAAAGGGTTTGGTGCCAAGCGAAGTTAGGTTTTCGGGTTCAAAGTAGTAGCCCACTAAAGCCGCATCATATATACCACTTTTCTCCCGTTGCTCCACTCTTCTGATGTTTAAAATGCCATTACCGGTCCATCTGTCAAATCCTGGTTTTTCAGTTTCATCAGCATTCTCATATAATAAAGACAGTACCTCTTCACGACTTAAAAGAGGATTACGTGACATCTCAGATGCAAGTGCTCCCGTTACAAATGCAGAGGATACAGACGTTCCACTAAAATAGGCTAAATCATCATTGTCCCATGCAGTCAAAACCCCTACCCCTGGTGCTGCAATATCTACACCATTTCCATAATTAGAAAAAGAAGAAACCCTACCGTTTGCATCTATCGAAGAAACACCAATAACATCTTCATATCTTGCAGGATAAGCCAACGCAGAAAGACCATCATTCCCGCTTGCTGAAACTAATATTACTTCCTTCTCTTTAGCATAATCGATTGCGTTTTCCAAGACTCTTGACTTCTCCATTCCCCCCAGACTGAGGTTTATAATATCGGCACCTTCATCCACTGCCTTAATGATACCTTTAGCGACAGTAAAGGCGTCACCCTCCCCTTGTTCATCCAATACCTGTATTGATATGATCTCAGCAGCAGGAGCAAGTCCTAGACTGCCTTCTGCTTGTCCGGATATTATTGATGCCATACTTGTGCCATGTGCACTAGAAATATTGATCTGATCTGAAAGCATTGAAAAGTGCTTAACTGATAAGCCGTTCAAAACTGGATGTTTAGAATCGACCCCTGTATCAAGAATTGCCACACAAATATCCTCGCCCCGATTTATGCGGTCAGGGTTGGCCCCAATCCAATTCATGGCTTCTCCTGCAAACGGCTTTTCCTGTTCGAGAACTCTTTGTTCTGGAGGGCTCGGGGAATTAAATTTAACATTACGATCAACTTTAGATGGGCCAAATTCTAAACTTTGCGAGGCAAGAAATTTATCGATGTCCACAACTTTAGCTCTAACTGCATTAATCGAAGGCAGAGGATCAATCAATTGAACACCGTATAAGTTTGGTTGCTTTAGGTAATTATCGAGGTCACTTTTACTATCAAAAATTAAAAGTATATCCCCAAGAATAGAATCTTCATTAATACCCGATAAGTTGAACCAATCTATATCTTCCTTAAAACCCTCAGTTTGTTTTGTCGTTTTATTTATATTACTTGACCATTCGACTTTATCTTCTGGGGAGTCTTGAAAACTATCCCGGGCAAAAGATTCTTTTTTTTCTTCGCAACTATTTTTCAGCAAAACAACTGACATCAATAATATGATGGCAATTAAGATGTTAAAAAATATCCTCACTATATCTTATTAACCATGTGCTTGATGATTCCGCAAATCGAAAGCTGAACCTTCCGTGATTAAATCAGTTTTAGTCGTCGGGCATGGACTGGCAGGAGCAATCTTAACTCAGACTCTTCGCTTACGAGGTGTCTCTGTCGCATGTTTGGATGGTGGATTAATTCATTCAGCAAGTAAAGTTGCTGCCGGACTTATTAACCCGTACATAGGCCCAAAATTTAATATTCCAATAGATTTCAGTAACTGTATGGAATCAAATAGGTTATTTTTCGAAGATTTCGAAAAACAAAACAGCTGTACTCTATACTCAAAAGACTCACTAATCAGGATTTTCAAATCTCCTGAACAAAAAAAACGGTGGGATTGGCTCTCAACTGAAAAAGTAGAAAGTAAGTATTCTGAAAAATTCATCTCCTCAGATGCTCTTAAGGAACTTCGGATTGACGGAAAATATGGTGCTGGGCTAACCACCATATTTCGTTTAGAGATTAAGAAGTTCTTGAGTATTTCAAAAGATCTTTTGATTAAAGAAAATCTTTGGCAAAATAAGGTCTTTCATGAGACAGATGCAACTGATTTTGACCTCATTATTTTTGCTGAAGGATTTAATGTTGAAAAAAATAGCTTCTTTAATTGGCTACCTTTTTCCCCAGCTAAAGGAGAAACTATTCAAATTAAAGGACCTAGCGTGAAAAGTTGTAGCAACGGAACATGGATCCTTCCTGAATCTAAAGAATATTGCATGGCAGGTTCGACATGGGAACACGACAACTTGAAATCCGGACCAACCTTGCATGGTAAACTAGAGATAATTAAAAAAATAAATTACTTAGATCTTCAAAATCATGAAATCGTTGGACACAAAAGCGGAATACGTTCTTGCACACTAGACCGACACCCAATTATCGGCAGGCATTTCAAACTTCCCAACCTAGCAATATTTAATGGCTTTGGTTCCAGGGGAGCCACCACGATTTGTTATTATGCAAATATCCTTGTTGATCACTTGATTGAAGGTACAGGGATTCCGCCTCGGATTAGTATTGAAAGATTCAGGGAAAACTTTCGAGAATAGATCACAGTTCATGCGTTTTGTAGACAAAGCCCATTCATTTATTTCAAAGCATTTATCAAAAGGTGATGTGTGTATCGATGCTACTGCAGGGAATGGGCACGACTCACTCTTTATGGCTAAGTTAGTGACATGCGAGGGAAGCTTGTTTTCTTTCGATATTCAGGTCGAGGCACTAACTCAAACTAAAAAGCTCCTCACTGACAATGATTGCATGAGACAAGCCAAGCTAATTCATGATTGTCACAGCAGGATGAAAAATTCGCTTAATCCAGACCTCATGAGAAGAATAAAAGTTGTCGCTTTTAACTTAGGATATCTGCCTAGCGGAAACCACAAAATAATCACTAAGAAAGAGACGACTATCAAAGCAATAACAGAAATCTATGATTGGATTGATAAAAACGGAGTTATCTCTGTGGTCGCCTACAGAGGGCATTACGGTGGCATTCAAGAGACAAACGCGATACAAAAACTAGTAGAAACCAAAAACTATTATTACCTAAGAGAGGAAAACGAAAGTAAACCTCAGTCACCAGTCTTTTTCAAAATTTACAAATCAAAAAGGACTGACTAAATCAACATCTTCTTCGTAATTAACATTATCAAAACCAAAGCCAAATAATTTTAGGAATTCATTTTGGTACTCTTCAAAATTTGTCATCGAATTAAGATTTTCTGAAGTAATCTTAGACCATTGATTAATAATTTCGCATTGAACTTCATTAGACATTTCCCAGTCGTCCAATCTTATTCTGCCACTTTCATCGACGGGAATCTTTTCCTCTTCTCCATAAAGCCGCTCATTAAACATTCGTACTATCTGCTCTATGCATCCCTCGTGATTATTTAATTCTCTCATAACCTTAAAAAGTAATGAGACATACAAGGGGACTACTGGGATTGCTGAACTAGCTTGAGTGACCACTGCTTTATTCACGGAAACAAATGCTTGGCCACCACATTGTTGAATCATTTTGGTATTCAAGGCTGAAGCAGTATGCTCAAGGTGCTCTTTTGCCCTACCAATTGTTCCATTACGGTATATTGGCTGAGTGACCTCAGGCCCGATATATGAGTAGGCTATATTTAGACAATCCTTGGCAAGTAAATTTTCCTGAAGCAACAAGTCAGTCCACAGTGCCCAGTCCTCACCTCCCATAACCTTGATAGTACTATCGATTTCTGATGAACTTGCAGGTTCAATTGTTATGTCTTTTAGTTCGGCACGGTCAGTGTCTAAAGTTTTATTCTTATATATAGCACCTATCGGCTTTAGGCACGCTTTATGAATTTGACCATCCAACGGGTCTATTCTTCTTGGAGAAGCTAGGCTGTAAATGATTAGATCGAATTTACCCCCCATGCTTTTCGCTAATTCAACAACTTCCTGCTTACAAGAATCGGAAAAAGCATCTCCATTAACACTTTTGTGCACACTCGTACCCAACTCAGCCGAAATTGATTCAAAAGCATAATTATTGTAAAATCCTGCACTCGCTGGCTTGTCTTCTTTAGGTGGCCTTTCGAAAAATACACCCAATGTATCTGCTTTGCCGGAGAATGCTGCAGTGATTCGACTTGATAGTCCGTAACCTGTAGATGACCCGATTACAAGAACCCGTTTTGGCAAACGAGATGAGCTTTTTGAATTAGCAAGGGTATAGTCGACCTGCCTCTTAACATTCTCATAACATCCTTTCGGATGTGAAGTAATACAAACAAATCCTTTTATTCTTGGTTTAACGATCATAAATATAAATTATCAATACCATGGAAAAGTTTGAATAAGAATCCTTATTTATATAAACAGCAATTTATTTTAATTTATCTGCTTTATCATTGAAGAATTATAAAGAAAATCGAAAACTTTTGGCCGATTTCATGGGACTTCCTATCGCAGAAGATCCAGATAAGAATCGTGCACCAGTTATATTCAGTGAGATAATTGAAAAAGCTTGGGGAGACTGGAAGATAGGATCATCAAACACTCCTGAAAGCATTTTATCAGAGAATTGGGGAAAGCTTGTCTCGTTTAAATTGTCACTGAAGTGTGCACCTGAGAGAATAGACACTAAAAGAAAAATTCTTTTCGTTAGATGCTCAAATGCTGCTGTTAAGCAAGAGTTGTCGTTTATTAAAAAAAATATTTTAAAAAGAATTTCAGCTTTGGAAGGAGACCTTGAAATTAAGGATATTAAGTTTCATTAATTCACTCCGAAGAGTGATAATAGCTAACAGGCTTATAACGCCTAGAAACAAAAAAGAAAATTACAGCCGTTATAAAAGCTATAATAGTCCAAAACCAAAACTCTTCTCCAATGCTCATTCGTGTACTTCCATCTTCCTTAATTAAGAAGAATTTGACCTGAGATGTTAACAAATTGCCAAGAGATACCGTGAGTAAGAAAATCGCCATAACGAATGATTTCATGGCTTGAGGTGCCTGTGTGTACGCAAATTCGAGACAAGTTATCGAGATCATAACCTCCGCAATTGTAAGAAAAAAACAGCCCAAGACCTGCCATCCAACTGAAGGATAAAAGCCAGCGTCAATCGTATTTTGCAATACGGAAACTATACAAAATGAGAAGGTCATTACTCCGAAGCCAAGAGACATTTTGTTAAGAGGAGTTACTTCAAAAAACTTTCCCAAAAAAGGGTAAACGAAATATGAGAAAAGCGGAATCAGTAACAAAATAAATAGAGGGTTCCAAATTGCTGCTACTTGCGATGCAAGCATTTCAAAACCGCCTAAAAAAGGTATCCAGTCGGGTATTGTACGATTCAAACTTCTTGCCTGGATTTGCCATGAAGTACCAATTTGATCGAATAAAGCCCAAAAAATTATAACAAAGGAAAAAATAATCCCTAAGCGAAAGATCGGCTTTAAGCTATCTTTAGAGAAAGTTTCCTTAAAATAGATGCTACCTCTCGCTGGTATATGTGCAAATCTATGACGCCCTAGCCAAAAGACCAAAGTTGCAATTCCCATTAATATGCCGGGTAAGCCGAATGCGTAATGAGGACCAAATAAAATTTCATCTTGTGATTTTTCGCCTACAAGAAATTCGACATGTGGAAAAACCATTCCGCCAAGTGTCCCTGCTGAATTTCTTGCTTCTAAAAGAAAAGGGGTAAGTAAACCTGATAAAAAAGCACCTAGGTTGATGGAAAAATAAAACCACCCAAAGACTTTTGATAATAAATGGCTGTTATTCTTGGAAAATTGGTCACCCACATGAGAGGAAACACAGGGTTTTATCCCGCCGGAACCCAAAGCTATAAGAAGAAGGCCTCCAAAGAGCCACATTCTTGTATCTCCACTAAAACCCATAATAGCCAACAAACCATGTCCCAAACAGTAAACCATTGATAAGATCATAATGGTTTTGAATTTACCAAGGAAAGCATCTGCCAGAATTCCACCAATTACGGGAAAAAAGTAAGCAGATGCCACAAACAGATGATTCCATGCTTCAGCTTCTTTAATAGAAAAAACATCTAAAGTACCATCGGGTTGAACCAAATATGTGGTCATAAAAACCAGCAGAATGCTTTTCATCCCGTAAAACGAGAAGCGCTCAGCAGCTTCATTTCCAATAATGTATGGTATTCCCGGAGGCATGCTCATACCACTTACGGGCATTTCACGAAATTTGTTCAAAGCTAATTCCTCTCCAATTTCTCTTTATTTTTACGTCTTTTTAACTCCTCATCAAGGTCGGTCATCATGTCTGGAAATTTATTCTCCTCTTCTTCCACTTCAGTCCTTCTTAAGCCCCGAATAATCGCTAATGCAAGTAAACTTATAACAGATAGATTTAAGATTAGGGAAATGATGATAAAGCAATACTTGAAAGACATGAACTCTAATTCGGCCAAGATCGAAAGAATTACAAGAAAAGTTACAGAATTAATCGATAAAACTAATAATATGTTTTTACTGTTCACATTTATAAATTAGGAAATTCCGATAAGCAGTTCAATCTACTTGCCATTGTGATTGTTTTATCAAAATAATTATGTGTGAAAAAGTTAATTCCTCTGTTAGCGATTTTATTCTTTTCATCTTGCGAGAAAGAACCATTTGAAAGCCATGATAATATAAGTTCAGAAGAAAATAGGACCAATAATGAGCAAAAGGTTGCAGTACTCCCTCCTGTTCCAGTAGAAAAAATTGAAATCAAAACCCCTAAAATTAGCTCTCCTGTTACCCCTGCCGCATCGATTCAAGAAGTTAAAGAAATAAAGGCCGAAACAAAACCGATCATGCCTCAGTTTAGTGATGAACTTTTGAAGGCTGTAAATAATTGGACTCGAATACCTCAATCTGTATTTCCTTTATCCGCTGTTACCATCAAGCAAGCTGTCCAGTTCTCTGTAAAAGCTTCAAATGGTCAAGTAATGGCTAATTCCTCGCTTCCTGCAGGTTCAGAAGTAGTTGTTATAGGAGCTAATGGAGATAAACTTCTTCTGGCACCGCGTAAAGACGCCAAAATGAGAGGTATCATATCAATGGACCAAACTGACTTCAAGGAGGGTGTTGCCTACTTATTTGATCTAAGAAAAAGGCAAAATGAAGAATACAAGGAGATGATGAAGCAAAAAGCACAAAACCAAATTTCAAAAACCAATACTGCGGTGACACCCAAGCCCAATAGCAGAAACAGCAGTAATGATTTATTTGAGGACATTCCTATACCTGGTGACTTTGGGCATGGAAAATTTTGTATATGTGAAGAATGCCGAACAAAACGTTTAGCAATGAATAAAGAAGATTAAATCAAATGAGTGAATTCAAGAAAAAGAAAAACATTAGAGATGTTGTTATTGGTGATTTTGTAAGACAAATAAAGTCAACCAGTGGAAAAAAGAAATGCGGGGAAGTGCTTGCAATTCTTGAGGACAATGTAGGTGATCCAACAATTGAATGCGTGGAAGTTCATCCTGATGAATTAACTCCCCTTGAAAAAGGTTCAGACGGGATAAGAACATTTAAATCCAAGCGATCCAAATTGAAAATGTACACTCCTAGAAAAACTTTATTTGCTAAGAAAACATTTGAGAAAGGGGATGTGATTCAGCATAAAAGAGGAGGTTCATTCAGATATGGAAGAATCGTTTGTTTTGTTCACCCAGATGGTCTTTATTCAACTTCTCACGAAGAAGGTTATAATGGAAAAGACCTACTCGAGTGTGTCGAGATAGAGAAAAAGCCAGGTCTCATGCAAAAAATGGATGCAGATGGCCAACCTAAAAGGTTTCAAGCTCAGGGGGAGCACTGTAAAATCATGAAAGTAATCACGGTAGACGCAAAAGGCAATCCGACGACCATGCATCGCATTGATATTCCTGAAGAAGAATAAAAAGAAAGATTATTAATTAAAGAAGCTATCTAATTCAAATTTCCTTATTCTAACTGTTTTAGTCTTTGGGCATTTATAAGCAGAAAACTTTTGAGAGCCCCTAGAATTGTCGCTAAGTTGATAGGATATTCTTATTTGCCCCCTTTCCCACTTAGTCATACACCATTTCAACTCAAAAGCATATATCAGATAATCTATAACTTCCTCTCGATTAAGAAAATATTCCCCATTTATTTTTCTCGCCACATCTTAAGTTTAGTTGTGAGGGCACTCCCAAGATTTTGGGAAAGTTTACAGTCAGATTTGACTATCGTAATCGCCTTTTTTAATTTTTTGACAAGTTGCAGCAGAAACCCCGGTGATTTCGGCAGATTCTGATAGAGTTTTGCCAGAACTTAATAAATTTTTGGCTTGCGAAATAAGTTCTGGGGTAACCCTTGCTCGCTTACTACCAATTCCAAACCTTGACTTAAAATCGGATTTAGCAACCGGGGGCAAACCATTCACATAACATTCAAGGTAATCAACAACTCCCCTAAACACTTTCCTTCCATCCTCCCGCCTGTGTTGCTCGTGGTCTTTCTTGATTAAATCATAAAGTGCAGATTGATCTACTTTAGAAGATTTTTTTGCTTCAATTTGTTTTTCGATTTTACGCTTAAGACGCTCAAGTTCCTTGATTGAATGTGAAGTGCTTATTTCCATGTTCTAATAAGATTATTTATTTATATTTTATGCAATAAAATTTGAATATTAATATTCATTATTTAACATTTCGGTCCAGGCCTCTATATTGGATAGCTTCCATAAGATGTTCTGTATGTATATGTTCTGAAAAAGAAAGGTCGGCAATTGTTCTCGCAACTTTTAATACTTTATTATATGCCCGAGCCGATAGCGATAATTGATTCATTGCATTACGTAAAAGAACTTTATTTTCTTTATTAATCATACACACTTCATCAATAATTTGTGGAGAAATTTCAGAGTTAGTATAGATATTTGTGTTTAATTTTTTGTAACGATTTCTTTGCAGTTCTCTACATGCTTCTACCCTCTTCAATATACTGCTTGATTCTTCAGCTAATTGCTGAGTCTGCAATTCTTCAATTTTTACAGCTGGTGTCTCGATATGAATATCAATCCTGTCCAATAATGGACCACTAATTTTTGAACGATACTTTTGAATCTGAGGGACCGAACAACTGCATTTATTTTGCGAATCTCCAAGATAGCCACATGGACAAGGATTCATTGCTGCGACCAACATAAACTTACTCGGTAAAGTAACTTTGCCTGCACTACGAGAAATTGTTACTTCACCGTCTTCTAATGGTTGACGTAATACTTCAAGAGCGGATCT
>Ga0163109_10001002_pt1 | contig 22397 bp, 11 predicted proteins | sample CRUFie1St13metaG_FD_108704 | JGI IMG/M metagenome (GOLD analysis project Ga0163109, IMG submission 108704) | Marine microbial communities from the Costa Rica Dome - CRUD Field 142mm St13 metaG | ecosystem: Environmental > Aquatic > Marine > Oceanic > Photic zone | place: Costa Rica: the Eastern... | reverse complement strand
TACAAGACGTGAATAGTCATAGAACTGCTCTCTCTGACCCTTGTCTAGAGTGAACTTGTCTGTAATATCATTGTAATTACCCTCCCGGATTAGCTGTAGGTTGGTGATGATACCAGACTCTAGGAAAGTGATTTCTTCACCAACTTCAAATCTTGCCTGAGATAGGTAAACGATTCTTACTGATGTTGCATTAGGAGCATCAACTAGACGTGCAATAGCGCCTGTTACGGTGCCGGTGATAGTCTCACCTCTAGTTGTGTTCTCATCTAGGTCTAGACCGCTTACAAAGCCTAGGACGTCTAGAATAGGAGCACCGCTGTCTAGTGACTCATAAACAGCAACAACGTTATTGACGTCGGGGAAGTTTAGACATACTTCCTCGTCATCAACACGGGTTCCGTAGAAGCGGTTTACGGTCATTCCGTAAGAACCACCGTCGGGATCCTTGGAGATTCTTGAGATGTTTACAATCTCAGACTTGAGATTTACTTTAGTCTTTGACTTGATGCTTGGCTTGAGAGCAGTTACATTTAGAGTAATGTTGCTGCGGTTGGGGATTAGACCAGAAATACGGATCTGAGTTGGGCTGGTTACATCTACCTGAGTTGGAGATAGGTTAGCAATGGAACCATCGGCATAGATTACAGAGTATCTCTCCTGGTCAAATGGTACAAATAGAGCACCATTAACGTCTAGTGCTGTTGTGTTAGCAACCAATACACCAGAACCGTTTGTTGACTCACTAGTAATCTGTGAAGTGAATAGTAGTGAAGAGTCAGATAGGTTTACTGTAGATACGTTGGTCTCTTCCATCTTGGTATAGAGGGAAGACTTCTCCTGGTTTAGGATAGTAGAACGCATAATCCTCATTACTGAGGATACGGTTCCTGTAGCAACAGTACCTTTACAGACACCAGCAACAGTAGGAACTGCACCTAGGGTCATCTGCTGTTCGTCTGAAGAGACTGAAATGACTCTGTTGTAGGTTAGTTCAGACTGACCGGGCTCTTGATAAGCAACCAAATCACCTGCTTTAAAGTCATTGAATAGACGACCAGGAACGGTAGCAGTACCGCTGGAGATAGTTACCTGGGTGCTTACATTGAAGTTATTGGGGATGTTTGAATACATCAAAGCATCGGCACTGAAGTCGGAGTTAATACCACCAGCAGCAGCCTGCTCAAATGAGCGAACATCATTGGGCTTATGGTTGATTACATCACCGATGGTGAATACGCCATCGCCATTGTTGATGGTCTCACCTTTCTGGAACTCACCAGAAACCTGAGTTAGGATTAGTGTGTTACCACTCTTCTGTCTAACAAAACCAGTAGCATTACTGCTGTTACCACGAACGAATGTCTGAGCGTTAGCAGAAGCACCTGGGTTTGCAGTTAGAGTGATTTCTGAGAAGATCTGGGTATCGAATAGATATAGTTCCCAAGGGGCAGAAGGACCAACATAAGCAGAGTCCTCAAGACCGAATGAGTAGATACGAGCTTCACCGATTAGCTTTCTGCCGGTAGCACCGACTCTGGAAGAGTATAGTGAAACAATGTTATCGTCGATATCAAGACCAACTCTAGGGGTGCTTGTTACGTTATTGACGATGTACTTGCTGCCCATCTCAAATGGAACAACAGTTCTGTCTACTTCTTCAGTAGTTCTGGGCTTAGGAGCATCTAGGTTTGTGGTACCTGCATTCTTGATATCGTAACCACGGACATATGCCTTACCTGAAGATACACGGATAAGAGCAAGCTCCTCAGAAGGCTCTGAGCCGCCCTCAGTCTTCTGCTTAGAGGTATAGACACCACCATTACCCAAACCGTCGCTTAGAGACTCAGCAGAGGTCACTGCAAGACCTTCTACGGTGTAGTCACCGGACTCATCGAAGGTTCTCTTGGCTAGGTAGTCCTTAATGATGTTGTAATCACTCTCTTCGGCGAGCTTCTTGATCTCACCATTCTCTACGTGTAGAAGTTCAATGAAGTCAGTATCATTGAAGTCGTTTAGAGGCTTCTTGGTTAGAGTGGCTTTGATCTGTAGACGATCTGCACCGGGAGCGGAGAAGTTGTTAAAACCTTTTGCGTTATCATATAGAGAGTTGTCCTGACCAGCAGTGACGATCTTCTCTGTAATTTGTAGACCTACGCGGTATGAAGGAATGTTTACATAAGGCTCAAGTATGATGGAATCCTGTTGTACTTGAACAAATGTACCTCTGATGAAGTACACACCTTCGGAAATGTTAGCGGAAGAACCTACAGTAGTTGCGTCAACAGACACAGTTGAAGCAAAACTGGATCCTGAAGTAATTGTTGTGTTACCGTATGTGATGGGCTGCTCTGTAATTAGAGTCTCATCTACAGTAAAAGTATCGCTATCAGCACTGTTACCACTGTCGATGTAGGTAACGTAGATAGTTGGATTATCGATTCCCTCATCAGGGGGTAGGAGGAAGTCAATAACCTTGGCTCTGACGCCAGTGGAGTTTCCCTTAATCGTCTTACCTACTAGCTCTGAGAGGTACAACGAAATATCAATACCAGACTGCTGCTTCTTGAGGATAACAGCATCATACTTTGGGTTGTATGTAATCGCACCAGGGATTACCATAGAGCCTTCTTTGAAGAAGTGCTCACCAAACTTACTAATCTGATTCTGCAAAATTGATTGCAGCGTCGTTAGTTCTCTAGCCTGGACAGGGAATCCTGGCTTGAAAAGAACTTTATAGTAATCCTTACTCGCGTCAAAGTCGTCGAAGTAAGGACTAGTGTCTAGATTGATTTGGGACATTGTTTAGAATTCCAAAATGATTTTAACGTCTTCCTTTTGACGAGGATTCCTAGTTACCTCAGGTCTGTTGTCGAGATATAAAATCTCTCCGCTAGGTTTATTTATCTCTGATTCAGCGAGCCCATTTATGAACTGGCTACCCAAATCAACGTTCCTATTGCCCACTGTGATTGTGTTTCCAGAGAAGGAAGTATCAATCGCACCAGTAAAACCATCGCCGGTTGTGATAGCACTGGCTGAAGATTCAAAGGAAACCTTATGACCAGAAGTTGTAATACCGATATAGTCTTGGTTTGTGTAGACTAGTGGGTTATAATATAGGGATCTATCTTGGGTGTACTTCAAGACTAGTGTGCTTTCATCGAATGAAGCAACATAACCTTTGGCGACAATGCCTGTAGAAGTAACCTGCTCGATTACGTCACCTACCCGGACAGTACCGGTGAAGGAGGTGAACTTAATAGAAGCTGCAGCAGTGAAAGTATTCTCACTGAAGATGCTGGTTGTGTTCTTGATAGTTGGGTTCTTGATTAGACCAATCTGAGCAAACTTGGTGTCGATTGGGAAGTCTTGAGTAGAGTCGTCAAAACGAGCATAAACAATAACCTTATCGGTACCAAGCTCTTCGTAGATATCATATCCATGACCCTTTGAAGGAGGGATAATAACATCCAACTTAGCAGCTCTGGTTGCGTTCTGGTTTAGGTTACCTAGGTCAACTAGACCCCATGTGTAGCCCTTACCGCCCTTAGAAACTAGAGCGCGGGTAATACGACCAGAACTGACGTCAATAATAGCCTCAGCACCTTCACCGTCACCGATGATGGATACTTCCTGGTTTGCAGTACCTGAATAACCTTCGCCACTCTGATCGATGTAGATGTGCTTCAATTGGCTATCATTTAGATCTGAATCGCCACTCTCACGAATAGCAACGATCTGTGGGGTGGTTGTAGTCAACCAGTCGTTAGGTACGGTAATATACTCGGTGCTATCAAACTTGATAACGTCGGCAGGGGAAATTGTGAATAGATACTTCCAAACATATCCGTCGCCGCTGCTACCTGCTACGGATGGTTCGGTATCAACAAAGTTTGGCTCATCTTCAGAACCATTGCCCTTGGGGTTGTCTCCACTAGAACCGTTGCTAATGCAGACATATACACGGAACTCGCTATTTACTACGTAGTAGTTTGCATCATATAGACGAGTAGAACCGGTATTTGGAGAAACATTATTTACACTATAGTCATCACGATACTGCTCATAGCGAGTTCCTCGCTTCCAGTCGATACGACGAATAACACGCTTTACGTTACCGGGAGTAATACGTCTCCCGTAAAGCATGGTGTCGTACACGTGTCTGGTGTATGAAATACTGTCTTCTGGACTTGGGGGATCTTGATTCCAGTCCGGTGTACGTCCGTAGCCATTACCAACTGGGTTGGTAAGACCGACGAAAATATAGTATGAATTATCTGGATCGCTTACTGATTCAATGAAATTGTCTGCATTGAGTAGACGAAAGCCATCAGTGATTAGAGCAGCCATAGTATAAGGGGGCAATGATGCAAATACCTTTATATCGATATTTATACGCTCATCGCCCCCCTACTTTTTAGCCCTCTTTGCCTAGACCTCCACGGTTACGTAGACCCTCAGATGTTCTGATCAACGTTGGGTAGTTCGCAAAGTCGTCAGTATAAGCTGTTGGATCAACTGTAAACTGCCGTGGGAACTCGCGTGTTAGGTTAGTCAATCTACCCCAACTGAATCCGCCTAGGTTATCGCCGGATGACGCTACACCACTTAGATCAGTAGTTCCTGATACGTTAACAGTCAATGTACCGCCGTTTGCAGTTGGTGAGTTGGAAACCACTTGATATACCGCGTTTAGGTAATTAGTACCAACGGAAATCAAGTCTGAGGAGTTAGATCCGTATGCCTGTACGCCTGAGCCAACAAACGTATTCGTTACGGAGATTCTGTATCCTGGCTTTAGATCACCTGATAGAACCAGCGGATCAACGGTCTTATAGCCGATGATTAGTGACCGGTTGAATGGACCAGAGGAGGATGGTGTGATTGAAGTGATGATGGAGGACCATCCCTCAATGTTACCAATCTCATTAACATCCTCGTATGTTTGGGATGGATCTGAGACGACGAATCCAGGAGGTGAGGTATAACCACTGCCCTGATTAGTCATTACCACGGCTGTTACTCTTCCACCAGATACGAGTAGGTTAGCTTGTGCCCTGGCTCCTGTTGGTGATGTGTTGAACCGGATGGTATCACCGTTGCTGTAACCGCTGTTGGTTGCTGCGTTTAGAACAGCAACGCCTTGTACGCGATCTCCGTTCATTACAACCCGTAGCTCTACAGGCTCGCCTGCGGTTGGGTTGTATGCCCTAGCCTTGATGGAAGGAATGACGGTTCCTAGTGTCTCCTCGTATTCAAACAAGTCTACGTTTGATAGTAGAATCTAATTGTCGTTAACGTTGAAGCTCTTAACAATCGCAGCAGTTGGCTTGATGATACTCTCAAGACTGTCGCGAACCTTAGTAACAGGCTCACCGTAGATGAATAGGTCACGCTTCTGCTTGTCCCATGCAACTGGTCTTGGGTTATTGGTATCCAAGTCATTGTTACCAACGTAGATGGAGGTCCTTACTGTATCTGATTCGATAATTTCAGTAACAGTTCTGATGTCCTGAGTCTTACTTGGGTCATAAGAATCGTTCTTGCGAACTTGAATCTCATCACCAGGCTTGATCTTCTCGCCAGGGATATCAACCTGAACTGAGTCAATGCCTCTCTTGCCGCGATAGAAGTAAACGTCAACGTCATCTTCTGGGCGAGGTGGAATTAGGAACTGGAATGTTGTTCCACCTTTGAAGAAGTAACTCTCATTGGGGACCTGTAGAACGGTGTTAACAAAGATCAATAGAACGTTTGCTGGTTCGATAGCTGCAGAATCCTCGTTATTGGGGTCAATCTCGAAGGATAGTAGCTCACCGTTGTACTCTAGTGGGAATCTGGTTCTTAAACCATTCTGTAGTTTCTTGATAGAGTCGATGTAATCAAGCTCACCGAAGTTATATGCGGTGAAGTTGTCGTTGAATGTCTTGGTGACTGTGAGCTGGAATGGCTCGATAGGAGCACTCAATCTCTCATCAACAACTAGATCAGGAATCTGTAGGATATCACCCTCTTGGAAACCATAACCTTGGTTAGTGATCTCAAAGGAGTCAACCTCAAAGAACTCAGAACGACCGATTGCAGTTGTCTTAGCTGCGCCAACAGTTAGAGTAACGAATAGATTCTTACCGGTTTCTGTTGTACCATCGCGTCTGAAGACACACTCAACAGGTAGGTTTGCGTAATCAGGATCGGGAACGAATAGGCTTGGGTTGGTATAGCCTGATCCACCACTGATAATGCTGAATGAGAGGACGCCACCTGCGCCTGGAATGCCTTCGATTACGGCTTCGGCACCTGTGTGACCTTCTTCAACTGCAAGCACCTTCACGGTCTCCCTATAGCCTCTTCCGGGACGTAGCTTAGTGAACGCTCCGATGGTACCACCAGACTCATAGAAGTGTGGGAACTCAGAAGCACCAACATAGATTAGTAGGTGAGCTGCGTCAACACGTCTGGTGACGGGGAGGTGGTTGGTTGTATCAGGGAAGATAGTGGTTGAGTTGTTGGGTGTACCTGATGGGCAGGAGAATGTTAGACCATCTAGGAATACAAACTTGGGATTTAGAAGCTCCTTGTCGAATGAGAAGGGCTCAAACTTCTGGAATGTACCACCACTTGTCCAGGTATGCTCAAACTCAGATGCGCCGACGAATACAGTGAACTTCCTATCGTCGAGGACTGTATCGACTACGAATAGTGGATCCTCATCTGGGTATGCCTTGGAACCTTGATCGCACTGGAATACTAATCCAGCCAACTCAATGATATCACCAGCATTCAAACCGATGCTTGATAGTGATGTGGTTGTCTCGATAACAAGTAGACCAGAGATGTTCGTGTACGTAGCATTCGTGATGGATACAGGAGCAGAAGCCTGCGTTCCCTTGAGGGAGACTAGCATCTCACCACTGATGTTATTGTAACGTGCATACTGAACTGCAGTTGTAGAACCACTTCTCTCTTGTGAGTTGATAGCGGTGATCGTGCCGTTAGATACAGTTGGATCGACTAGAGCACCAACTAGAGGCGCATAGCCAAGACCGGGACTAGAACCGACGGAGACGATTAGACCACCTCTGGGGATCTGGTTCTGGTTGACGTCAAACTGGGACTCAACTCTCTGACCATTGGATGATGTGATACCAGTGAAGACAACGCTGTTGATACCGACAGTATCGTTATACTCATAGAAGTAGTTGTTGCCCTCGTTGTTTTCTGTGGTTGGAGTCTGGTAAACGTCATTAATTAGTAGAATGCCGCTTCCGTTCTCGATTTCATCAACCTGCTGACCGTTGAAAGTGATCTCATACTTATTGCTGATACCATCAAACTGGTTGCTGATATCATCGTAGATCTTGATCTGGTCATACTCTTTCTGGAGGAAAGTACGTCCCTGGAAGGTTGAGTTTAGGTCAACCATGTTGGATTCGTTGATGTTTAGGTTGCCCTTACCAGATGGTGCCTGGGTGAAGACGATATCCGACTCAACGATGTTGTAGCTTCCCTTGAGTAGCTTAGCCTCGGACTGGTTGCTGTGTGTTGCAGCCAATGTACCGACTGAACCACGCTGAACCTCAACTAGAGGGATAGAACCAGTATTAGAGATTGGTCCAACAGAGCTTGTAGAGAATCCTACGTCAACAATGTTGAGGATCTCTTCGTCGATCCGTAGTAGATCACCAGCACGAATTGTACCAATACCAGCTAGTGTAACAAAGGTTTCTGTTGCATCTAGAGCCTCATCAACGGTGTAGACTAGGTTTGTATTAGCAATTGGTGACTGAACGATACCATCAACTGTAATGATAGTCTTTTCGTTCTTCTTAGTCATGCCGATACGGTGCTCGTTGCCCTGACCATTACCGATAACGCGGATTGCATTACCAGTAGGAGATGCCTTTAGAGCGAAGCTGTTTAGACTACGCTTGATAGCCCATACGCGGGTAGGCATTGTGTTGATTGTGTTACCATCAACGTCAACTGTGGGCTCAATCTCTAGAGGTGCACTAGGACCATCGACGGAATCGCCGGGTAGGTAGTACAACTCTTCATTGCTGCTGAAGAAGTGATTGGGGATACTGAATGTGGTATCATTTACAGTTGTTGGTGGGAAGAATCTCTTCTCGTAGATGGGTACACCGTCACTGGTCAACTCAAACCTAATACGGTCACGGCGGTTACCGAATGGCGCATTGTATGGCTTGATATAGTAGTTCTCAGTAACAACACCGTAGTTTAGTGGCTCATCAACGTAGTTGCGGTAGTCATTCTCGCGAATGAATGCCTCAGCATAAGTTACTAGCTGGATGCTCTCTACAGGGATGCCTGACTCAGGATAGAAGTGTAGCTCAAAGTCGTTACCGCTCTGGATAGCACCGAAGGTACCAATACCAACGCCATCATTACCCTCTTCGATGAAGGGATATGCAGTAGCGTATGCACTACCAGCAGAGTTGGCGATCATTACCTGATAGATTGCATTCAACCGTGTGCCGCGAACGTTTACCATGCACCTTGCGGTCTGGAACTCATTTGCAGCTAGAGTTAGTAGAGTGATATCAGGAACAGATGAGATTGTGTTCTCATAGGTTGAGATTAGGTTGATACTCTTCTCAGTACCGGTTGGGATACTACCACGCTTGAAGCGATATACGGTAGAACCTACTGGCTGGTTAGTAAACTCAGTAATCTTAACGTCATACTTAGTAGAAGTAGTGCCGTTGTTGGTGATCTTCAATCTAACGCGGTTGTTGCTTAGATCCTCAGACGTGAATACTAGGTCACTGTTGCTGTTGCTGTATCCGGTTGTTGCTTGAGTGTCGAATGTGTACTCAGCGTAGTATGAGTCTCCACCACCACCGTTGAAGGCATAAACCTCGGTGTAGCGTAGATCTTCAATCCGTGCAGTATCCTTTCTGGTCTGGATGTATGCTGCAATAGCAGGAGCACTGTTTCTGGTGGTGTGGATGGTTGCAGTTTGACCAGGAGCAACTGTTCCAGATTCAGAAGCCAACCTTACATAACCGATGTCCTGCTGTTGTGGGTTCTGATCAGTTACATACTGAGCACTTAGGATCTTTAGATCGACGTCAGTGGTGTCTAGGAAGTCCTCGTAGGGGGTGTAACGTACCGTTGGGCGTCCTAGGGTGCTTCTGTCTTGACCAGCGATCTCACCGTATCCTAGGTCGTTTAGAGAGGACACGACTGCCTTCTGTAGAGTGGTGGTGTTTGCACCCTCATAAAGGATTACGCTCTCAACCAACTGAATACCGTCATCTAGTGGATTACGGATCTGACCAACAACGCGAACCATAGGGGCATCGGCGATGTCGAAGTCAACATAACGAACTACTTCAGCACTGTTGTCTGCATCAATGAATTCACCACTGATGTCGTCCATTAGTAGAACGCGGTTAGTCTGTAGTGCGAAGTAATCAGTTAGACGCTTGTTGTCGGTTAGTGCGTTGAAGCGAACAGCAGTTGACCTGTTGTTTACTACCTCGTCGTCATAACCCAAGTCCCAACAGTTGATTCTATCAACGCGCAAAGGTGTATCAGCAACGTCAGTTAGACCAATTAGGTCAATCGTTACTGTGTCTGTAGTAACACCACTTACGCTAACTGAGCCAGTTGACTCAATCTTGGTGTCGGCGAAGTTCTTTAGACCGGATGGGTGAACTAGCTTGTTAACTGGACCGATTAGATCATCGAACTCAACAGTACTCTTAATGGAGTAAGATAGGTTCTGGTAGTAGTCGTTATCAGGTAGTGCCTGTGATTCTTCGTTGGTGAAGCCGATTGTATCGTTCCAACCATTAGCGAATCTAGAGATTGACTTGGTTGTGAATGTACATGCCTGGCGATTGAAACCAGTTACAGTAACGATAATACCACTAACATTACCCTGTAGAACGTCACCTACACGGATGTCGAAGTTGCCCTTAACTTTGAAGAATGCCTCGTTGCTCTCTTCAACAATCAAGTCAGTATCCTGAACAACGCCCTGCTCGTTGATGTAAGATAGTCTCTCACCAGTAACGAGGATAGCAGTTGCCTGTGATACATTAAACTGTGGGTAGTTCTTCTTGTTAACGATGGTAGAGAATGAATCCTGATCCCGGATTGCATTACCGATCTTATCCCAGTACTCTTCTGGGTACTCAACGGTAATTACTACTGGGTTGGTTGGTAGTGCAACTACAACCTTACCGAATAGATAACCAATCTCTCTGGAGTTTAGGTATGTTGTCTGTCCATCAACACCAGCAACGTTCTCAACAAATACCTCATCACCAACAGCAAATGGGTAGCTGTTGTATCCAGAGATAGGAGTCTGCATCTCGTAGATAACACGTCCACTGACGTTATCAATATCGATGATTGATAGAATGGGGATTCCGTTGTCTCCATCAGTAACGAATAGATCGTGACTGTTCTTGGATAGACCAGTAGGAGATAGATTGATCTCTACGTCAACGATAACAGAGGACTGGAGCTGGATAGTCAATGAACCAGCATCAACTTCCTCTCTGGTAACAGAATCGATTATAACGGGTACTGGAGGGGTCTGATAGCCCTTACCACCTTCGAGAATCTCAATGTCGGTGATAAAGTCACTATCGGTAAACTCAACCTTAGGCTGAATCTGACCCTTTGGACGCAAGCTGGTATCAGCATAGTATCCCCAACCGGGGTTCTGGATTCTGTATGCAGCAATGGTACCGATGGTCTCGGTGTTTGCACGTAGTTCTGCGTTAGTACCAGTAGCACTCTGCATTGAGATGAACTCAGGTAGAGTGGTGAAGTTCTGACCAGTTGATACAATATCAACCTGGGCAATAGGTCCAAGGGTGTTGGATGATCTGGTTGTGTACTTTAGAATGCAGTTCTCGTTTGTTGTGCTGTAGATTGGGGTGTTGGGCTTAACTGATAGTGGGAAACGGAAGCTTCTCTCAGATAGATTTGTGATAGCACCACCTGAAGTATAACCACTCTTGTTGTAGGTTACACTGTTATGCTTAGGTGCATCTCTGTTAGGCTCAACTAGAATACCGTCTTTGGTTAGTGCATAGTAGAAGGTCTCTGGGTTGTTAACAGAGTACCGAACGAATAGACGAGTTCCGGCATCATTCCTTCTAATAACGAAGTCGGAATCCTTACTATTGTTCTCCATCACCTCGGTTAGAGCACTATCACTGAATAGAGTGAGTTCGTAACCGTCTAGTGATGCGTCACTTGTATCGAAGACAAGCTCGTTGTTTGAGATAACGCGGATCTCAGGATTGACCTTGAAGAACCTGTTGTTACCAATACCAGCAGATGTGATGTTGATGGGAAGCTCAGAACCAGTAATGGTGTCGAACTGGGTGTCTGCTAGGTAGAACCTATCGTTATCAAATACGATGACGTAGTATGTTCTGCCTGAGATTAGACCACCAATAGCAGTGCTTGGGTTCTGATAGAATAGTAGATCGCCACTTCTGTAGTTGTGGTCCTCTAGAACAATTAGGTTGTTCTCAAAGTCAACTGAATCAGCATCCTGGGGATCGATGATCAATAGCTGTCTGGAATCATCGAACTGAACGATGACCCTTGGGTTGTTTAGATCGCCACGTGATCTGTTTGAGATGACCTCTAGATCAACAATATCACCGGTTCTTAGTAGGTGATCCTGGCTAGTCTGGACCAATGAGGAGAAGCGGTCTAGGTTGCAGTCCTCATACTTCCTTTGGCTCTTGATAGAGTACTCTGGGCTATCCTGTCCACTGATGGAGATTGGATTAGAGAATAGGAGGGGCTCAGAATTCTTAGTAGTCTTTAGACCAACGAAGTTCTGTGCAGTCTTATGGATAAAGAACTCACTCTGGATCTGTGGGATAATGAATGTGTTGCCGTCAGCATCGACAGCAGCAATGTTATCCTTGGATGCAGGCTTACTGAAAGTTACCTTCTCGTTCTTCTTGAAGGTGTTGTTAGGCATAAAGATTGCCTGAGTCTGGATGGAGATTACGTTCTCGATCTCACCAATCCGATATACAGCAGTTATGCCTACACCAGTCTCCACACCATAACCAACTGACTGGATGGGGTTGAAGAAATACTCTTCATCGATCTCGGATCTGAACTCAACGGTTGAGTTATCGATGTCGAAGAAGTTAGGTACAGTAACGATAGGTGCACCGATGGGGTGAGTTACACCGTAGCCAGTTGTTCTTCTAACACGTAGAGCCTTGTTTACTGGGAAGATGTTAAGAACTTCTAGGTACTCATCTCCACCACCTGGCTCATCATTCAAGATAACGATACTTGAACCGACACTTACATTTTCATTGATGCTGTTAACGAAGATATCGAATACACCGTCGAATGGTGAATCCCTGAATGGTGAGTACAAGGACATTTGTCCACGACTTACATTGATCTTAGTTGCACCACCTAGGGGCTCTAGAGCAGTACTCAAGCCACTGATAACAACTAGGTCCTGATCTAGGTACTCATGGTCGCCGTCGATGTATACGCGAACGGTATCCTCATCCTTACGGATGATCTTAGTGAACTCTCTACTGTAAGAAAGTACGTCTAGTGATACTCTTTCTACATTAACACCCTCAATCTTGGATACCCGTACGGATAGACCGTCTTCCTCAGTATCGAAGACTGCAACGTCACCAACAGCATAGCTTCTACCGGCACCAACAATGGAGACGTCAGATACGCTACCACTGTTCAAGTCAGTGATAACTGTGGTCTGGATGTCTGTTAGGTATGACTGGTCAATAAACTCACTTCCAATGAAGGGGTTGCCTACCGCATAGGGGAAGGTGTTCCTGTAGATGGGCTTATTGAGGATGCTGTATGACTGGGGTAGTTCATCCTGCTCGGTGCTAGGAGAATCCCTGAAGAACTCACCAATGAAGTATGGGAATACTGGGGGTCTTGTGGTGGAGTTATCGGAGGGGTCTACTGTTGCAAAGTAAGCATAGATTCCGTTAGGGAACTCAGGGGTCTTACAATATCTACCATTGTACTGGTCTAGGTCACCGTCACCTTCAAACCTATGATCCTCAATGAAGAAACCGATGGGGTACTTCAATTCATCGGGTCTTCCTTGGATGTAGCTTCCGCTCTCCTTGTAGGAAGATACCATTGCACGGATCTCTGAGTTGGCGTTGTCGAACTCACTGTAACCAAATGGACCATAGATTGGATTACCGTCCTTAGCCCAACCAATAATAGGGGAGTGCTCATCACCTGTGTCGCTATAGACGTCTTCACGAATAATTCGGTCGTAAGATAGTACTGTGTAGCGGTTACCAGATAGAGACTCAAAGCCTTCCTTTAGTGTGTTGTTGACTGTTAGGGGTCTTACACGTGCAGCTAGGATAGCTCTTCTGTTACTATCAATAACTTCAATTTTAGATTGTGGCGCATAGGAGAAACCACCATTGATGATAATAACATCAACAATTTCACCGCCTTGAACGACGGCACGTAGACTTGCACCCTGACCAGCTCCAGTTGGGTCAACTAGAGTGATTGTTGGGGAGTCTGTGATGTTCTTGCCCTTGGATAGAATCTGAACAGAACCAAGTACACCATCGCTGATGATGGGAACTAGCTTAGCACCTTCACCTTCACTGACCTTGATGATGGGAGCTTTTTCAAAGTTGATGATGTCTGAACCATAGAAACCATTTCCAGTGATGTAGACACGCTCAATCTCACCTCTGATGTAGGGAGTTGCAGTTACAACTGGGTTGGGTACTGAGGATGATGATACAACAACTTCAGCTACGATCTCTGGGTATGAGATGACGTGTGTTGCAGATGCGCCACCAGTATTCTCAAATACGACATAATCATGTCTATCCAAGTCAAATGTTGGATCGTCGTCAGGACCAATCTCACATAGACGGAAGGTGTGCTCATCTAGCTTTAGAACTAGGTACTCCTGATTACGTACTAGGGGTACAACACGATTGCCGCTACCAGAGTAGACAACTTTCTCGCCAGTCTCAAAGCCGTGATCGTTGTAGATAAACTTACTGAACGCGAAAGATACGCCATCCCGTCCAATTACAATCTCTCTATTGTAGAAGAAGCCACCATCATTTGTGATCGTTGCAGAAACGATCTGAGGCTTTAGCTCTGTGTCGAATGACTGAATACCAAACGCAGAAGATTCGGAAGTAAAGCCTACGGTGTTAATACCGGCGTTTAGATCCTCTAGAGTATTGTAGATCTCAATACTTCTGCTGTTTAGAATGTTGGGGTAGTAGATTCCACCGTTGGCTAGAGTTGTACCATTGTTTGAGTTGGATCCATCGAATGGACCAGTTGGGATGCTAGGATTACCTCTGTTGTTATAGGTAAGGGGCTCGCCCTGCTGGATGTTGTGATCGATGGGGAATGTGATTGACTCGTTGATGGGGTCAATACCACCACCGAATACGAACTCACGTGCGTCGAAAGTGATTGAACGGTTTCTCTCTTCGATCTGTGGCTCAGCAGTAGCACCATCGCTATTACCACCTGTTACGGTGATGCTGAATACGCGGTTGATGTCGAAGTCCTGAGGGTCGATTAGAATCTTCTCTAGCTTACCCTTCATAGCAGCAGTAGCTGATGCGGTAGCACCGAAGTTCTCTAGAGTAGAATCTGCAATGGTTAGTTCTGGGGGTGTAATTACACTGTAATCATCTCCACCAAAGATTACGTCTACGGAGGTTAGTGGACCGTAGTATACCTTGTCCCTGCCCCGTGGAGTCTTAATCTCAACGCCATTGGTTAGTAGAGCAACAGTGGCTTCGTCTTCAATCTGCTCAGGGGTTCTATCTGGGGAAGAGTAGATGCCTTCCTGAGGTAGAGGAATCTTAACGTACTTCTTCTGGCTATTGATAGAACGGTCCTTCTGACTCTCTAGAGTGAAGATGTGCTCACCAGGCTCTGTGGTTAGAGTGAGGGGGATGAAGCTAGGTGTGCCGATGAATGAAGGTGATGCATATAGACGGAAGCTGCGGCTGCTTAGAACCTCAACGATGTATGCACCTGGATCACAGATTGGCTCAGCGCCACCACTTACAGAGTAAACAACTCTCTCACCTGTTAGGAAGTTGACGTCCTGGGGTACACGAACGATCTCGTAGGTTCCTTCTAGGCTGTTGAAGTTGTCTAGGTTGCTTGCACTGATGTCTGTGATGATATTCTCAGTTAGAGCAATATCAATGTCGTATGATGGTAGTGAGTTTGTAGCAACGAATAGGGTGCCGTCAAAGTCAGTAGCATCATATAGGTTTAGTGTGTTTGATAGAACAGCATTGTTACCATAATCAATAGCTGCACTGCTGCTGTTTGCATACTTCTGGTTTCTACGAATATCAACATTCGCACCTAGAGGTACACCAGTGATGTCTTCTACGGTGATGGTAGCATTTTCGTAGGATACTTCAGTAACTGGCTTGTTAGAAGCATAGACTGTATTGGTGCCGCTTGCTAGGATGTCTACGGTATCACCAACGTTGATGAAAGCTTTATCAAGGTATGAGTTCTTAATGGTGAATACAGTACCACTAACGTCATCAACATCAAAGCGAACAGATGTGTTGTAGACAAAGCTGTTGGCTACAATCTCTTTGAATGTTTGATCGTTTCTGGTAACACGCTCACTTTGAATATTCTCCCCAAGAGAATCTACAAAGATTTCCTCGTCTTCTTGAAGTAGGATTGGATCTACTTCAAATTCAAGGTCACTAACAACACCAGTTAGTAGTAGAACTACATCTTCACCCTTATCGTTCTGACCAACAACATAAACCTCGTCACTGATCTCAGTACCAACTTCTAGCACATAGTTGGGATCTGCACAAGTAACACCTAGGAACTGGTTTACGGTGTAGTCTGTATAGGTGAAGTGTGTACCATCAGCAGTTACGAATGAATGGGTATCACTGAAGCCAATGGTGGTATCAACAGTAAGAGTCTGCTGACTAGAATCCCACTTGCGCTGAACTTGAGTTCTACCGGGGACGGTAAAGCTCTTACGCTCTTTTGATAGCTCTTCGTTGCTTACAAAGTAGAAGATCTTGTAGTATACACGACCCTTACGGATGAAGGGCTCGATCTGTGTGATAGAACCGAGGATGTTTGCATTGGACTGCTTTACAGTCTTACCTAGCAAATCAACGGGGTTGCCGGTGATGGGTACAGCAATAGCATAGTCAGCTCTGTTGTACTCAGCAAAAGAAGGCTTGATTAGATACTCTTCTAGGTCAATGACGGTAGGATCTTCGCCATATAGAACCTTGAATAGAATCTTGATGGATTCTTCACTACCCTTAGACTGGAAGAATGAACGTACATTCTGGATCCAGTTAGCAGCATTTACATCAGATGATGTATCGATGTCTTCAAAACCAGGAGCAAAGGTGAACTTTAGCTTGTTGTAGAACTCCTTTAGGAAGAGTGAACTTAGGTTTTCAACGGAGTCACCAGCGGTGTGAGAGGCGGCGCTGGTGGCTTCAAATACTAGGTTGGAGGGATCGTTAGGTGCGGCGTATGCAGTGATGCCTGAGAAGCCCCTGATGGCTCCTGTGAAGCTGTTTGTGGTAATACCGGTGTAGGTAATGATCTCATCACCAACTTTGAGCAGACCCCACTCCTGAGGAAAGCCCTTGGTTGATGTTACCCGAATGATGTCTTGTGAGGAATCAACATCAGCGGTTAGAAAGTTATCGTCACTCTTTGTGCTAGTAAGGTCCTTTAGGTTTAGGTACTGGTCTAAATTAGACGCAAGGTCAACTGCGCCACCCTGGATTTCCTGGGAGACGTAAAACTGTCTGAGAAAGTCGTCAGTTAGTGGACTATCAGATAAAATAAATTCAGGGAGTTGAGAAGCAACGATATCTTGGATCTTTACTCTCACATCAAATCCAGTACCAATCATGCTGTATACCTAGGATGTTACCTTGTTAGCTTTGTATTAGAGTAACTTGGGGTTACTGCGAAACCGATACCAGAGATCTGTTCACCACTGGAGATCGTGTCCCTAACCATATTTATCTCACTATTAGAAACGGCAAATGAGACGTACAAATCCTTCAAACCGATGATATCATTGGAGAGTGGGTATGCTTGGATCTCAATTACGTTGTCTTCCTTCTGGGTGTTAGTAAAGCGAACTGTGGTTAGTTGAATTTCGCCCTTTGTATAGTCAACTTCTCCAGCATTAGGATTGACGATGGTAATACCACCAGTTTCGATGTTTGGTGTGAATGTCTTGATAACACCCTTACCACTACCATCTAGATTTCCTTGCTCATCCTTATTGGGGAAGTCAGTTAGGTATAGAAGCTGATCAACACCGAATACATTGAATCCAGTACTCTTAATGTTGCCGCCATGTGGGTCAACAGAGAACGCATTACCGAAGCAAAGCTCATATTGTGCAAATACGTCGGTTACGGCACTCAAATTCCTACGCATTCTCACGCGAGTGATGTTTGAGGTGATTGCCTTGTCGGTATCGTCAATAATCTTCTGAACTTTGGAGTATTTGAATCTACCACCAAACTTATTAAGGTCAACAGAACCAGAATAGGTGTTTAGTGAGCTAATAATGGAACTTTGTAGACTTTGGGGACTTGAAACCAAGTTGTCGTCGTAATATACGGAAGAATCGATCTCAACAAAGAGGATTTTGAGGTCTACGATATTCTGGGTGATACCAGCAATGGAATATTGCTTCAATTTGTCCAAAATAATCTTTTTGTCGAACTCACTAACCTCAATACCGTTAACTGGCTTGATGCTGATGAAGACATTACCGAATTTTGGTGGATCTAGCTCTTCACCACCAACAACAGAGATAGTTTCTGCCTTAGGATAGATCTCCTTAATGATGGCTTCGTAGTCATTGCCCGTCACAGCCCTGTACTGGGCGCTGTAGAGCTTCGGAGCGTAATACTTAATAGAATCTATGCCTTCGATGTTAGAGCCGTTTCTAGCGGCTTCTAGGGTGGTTAGAGAGACAGTAGATGCAGGGATAACAACTCCACCGTTGGGATTTGCTAGGCTTCCTTGGAAAACGAACCGTGAAGGACCGTTACCATCCTCTCCATTGGTGAGAATATAGCTTGCAGAGATGATTTGACCGTTTCTTAGTGGCTTACCGAAGACACCATCGCCAAAAATAAGCTCATATTTCTCTTGTTGGACCTCATTTACAAAATAAATCTCAGAATCGGCGTCTACATCGATAATATTTTGCACTCTGGACCACTTATTTCCAGGAGTTGTCTCATTTTCCTCCTTAATTCGCACAACTAGGGTGCTGTAGTCCATACTTGAGTTGTTAATGATGAATCTTTGGTCCAAAGATCCGTCAAATTGGAAAGAATTCGTCAAATATGTGCCTTGGAAGAGAGAAATTGGCTCTTCATCGGTTCCAAATTGGGCAATTCCGTCAATTACGGTCGTTGTAATGTCTTCTGGGATGGAAAATGTGTAATCTGTGTTCTCAACATTGCCCACAGCGACCAATCCAGCCTTCAAAGTGACTGTTGGGACCTCTGCAGTGACCCTAACGGTCATTTTTACCTTAGCAATTGCCGCTTTTTTGGATCTTGGGGTGTATCCAATGTTGCCTGCAAGGGAAACTACGTTTCTACGGAGCGTAGCTGAGTCCAAAAATGACTCATTTACGATCATATTGGCGTTTACTGAGTTGATATATGCGTTATAAGCAAGAGTATCGATAAGCACGCTAAAGTTTGACCCATCAAAGTCAAAATCCGTGAAGTTTGAGTTAGCACGGAGGTAATCTTTGATAGATTGTTTGATTTGGTCAAAGTCTAGATTGGTAAACTTAGTAAAAGCCATTACCTAGTTGCCTCTAAAATGAAGGAGAATTGCTGTGCAGGAAAGTCCTGACCGATAATTTCGTAAAAAACAGTAACGTCTAGTTCGTTTCTGTCGGATGCAAGCTTTACACTTACATCAACATTATTTACCCTTGGTTCAAAGTTCTCAATTGAAGTAATAATCTGAACTTTGATTTGATCTGCTACTGCAATATCAACCAACTCAAATAATGATCCACGTGTATCGCTACCAAAAGCTGAGTTGAAAAACTTTTCACCCGGAATTGTTTGCACTATGTTCTTAACGGACTGCTTGATAGCATTCTCGTTTAATAGTACAGGTAAGTCGCCGGTTACAGGATGGGGCTGGAACGAGAGACTAATATCCTTAAATCTTCTAGAAATACGGGTGACTTCCGCCATTACAAGATCGATATTTATTTTTATTTATGTACATACAAAAAAAGCCCCCTTTCGGGGGCGGTAACCTTATTCAGCGCTCTTATCTTCGGCTTCGGCAGCTTCAGCTTCGCGCTTTGCTTTCAATTCTAATGCTCGGTCAAGTGCGCCATAGTCTGTAACAAGTACAACACCGGCAACACGATCAACTGGACGTCCCATGGTAGTTCATTGGTAGAGTGTACAAATAGAACTTTTAGTGGGGTTCCTATCCCAGGTTATTTAGGTTCTTGGGGGCGAAGCCCCCTAGGGTACCCCAAAGGGTTAGTTTTTTTTTCCGACCCTAGGGGATCTCTATCAACCGCGACCTTGACCACGATAACGCTTCTTAGCGCCGTTCCTAGAAGACGCAGAGAGCTTTGTACGATGGGAACTACCCTGACGGGTCTTCTTTCCAGCTTTTTCAATCTTGAGCTGAGTCTTTCCGAACATTGTGTATTACTCCTTGGTGTAGGTGATGTGTGAAATGGTTTCTGGGTTAGGGAACCCAACCTCGTAAAAGGCATTTGAGAGGTCAGACATAACATCAAAGAACATCTCTTCCGAGATACCTTTGTGAACCGTCTGTCCTTCAATGATTATATCAAAGACTTGTTCCATAGTCAATTGGATGGGAATAGTACTCCTGCAATGTAAAGACCGAGGAAAATGGTAGCTCCGAAGAACAGCCAAGAGCCCCAGGCAGTGACTGCTAGTATAGTAGTAATTAGTAAAGTTGTCCAGCCAAGGAATCCCCTGAATAAGCGATTAGCCCGGTAGAGCAGTGTGTAGAACCAAGTCTCAAACCTAGAGAGTTCTTGTGGTTCCTCTCTATTAGCTGCACTCCTATAGATCTTTACTAGATCAATACCAACAGACCTGAAAGAGTTTTTAACAAAGGTATCACAGTAAAACCACTCGCTCGCACCATCGGGGAGGCGCTGCCATGATTCGATACCTAGATGTTTCCGCATAGACTCCTGGCTTACCCGTTGATCTGCAAAGAACTTATGGAAAGCCGTCTCGGCGGTACTTTGATTCATCTTATCAATAATAAAGACAACCTCTCCTTCTCTCCACTCGGGCGGATACTCCTGGATCCAGCTAGCCATACGTTGACGACCATTCTTACCCTTCCCTATCTTAATCATAGGTAATGGACCGGAAGAGATATAACAATAGACCTGTCCTACCTTAGTAGACTGCTCTAGAGATGATGATTCAATGATGTGCTTCTCGTCAGCTATTAAGGCAGATAGAGTCATGTGTGTTTGTCTTTATGGGACAAGTATAATAAAAAAAGCCCCCCTTGCGGGAGGCTTGTGTACCACTTGTGTAAGTGGATCAGATGACGCGGGTCTTTTCGTGACCAACACGTACTCGGGGATCACACCAGATCTCAAAGCCAGCGGCGATAGCGTCGAGGCAGAAAGAAACGTCCTCACCACACATATCCTGGACTGCACCTGATTCAAAGACTTGCATCTTAGGAGCAAACCAGGGATACTTCATCTCAGTGTGCTCAAAGACTCCTTTCTTGATTAGGATCCAGCCGAAGCCAGCATAATCAACAGTGAAGGGCTTCTTGCGCTTCTGGATGCCGTCAACCATCTCATGGTTCATAACACCGCCGTTCTTAGCGAAGTCATCTTCTTCTAGCCAGTGAGCAACAGAAGTGGTACGACCATCTTCAGTTGAATACCAACCAGTAGCGATGTCCTGATCCATAAGGACTAGCTGTAGAAGCTTCTGGGTGTTGAATACGATGTCGGAGTCAATCCAGAGCTGGTAGTCGTACTTGAGGCGTCCTTGCCAGGGGGTCTGATCGGGACCAGCTAGTACGTTAGCACCTAGGCACTTACAACGTGCGAAGTTAACCATGGAGCTGTAGTCTTGGGAGATCTGAATAGAAGCACCCATTTGAACTAGGTCAAAACACATTTGAACAAAGTTCTTGAGGAAGGTGTAGCTTACGCCACGACCTGGGAGGCAGAATACTACGGTCTTACCGCGTAGCATCTCTTTAGCCTTATCATAATCCCACTCTTCGGCAGTGGGGGCAACTTTACCCTTGGGGGGCTCTTTTGCTTTTACGGTAAATCCTTTAGCCATAATGTTTTAATAATACGAAACGTTTCAATTCAAACTAGTTTGTGATCAATACGAACCATCCATTAATAGATTACTGGGTGGCTCACATTGAACATAATCCACTTTAGCACTCTTCTCTAGATTGGTCAACTCAAGGAAGCCCTTAAGGTGAGCCATCTGTATTTTAAATTCATCTTCAGTTAAGCTGGTGTGAACGCAGGTGTCATTCACATAAATGTGATAAAGAGTGTCTACTACCATTTTCAATCTTCGCGAAGAATAAGTTCATTGCCTTCGACGTACCACTTAAGTTCGGTTCCTTCATACCAACCCATTTCATTTAAAACTTCTTGGGGTACTGGTAGTACAAGTTCACCGGTAGCAACGTCTTCCGTGAGTTCAACGATAAAACGCTTTTCCCTATTCATTGTATCAAGAATATTCAGTTAGTAATGTATATAGCATAACAAGATCCCGTTGGGTCCCATTAGCTTCAGGGCGAAGCCCCTAGGGTAGTGTAAAGGGTTCGGAATTGTTAAAAACCGCCTATTCAAAAAAACTAATAAGACTTCCATGTCCTTTAAGCTCCTCTACACCCTCTCTAGCAAGCTGTAAGGCGTCTTCATTGATATCCATGGTTACACAGTTCCTCTGTAGGGCATAAGAGGCTATAGCGGTCGTCCCAGAGCCACAGAAGGGATCAAGCACCCAACCATCTGTGGGACATGAAGATTTAATAACCCTCTCTAATAACTTCAATGGCTTCTGGGTGGGGTACTTTCTTTTATTCTGTTCGGATCGTGAGATAAAATACACATCATCCCAGAGATTCTGAACAGGGACTCCCTTGCTTTCATCTAAGTAAATTTTCTTGTAGAGATTTTTAGCACCGAAGTGTAGTCTCCCATCAGCATCCAGACCTGAGAGCATTTCCTCACTGATACGGAAGCCATACTGGGGATTGTAACCTTTATACTCAAACCGGCGACAAGGGCGGCTCTTCTCACC
>Ga0163109_10001001_pt1 | contig 22401 bp, 18 predicted proteins | sample CRUFie1St13metaG_FD_108704 | JGI IMG/M metagenome (GOLD analysis project Ga0163109, IMG submission 108704) | Marine microbial communities from the Costa Rica Dome - CRUD Field 142mm St13 metaG | ecosystem: Environmental > Aquatic > Marine > Oceanic > Photic zone | place: Costa Rica: the Eastern... | reverse complement strand
TGGCCCGCTGGTGAAGCCCGAGATGAACGACCACGTTCCCCACGCGAGGGCAGCCACCGCCAGCAGTACGGCGATCCCGGTGATTCGCCGCGCCCAACTCGATGCGTTTCGCGATGGCGGCAGCTCATCCGCTTCACTGAAGAACTCGTCGACCTGCGTCATGGAAGGACCTCGCCGGGAGGTTGTCCGGTCGACTTTTCGGCGTCTAGGGCATGCTGGAGAACGACGGACGCGGCGGCGCTGTCGATCATGACTCGACTCTGTCGTATCGAGAGGCCTTGATCGTGGAAGCCACGCTGGGCTTGCACAGTCGAAAGCCGCTCATCGACCAAGCGCACGGGGAAATCCACTGCTGACGCGATCTTCGAGGCGAAGCTTCGTGCTGCCTGGGCCGCTGCCCCCTCGTTGCCGTCGAGGCCTCGTGGCAGCCCGATCACGATCTCGATTGGCTCCACCTCAACAATGAGTTCCCTCAGGGCCGGGGCATCGTCCGCGGAGACGGGTTCGTGCGGGCTAGCCAAGATTCCGTCGGAGTCACACACGGCGACACCGATCCGGACGGATCCCGGATCGAGGGCTACTCGGCGTCCGCGTCGCATGTGGTGTGGTCGACCTCCTACCCCCGCGCGCGACCGATCGCGGCGCCGACATCGGCGAAGGCGGCCTCGATCTGGGCGGGATCTCCTCCCCCGCCTTGAGCCATATCGTCCTTGCCACCACCGCGACCACCCATACGTTCGGTCACCGTGGTCATGACGTCGCCCGCGCGGATCCCCGTCGCGATCGCCGCCGGGGTGCAGGCGACCACGATCGCCGTAGTGCCGTCGGCGACAGCCGCACCGACATACACGCCGGCGAGATCCGCAGGCGCCCGAGACTTCGCGTGCTGGGCCAGTTCGCGTAACTCCTTGCCTCCCACGCCGTCGGGCGCCTGGAAGGTCCACAGTCGAATCCCCGAGACGTCGACGCCCTCACCCATCAGCGATCCGGCATGAGAGAGCAGATCAGCGGACTTGAACCGTGCCAACTCGCGTTCGGCGTCCTTCAACGACGCGATCGTGCGCTCCACGCGAGAGATCACCTCGTCACGTGGCGCCTTCACCAGGTCCGACAACTGCTGCACGAGCAAGTGCTCAGCGGCCAGATGCTGGTACGCGTCGACACCGACGAGCGCCTCCACCCGTCGGATCCCGGCTCCAATCGATCCTTCGGACAGGAACGACACCACTCCGAGTTGACCCGAGCGCTGCGCGTGGGTCCCTCCGCAGAGTTCGTGGGCCCAGTCGCCGACGGAGATCACGCGCACCTCAGACCCGTACTTCTCACCGAACAACGCCATGGCGCCCATCGCCCGTGCTTCATCCTGCGTCATCAGTTGCGCGTGAACTTCGAGGTCTTCGATCAGTAACTCGTTAACGCGCGCCTCGACGTCCCGCAGGACCGACCCCGATACCGGTTCAGGACTGGGGAAGTCGAACCGCAACCTTCCGGGAGCATTTTCCGATCCCATCTGGGTGGCGGTCTCACCCAACTGCTCTCGAAAGGCTCGATGGATCATGTGGGTCGCGGTATGGGCTCGCGAAATCGCCTTACGGCGGTGCACATCCACCTGCGCGATCACGGCGTCGCCCTGCGTGATCTGTCCCTGTCGCACTTCCCCACGGTGAACGAACAATCCGGGGACCGGCGACTGAACGTCGTACACCTCGAACAGCGATCCGTCCGACGTGGTGATCGAACCGTGGTCGCCGAGTTGCCCACCGGCTTCGGCGTAGAACGGGGTCCGATCCACGATGAGTTCCGCGTGTTGGCCCGCTGACACACTGGGTGTGGACTCTCCGTCGGTCACGATGCCCACGACGACCGATTCGGTCGCGATCTCGTTGTACCCGACGAACGATGTCGATCCGTCGCGTTCGAGAACATCCCGGTACGCGGTAGTTGCGGCGAAACCGCTCTTGCGGGTGGCGGCGTCGGCTTTCGCTCGCTCCCGCTGTTGCGCCATCAGGGTGCGGAACCCCTCTTCATCGACCTCCAGGCCTTGCTCTGAGGCCATCTCGAGGGTGAGGTCGATCGGGAAGCCATAGGTGTCGTGCAGGGAGAACGCCTGCTCACCGGGCAACACGGTCGACCCGGACTGCTTAGCCTCGGCGACCGCTGTCTCGAGCAACACGGTTCCGGTACGTAACGTCGCCTCGAACGTGGATTCCTCACCGATGGCGACGCTGCGAATCCGCTCGACTTCGTCGTTCAACTCCGGGTACTGGGGCGCCATGGCCTGGACAGTCGCATCGATCAGCTGCGACATCGTCGGCTCTCCTGCTCCCAGGATGCGCATGTTGCGAATCACGCGTCGCATCAGGCGCCGAAGCACGTACCCCCGACCTTCGTTGCCGGGCACCACACCGTCACCGATCAGGAACGTGCAGGTTCGAGCGTGATCGGCCACCACTCTAAGCGCAACATCATCGCGTTCGGACTTTCCATACCGGGCACCGGTCAATTCGCTCGCGGTGTCCAGGATGCTCCGTGTCGTGTCGATCTCGTAGATGTTGTCGACGCCCTGCAGCAGGGCCGCCATTCGTTCGAGTCCCATTCCGGTATCGATGTTCTTGTTCGGAAGCTCGTTCAAGATGGGGTAGTCCTCTTTTGCCGGACCGGCACCTCGCTCGAATTGCATGAAAACCAGGTTCCACACTTCGAGGTAGCGGTTCTCGTCGGCAATAGGACCTCCCTCGATGCCGTAGTCGGGTCCTCGGTCGTAGTAGATCTCCGAACAGGGTCCGCACGGCCCTGGCACCCCCATAGACCAGTAGTTGTCGGCCTGCCCGCGTCGCTGAATGCGATCCAACGGAAGACCCACATCCCGGTGCCAAATATCGATGGCCTCGTCGTCGTCGAGATACACCGTGACCCACAGTCGAGACTCATCGAATCCGTAGCCACCGTCGGCGACCGGCTTGGTGAGCAGCTCCCACGCGAAGGGAATCGCCCCTTCCTTGAAGTAGTCACCGAACGAAAAGTTGCCCGCCATCTGGAAGAACGACGCGTGACGCGTAGTCTTGCCGACCTCTTCGATGTCCAAGGTGCGCACGACCTTCTGCGCGCTGGTCGCGCGGGGATACGGCGGCGGCGCTTCTCCGAGGAAATACGGCTTGAAGGGCACCATGCCGGCGTTGACGAACAGCAGCGTCGGATCATCCAGCAGTAGCGACGCCGAGGGCACGATCTCGTGACCGTTGTCGGCGAAGAAGTTCAAAAATCGCGTCCGAATCTCCGCGGACTCCATCAGCCATGGCCCCCGGGATCGATGCCATCCGACCGACCAAGCTGTTGCCCCCGGTCTGCCTTCTGCCCGCGGTCTGATCGTTGCCCGCGTTCAGCAATCACGGCAGAGAGTCGATGCGCGGCCTGCGTCGTATTGAGCGCCGCCTGCTGGATCGTGAGCGCCACGCCCTGCTCGCGGGCCTGGTCGAGCCACTCGCTGCCCTTGCGGTACGCCCAGATTCCCCCGGCTGCACCGATCGCCGTCCATACAAGTCGTCGCACGTGCCACAGCCTATGCGTCGACCGATCCACCCTCCCGACGCTGGTGAAGGCGCCGAGCGATCTCCCCCCACTTCGCCTCGGCTCCGTGGTCGGTCGGTTCGTAGTACCGGGCTCCACGCAACTCCGGCGGCAGGTACTGCGCCTCGGCGACACCCCCGGGGACATCGTGGGGATAGACGTAGTCGTTGCCGTGCCCCAGCGATGCCGCCTGCGGGTAGTGAGCGTCCCGTAGGTGCGCCGGGACCGTGCCGATATTCGCGTTCTTCACGTCGGCTATCGCGGACTCGATTCCGCGGTAGACCGCGTTGGACTTGGGCGCGAGCGCCGCGTGAACGGTCGCGTGGGCCAGGACTATTCGGGCTTCCGGCATTCCAATCATCGCCACCGACTGCGCGGCGGCTGTTGTTGTCACCAGCACGGTCGGGTCGGCCAATCCGACGTCCTCGCTCGCCAGAATCATCAGCCGGCGTGCGATCAAGCGTGGATCCTCACCGGCTTCGAGCATGCGGGCGAGGTAATGCAGGGCAGCATCAGGATCGCTGCCGCGCACGCTCTTGATGAACGCGCTGACGACGTCGTAGTGCTGATCGCCGTCCTTGTCGTACCGGACGGCCGCATGTTGGACGGCGGCTTCGACTGCAGCGAGGTCGATGCTCGCGTCAGGGCCCACGGGCGCGGCACATGCCGCGTCGAGCGCGGTGAGGCCGCGCCGGGCATCGCCGGCACTGATGCGAACCAGGTACGCGATCGCCTCGTCGGTGACCGAAACTTCGTCGGCCAAGCCGCGTTCGTGCGAGATCGCTCGTCGAATAACCGTCTCGAGGCCTCCATCGGTCAACGGTTGCAACGTCACCACGATGCTTCGGGACAGCAAGGGCGCGATCACCGAGAAACTGGGGTTCTCGGTGGTCGCGGCGATGAGCGTGACCCATCCGTTCTCCACAGCTGGCAACAGGGCGTCTTGTTGGCTCTTGCTGAAACGGTGCACCTCGTCGACGAAGAGAACCGTGCCGAGGTCGTGCAGCCGCAGTCGCTCTCGAGCGTCGTCGATAACCGCCCGCACATCCTTCACGCCCGCGGTCACCGCAGACAGTTCGGTGAACACCCGTCCGGACTCCCGCGAGACCAAGGTCGCGAGGGTGGTCTTTCCCGTTCCCGGAGGCCCCCACAGCACGACGGACACAGCTCCGCGGACTCCCCCGGTCACCAGTGAACGCAGTGGCGACCCATCCGCCAGAGCCGCTTCTTGGCCGACCACCTCGTCGACGGTGCGCGGTCGCATGCGGACGGCGAGTGGTGCGTCCGGCCGATCAGCACGATCCCGATCGTCGAACAGCGTCATGGCTGTCGCCGCCTACGCGTCACCGGCTGGTGACGCCTCGGCTAGCTCAGGGTCCACATCGATACCGGCTTCGGAGCGCTGTTCCGTTGTGATCGGAGTCGGTGCCCCAGTGAGTGGGTCGTGCCCGCCACCGGTCTTAGGGAATGCGATGACATCGCGTAGCGAATCGGCATCGGCGAGCAACATGCAAATGCGATCCCAGCCGAAGGCGATGCCTCCGTGGGGTGGCGGTCCGTACGCGAAAGCATCCAGCAGGAAGCCGAACTTCTCTCGGGCTTCTTCCTCCCCGAGGCCGAGTACGTCGAACACGCGCCGTTGCACATCCGCGTTGTGCATACGGATACTTCCGCCACCGATTTCATTGCCGTTGCAGACCAGGTCATACGCCCAGGCGAGGGCCTCGCCCGGCTGCGAGTCAAACGTCTCGATCCACTCGGCGTTCGGGGATGTGAAGGGGTGGTGCACCGCCGTCCATACCCACGTTCCATCGTCTGCTTGCACCTGCTCGAACATGGGTGCATCGACTACCCAGACGAAGGACCACTGGTTAGTGTCGATCAAGGACAACCGATCTGCGATCTCTACCCGTGCGGCTCCCAGCAACGCTCGAGCCTCGCTGGCGCGACCGGCCGCGAAGAAGATGGCATCCCCCGCAGAAGCCCCGGCAGCGGCAACGAGGCCGTCTCGTTCTCCGTCGCTCAGGTTCTTGGCCACCGGTCCGCCGAGGGTGCCGTCGTCGCCAACGGTGACATAGGCCAAACCCTTGGCGCCGCGCTGCTTGGCCCATTCCTGCCAGGCGTCGAATTGACGACGAGGCTGGTCGGCTCCACCCGGCATGACGACGCAGCCGACGTAATCGGCCTGGAAGACACGGAACGGCGTGTGGGCGAAATACTCGGTGAGCTCCACGAGCTCGAGACCGAAACGCAGATCTGGTTTGTCGGTTCCGAATCGACGCATCGCATCGGCGTACGTCAGACGGGGAATCTCCGCGATGCTGTATCCGCCGACCTCGGACCACAGCGCGCGCACGACAGCTTCCCCGACATCAATGACGTCCTGCTGCTCGACGAAACTCATCTCGATGTCGAGTTGGGTGAATTCCGGTTGGCGGTCGGCGCGAAAATCTTCATCGCGGTAACACCGGGCGATCTGGAAATACCGCTCGATTCCGCCGACCATGAGCAGTTGCTTGAACAACTGGGGAGATTGCGGGAGCGCGTACCAGTGGCCGGGCTGCAGGCGCACGGGCACGAGGAAGTCTCGCGCTCCCTCGGGGGTGGATCGGGTGAGCGTGGGGGTTTCAACCTCCACGAAGTCGCGATCCAGGAGCACCGTGCGGGCTACCTGATTGACGCGCGAACGCATTCGAATCGCGTCGCTCGGTTTGGTCCTGCGCAGATCGAGGTAGCGGTGCTTGAGCCTGACTTCATCACTGATGGTGACTCGATCATCGATGGGAAATGGCAGCGGGGCGCTCGTCGACAGGACGACCAGGTCGTGAGAGATGACTTCCACGGCACCCGTCGGCAGATCCGGATTCTCGTTTCCTTCGGGCCGGATAGCCACCTCCCCGGTCACCTGGATGCAGAACTCATCGCGAAGCGGGTGCGCGACTGCGGACTCACGCACCACGACCTGGGCCCGACCAGATGCGTCACGCAGATCCAAGAACGCGACCCCGCCATGGTCACGCCGTGACGCAATCCATCCGGCCAGGGTGACGATGCGACCAGCGTCGCTCTCGCGGATATCGCCGGCGTCGTCGGTTCTGATCACAACGTTCCCTTCTGTGACAAACGTGCTCCCACGTCGGCTACCAAGGACTCCAAGGTGACGGTCTCTTGGGCCCCGTCGGCCATGTTCTTGATTTGAGCGCTCGACGATTGCACCTCATCATCTCCGATGACGACCACCAGCGGCGCCCCCGACCGATCGGCGGCCTTCATCGAACCCTTGAGTCCGCGGTCACCGTAGGCCATGTCCACCCGAATCCCGGCACCACGCAATTGCGTCGACACACCCACGGCCACGCGCCGGGCCGCTGGCCCGATCGGTACGACGAATACGTCAACGAGTCCGTCGGCGGCCACGTCGAGGCCCTCCGCCTCGCACGCCAGCAGTGTGCGATCGGTGCCCAGGCCGAACCCGATCCCCGACAGCGACGCGCCGCCGAGAGACTCCATCAAGCCGTCGTATCGACCGCCGCCGCCGATTCCCGACTGGGCGCCGAGCATCTCGTGGGTGAACTCAAACGTCGTCCGGGTGTAGTAGTCGAGTCCCCGCACCAGGCGCGGAGCCTCGGACCACTCCACGGACGCATCACGCAGAAACTCCCGGACCGCGTCGTAGTGCGTGCTGCATGCCTCGCATAGCGCGTCCACCATTACCGGCACGTCGACCAACTGCGCTTGGACGGACTCCCGCTTGTCGTCCAGAACACGCAGCGGGTTGCTCGCCGCACGCTCGCGCGTCGCGGCGTCCAGATCGCACCGCTCGAGGAACGCCATCAGTTGCTCTCGGTACGCCGGACGACACTCAGCACACCCCAGGCTCGTGAGATCGAGGCGATACGCGCTCAGGCCCAGGCGTCGATAACCCTCGTCCGCGACAGCGATGACTTCCGCGTCCAACGCAGGGTCATCGCTCCCCACCGCCTCAAGTCCGACCTGTTGCAGTTGCCGGTAGCGGCCATGCTGGGGGCGCTCGGCGCGAAAGAACGGCCCGGCGTACCAGAGCTTGACCGGCAAAGCGCCCTTGTCGAGTCGGTTCTCGACGATCGACCGCATGACTCCCGCCGTCCCCTCCGGCCGCAGGGACAAGGACCGTCCTCCGCGATCAAGGAAGGTGTACATCTCCTTGCTGACCACGTCCGTGCTTTCGCCCACACCCCGCACGAACAGCGACGTGTCTTCGAACACCGGCAATTCGATGTATCCATAGCCGGCGCATCGCGCAGGATGCGCCAGGGCCTCCCGCACCGCGAGAAACGCCGACGATCGCGGCGGGAAATACTCCGGGACTCCTTTGGGTGCCTGAAATTCGGCCACGCTCACCACCCTCTGTTCGGGGCGTGCGCATCGCGTCCAGAACCAGCGGCTTGCAGGAACGGGTTCGACGCGCGCTCCTGCCCGATCGTCGTGTGGGGTCCGTGACCGGGCAAAACCACGATCTCGTCGGTCATGGGCCAGATAACGTCGCGCAGGCTCTCGTTCATCTGGTCGGGACTCCCGCCGGGAAGATCGGTTCGACCGATGGACCCTTGGAAGAGCACGTCACCGGAGAACAGCACATCGACGTCGTCACCGCGCTCGGCCTGAAACACCGCCGACCCCTCGGTGTGCCCCGGGGCATGTCGGACGGCAAACCGGATGCCCACGAGTTCAATCTCGGCATCTCGCCCCGGTGGGAGCAGTTGGACATCGTCTGGTTCGGTCAACTCCAGGGAGTTCTTCGTCATCGCCAGGAGTTGTTCACGGGCCGCCGCCATGCTGCTGCCGGCGGGGTCGGCCAGTCGATAACGGTCGTCCGCGTGGATCAGCGCTGGAATCTCAAACTCACGAGCCAGCGGCGCAACACTCCAAATGTGATCCATGTGTCCGTGCGTGAGCAGGACGGCGGCGGGCGCTAGGCGGTGCTCGGCGATGATCTCGTGCACGCCGTCGATCGACTCCTGGCCGGGGTCGATGACCACGCACGGCTCGCCCGGACCCGTCGCCACGACATAACAGTTCGTGGCCCACGATCCAGCAGGGAAGCCGGTAATGAACAAGGCTCCTCCTGAGCGAGATGTGCAGCGTCGTGCGGGGTGCGGGTGTTCTGGGACGACCCTCCGGACGTTCCTCCGGCTGGGGCCCCGACCAGCAAGGTCAGCCTAGCCTCGTCGCGGCCTGTGTCTTCACCTCTACACTCGGACGCCGAACATCGAATGAGTACTCACCGACATCGACTTCCGGGACGAACATGACCTCCTCTAACCGACGGCAACGCCAACTCGCGCGGGCGAAGTTCGAGCGGCAGCAAGCCCGACGCGTCGAACGCGAGGACAAGGCCCGGGTGCGCCAACGGGTCGTGGCCATCGTCGTTGTCGGTGCCTTGGTCATCGCCGGCGGCGGATGGGCGATCTTCACCCTCATCGATCGAGGGAACGAACCCGAGTCCACCGCGTCCGAGGCCGAGGAGTTCATCGAGGAGCTCATTGAGGAGATCGAGCCGGGGGCTGCCGTCGTCGATATCTGCGCCGAACCAGCGCCGACGCGCGCCGATGACCTCACCTTCGATACCCCGCCCGACGCCGCGACGACAGCAAGCGGCACTCTGACCTTGACCACCAACTGCGGGGATATTTCCATCGACCTGTTCGCTGATGACGCACCCGCGACGGTCGCCTCGATGACCTTTCTTGCCAATGAGGGGTTCTTCGACGGGACCGCGTGTCACCGACTGACCACGGCCGGCATCTTCGTTCTGCAATGCGGGGATCCGGCGGGCAACGGCACGGGTGGGCCGGGCTACCAGATTCCCGACGAAAACCTCCCGGCGGAGGGTGAGGCGAACTATCCGGCAGGGACGGTCGCTATGGCGAACGCCGGACCGGGCACCGGTGGTTCGCAGTTTTTCCTCGTATACGAGGACACCACCCTCCCCTCGGGCTACACGATCTGGGGGCAGGTCACCGACGGCCTGGACATCGTGCGCGCTATTGCGCAGGCAGGCGTGGCCGACGGCGGTGGGGACGGCCTCCCCGCCCAACCGATTGTTATCGAAACGGCAACAGTTGGGGCGGCCTAGTAGCAGTTTCCCTCCTCGGTGACAGACTGTCAGTGACAGACTGCCGGAGAAAGACTGCCGCTGACAGTCTGTCCGCGGCGGTAGGGCCGTCGAGTGGACCGGGCGAGGGCAGTGCGAGAGGGATCTAGAGGGATACGTGGACGTGACGACTGACGACGAGGGCACGACGGGTGCGCAGTCGCCCGTTCCTACCCCGGCCGCCCTGCGTCGCCCCACGGGACCGACGCGGCCAACCTCCGATGCTCCAACCATCGCAGTCGCGGACGCTCCGAGCCCGAGCATGGCCTTCGGGCGGGCCGAGGCCGACGGCACGATCTACCTGCTGGCTCCGGACGGCGAGGTGGCCGTGGGACAGTACGCCGCTGGCACCCCTGACGAAGGGCTGGCGTTCTTCGCTCGCAAATACGACGACCTTGTCGTGGAAATCGATCTCGTCGCGACGCGACTGGCCGACGGCCGCGCCAAGCCCGATCAGGCGCGGGCCGCTATCGCCCGCGTTCGCCAATGCCTAGAGGAACGTTCGTACGTGGGAGACGTGTCCGCTCTGTCCGCCAAGGTCGATGCAGCGGAAGCCGAACTGGAGTCGGCGGTAGTACGGCAGGCGGAGCACCGCAAGCGAGTGCGCGAGGAGACGAAGGCGGCGCGCGAGGCGCTGGTAACCGAAGCCGAAGCGCTGTCGGATTCCACCTCCTGGAAGTCAACATCCGAGCGATACTCCGCAATGGTTGAGGAGTGGAAGGCGCTCCCCCGTTCTGATCGCTCCCTGGAACAGGACCTGTGGAAGCGCCTTAGTTCCGCTCGTGCGAGCTTTGATAAGCGCCGCCGTGCGCACTTCGCGCAACTCGACTCACAACGCAAGGAAGCCGTTGCGGCCAAGCGTGAACTGATCACCAAGGCCGAGGCCTTGGCAGACTCAACGGATTGGGGGCCGACCACGCGCGCATTCCGCTCATTAATGGACCAGTGGAAGCGAGCCCCGCGGGGATCGCGCTCGGACGAGGACAAACTGTGGAAGAAGTTCAAGGCCGCACAGGATTCGTTCTATTCCGCAATGAAGGCCGCTGACGCCGCGAAAGATGCCGAACTTGCACCGAACGTCGAAATGAAGGAAGCACTAGTCGTCAAGGCGGAGGCACTGCTTCCGCTGGACGGATCGACAGACCTCGGCCAGGTCAAGCGTCAACTTCGCTCCATCCAAGAGCAGTGGGACAAAGCCGGTGACCTGCCGCGCAGCGATCGTTCGCGATTGGAATCGCGGCTCAAGAAGGTCGAGGATGCGGTGCGCAAGGCGGAGTCGAGCGCCTGGGACCGCGACGACCCCGATAAGCGAGCCCGGGCAGAGTCCACCGCGAATGCTTTCACGGATGCACTGGCCAAGCAGGAAGCCGATCTCGAGCAAGCCCGCGCCGCCGGCGATGAGCGAGCAGTGCGCAAACTGGAGCAGTCCATCGAGAGCACCCGGGCGCTACTTGAGGCAGCCCAACGAATCGCCCAATAGAGACACCGGCCTAGCCCCACACGTCCTCGTCGGTCAGGTGCCCGCCACAGTTGTGCCCGGCCTAGACGCGGTACGCGTCGTAAACACCCTCGACGGTCCGCACGGTCTTCAAAACAGATCCCAAATGTTTCGGGTCGGCCATCTCGAAGGTGAACCTCGAGGTCGCGATCCTGTCCCGCGTCGTGGTAACCGACGCACTCAGGATGTTCACGTGCGTATCCGACAGGGCGCGCGTGATGTCGGCCAGCAACCGGGAACGGTCGAGCGCCTCGACTTGGATGTTCACGAGGAAGACGCTGGATGGTGTCGGCGCCCACTCCACGTCCACTTCGCGCTCCGGGCTTTGTCGCAGGCTCGGAACGTTGACGCAATTTTCGCGATGCACCGAAACACCCGACGCTCGCGTGACAAAACCCATGATGGCATCGCCCGGGACCGGGGTGCAGCAGCGCCCAAGCTTGACCCAGAGATCGTCGACCCCTTTGACGACAACTCCCACGTCTCGCGAGGCACTCTCTCGTCGCCCCGGCGTCGGAGTAACCGCCTCGGCGGCGTCATCGTCGGCCCCGTCCACGCCGCCCGCAGCATCAATCAGCCGCTGGACGATGGTCGAAGCGGCGATGCGACCTTCGCCCACCGACGCGTACAGCGCAGAAACATCGGCTTGATTGAGATCAACGGCGATCGTCGACAGCGCTTGATTGGTCATCAATCTCTGGAGCGGGAAGCCCTTCTTGCGCATCGCTCGTGCGATCTGATCTTTGCCGTTATCGATCGCTTCCTCGCGGCGCTCCTTGGAGAACCACGCCTTGATCTTGGTCTTAGCTCGCGCGGATGCCACAAAACCAAGCCAGTCACGACTGGGCCCGGCACCTTCAGCCTTGGAAGTGAAGATCTCCACGACGTCACCGCTGGATAGTTCCGACTCCAGCGGCACGAGCTTTCCGTTCACTCGCGCACCGACGCACCGGTGTCCAATCTCGGTGTGGACGGAGTAGGCGAAATCGACCGGAGTCGCGCCCGCCGGAAGCGCCATCACATCGCCCTTCGGCGTAAAGACGTATACCTCCGCTGTTCCGAGGTCGTAGCGCAGCGAGTCCATGAACTCACCGGGATCGGAGGTTTCGCGCTGCCAATCCAGCAGCTGACGTAACCATGCGAACTCGTCCGGCCCGGCCTTGTCTGACTCGCCCTGCTTATACATCCAGTGTGCGGCGACGCCGAGCTCGGCCGATTGGTCCATGTCGTGGGTGCGGATCTGCACTTCCACCACTTTGCCTTCCGGCCCGATGACAGTCGTGTGCAGCGACTGATACATGTTGAACTTCGGCATCGCGATGAAGTCCTTGAATCGTCCCGGCACGGGGCTCCAATGCGCGTGGATCGTTCCCAGCACCGCATAGCACTCACGAATGCTGTCGACAAGGATGCGGACTCCGACCAAGTCGTAGATGTCGTTGAAGTCGCGACCGCGCACGATCATCTTTTGATACACCGAGTAATAGTGCTTCGGACGGCCGGTGACCGAGGCCTTGATGCGGCTGGTCTTCAATTGCGCTTCGATGTCGCCGATGACCTCGGCGAGGTACTTGTCCCGTGAGGGAGCCCGCTCCCCGACAAGGCGCACGATCTCCTCGTACATCTTGGGATACAGCGTGGCGAAAGACAGGTCTTCGAGTTCCCACTTGATGGCGTTCATGCCGAGCCGGTGCGCCAGTGGTGCATAAATTTCCAGAGTTTCCTTGGCTTTCTTCTGCTGTTTGTCCTCCGGGAGCCAGCGGAGGGTGCGCATGTTGTGGAGACGGTCGGTGAGCTTGATGACCAGCACGCGAATATCACGGGCCATCGCGACGACCATCTTCCGCACAGTTTCCGCCGCGGAGGCTTCTCCGTAGGTGACCTTGTCGAGCTTGGTCACGCCGTCCACCAACAAGGCGATTTCGTCCCCGAAGTCTTCGCGGAGTGCATCGAGTGAGTACCCGCAGTCCTCGACAGTGTCGTGCAACAGTGCGGCCGACAGTGTCGAGGCCGGCATTCCCAGATCCGCCAGGAGGGATGCGACCGCTACCGGGTGGGTGATGTAAGGCTCCCCCGACCGGCGCTTTTGGTCTCGATGCAGGTACTCCGCCATCTCATAGGCGCGCTCGAGCGTGCGGGTATCGGCCTTCGGGTGGTATCGACGCAGCGTCTTGATGACGGTGTCGAGTTCGGGGTGAGCGTTACGAGGCCCGGCGAGCCTCGCGAAGCGGCCACGAAAACCACCGGATTCGCCTACCTGCGATCCGCGGGCGACCTCGGGCTCGGTGGTGGCGGGAATGTTCTTCGCCATGTCCACCTCCCCTCGCCGCGGAACACCAGTGTACGCGCGGGGGAACTAGCGTCGTTTGCGTCGGCTCTTGCGCTTGGGTTGGTGTCGCTCGCCGGATTGCACGCGTGCGAGTTCCCGAAGCTCCTCCGGAGATGCGGGCGATGCCGTGGTGGTGGAGCCTGCTGCTGCACCGGCGCCCTGTGCGGCATTATCCCCAGCGCCATCTCCGGCGCTATCTCCGGCGCTGTCCTGGCCGGTGGTAGTGGCTTTCGCCGCTTGCTTGCGGCGAGCCTGAACGCGAGCCGCGAGGGCTTTCATTTCCGGCTGCTGCCGCTTGAGCTGGGCGAGGACCGGCGTAGCGATGAAGATCGAGGAGTACGTTCCCGCCGCCATACCAACAGCCAGGGCGACAGCGAGGTCAAGCAGTGTGCCGGCGCCAAGAAGTCCGGCGCCGACAATGATGATGGCGAGGACGGGCAGAAGGGATGTCAGCGAGGTATTGATGGATCGAACGACCGTCTGGTTCACCGCCAGGTTTGCGGCTTCGTCGTAGGTCATAACCGACTGCCCAGCGATGCCTCGAGTGTTCTCCTTCACCTTGTCGTACACGACAACGGTGTCGTAGAGCGAGTAGGCCAAGATCGTCAGCACACCGATAGCGGTCGCTGGTGTTACTTCGAGCCCGAAGAGCGCATAAATGCCCACGGTGATGACAAGGTCATGAGCCAAGGCGACGAGTGCGCCGATGGCCATTCGCCATTCGAAGTAGATGCTCAAGAAGATCGTGACCAACACCAAGAAGATAACAAGCCCCTGCAGGGCCTTGGACGAAATCTCCGCCCCCCACGTCGGCCCAACGACCTGAACGGTGATCTCCGATGCCGCGACACCGCAGACTCCACCGAGAGACTCGGACAACTCGATGGACTCCGCGCTGGTCAACGGAATCGTCTGGACTCGCATGGTGCCCGAACTGGCGACCGTCACGATCGTTTGCCCGCCCGTTTCGGCCTCGGCTACCTCTCGCGCCTCACTCACCGAGCACGTCGCGTTGGGAATGGCGAAGTCGGCACCGCCGCGGAACTCGATTCCGAGATTCAATCCGCGGAAAGCGAGCGAAGCCACGGCGACGAGCAGGATGATCGCCGAAAAGATGTACCACCGCTTCCACCGACCGACGAAGTCGTAGGACACCTCACCGCGGTAGAGCCGTTGACCGATGTTGGTGATGCTGCTCATGACCGCACCTCCGTTGTGTCGCCAGCGGTGTCATCGGCTGTATCGCCGGCTGCGTCATCGGCTGTTGAGTTCTGGTAGTCGTCTCGGCGCTTGCGTCGTGATTGTCCGGCGAGCGTATCGAGGGCGCTGTGGCCGCCCAGGCGTTCCGGATCCAGCCCCGACCACTTGGATCCGCCCTGCATGAACTTGCGACGTCCCATCAATACCACCACGGGGTGGGTGAACCAGAAGGCAATGATCAGGTCGATGACCGTCGTCAGACCCAAGATGAAGGCGAATCCGCGGACGCTGCCGATGGACAGGAAGTACAACACCACGGCGGCGAGCAGCGTGACGAAGTCTGCCGCCAACAGGGTGCGGCGGGCACGCACCCACCCGCTATCGCAGGCCTGTCGTAGGGATCGTCCGTCGCGAAGTTCGTCACGCATGCGTTCGAAGTACACGATGAAGGAGTCCGCGGTGATGCCGACGGCCACGATCGCGCCGGCGACGCCGGCCAGGGTCAGGGTGAGTCCGATGGTCTTGGAGAAGATCACCACGAACAGGTAGAGCAGGCCGCCTGCCACAGCGAGGGACATGACGGCTACCAGCCCGAGCACTCGGTAGTACAGGAGCAGGTAGATGCTCACCAAGGCCAAACCGATGAGGCCTGCGATGATTCCGGCCCGCAGTTGATCGCCACCCACGGTCGCGGACACCGAGGTGATGTCCACGACGTCGAGGGTCACCGGCAGCGCGCCGTATTTGAGGACGTTCGCCAGGTCGCGGGCTTCCTCGACGTTGAAGTCACCTTCGATTTGGGCTTGCCCGCCGAGAATAGGCTCGTTGAACCGAGGAGCCGACACCACCACGCCGTCGAGGACGATCGCAAACGCGTTACAGGGGGTGGCGCCGGAACCGCACTCCGGTAGCGCACTGAGTTCGGTGGACGCCTCGGCGAGGGCACCGGCTCCCTCGGAGTCGAACTCCAACGTCACAACCCACCCGATGCCCTGTTGGGTGAGTTGGGCGTTGGCGTCGGTCACGCTCACACCTTCGATGAACGCCGGCTCCATCACGTACTTTTGTCCGCCGGATTGATCGCAAGCACCCAGCCATTCGGTCGGGTCATCGGGTGTGCCGCCGGCCAGGTTGACCGGGTCGAGGCAATCCAGGGCGTCGACCTCGGCTTGGAACTCAGGGCTGTAGTCGGGCGCTTGGACGATCTCCGCACTCTGAGTTCCGCCGTCGCTGGCCGATTCGTCAGCGGACTCTTCGGTCTCCGCAGCATCGCCTTCAGCTGCATCACCTTCGGCCGCATCACCTTCCGCGGCATCACCTTCCGCGGCATCGGCGTCCGCCGGGTCGATCGGGAACGGACTGAGCACATTCCACACCGGCCGGAAGTTCAACAAGGCCGTTCGCTGAACAAGCTCGACGACCCGGTCTTGCCCCAGACCCGGGACCGAGACGACGATCGCCGCCGAATTTCCCGAACCTTGGGTGGTCACCTCGGCCTCGGCGACGCCCAGGCCGTCCACGCGGGCACGAATGATCTCGACCGTCTGTGCGAGTTGCTCGTCAGTGATCTCGGTTCCTTCGACGACGGGCTGCGGCACCAGGATCACCTGGGTGCCGCCTTGAAGGTCGAGGCCGAGGCGGACCGAGGAATCGGTGCCAGGCCAAAAGGCCCAGACGACGCCACCGATGAGCAAGACGATCAGGGCGATCAGCGATCGCCCTGGCTTCGATGTTGCAGGTGGTGCCACAGGTCTCCTCGTATGCGAACGGGCTTTCAGCCCGCAGGGTGTCGTCTATCGCGCAGCGCTACGGCGCTTCGTCTGCCTCCGGAGCCGTCTCGACACTAGGGGCCGGCTCGATCACCTTGGCGACGGCCGCCGGGACCATGCGCACGAAGACCCCAGGCGAGATTTCCAGACTCAACTCGTCCTCCGCGACAGCCGCGACCGTTCCCATCATCCCAGCGGTTGTCATCACCTGGGCTCCCGGCGCCAGTGCGGACACCATCTCGGCCTGCTGGCGCTGCCGTTGCTTTTGCGGTCGGATGAGCAGGAAGTAGAAGGCGACGACGAGTAGAACGATGGGCGCTAAGGCGACGATGTCCACGGTGCGCTCCTGAGGGGAATTCTGCGAAACACAGGGCCGGAATCTCCAGCGGGGACGAGGGTACCCAGAGGCTCTCGCGACGTCGGCGATGGCCTAAGGATCGCCTCCATTGTTGCGGTCGTCCACGCCGTCGTCAGCGCTCCAGGGCAACACCCCTTGTCCGGACCCGGGGGCATCTGTCGGGGCCGAGCGACCGACGTGCTGCCACCCGGCGACAGTGGCCACCCGCCCGCGCGGAGTGCGCATCAGCAAACCGAGGCGGACCAGAAACGGCTCGGCCACGGTTTCGATGGTCTCGGGTTCCTCTCCGACCGCTACGGCCAGGGTGCTCAATCCCACCGGACCGCCACCGAAGCGGTCCACGATCGCCTCGAGAACAGCGCGATCGATCCGATCCAGGCCGATCACGTCCACCTCGTACAGCTCCAGGGCAGCCCGCGCTGCATCCAGGTCGACGACGCCATCACCGTGCACCTGGGCCCAATCCCGGACCCTGCGCAGCAGGCGGTTGGCGATCCTCGGGGTGCCGCGACACCTGCCGGCGATTTCCGCGCTGCCCTCGTCCGTGACGTCGACGTCGAGCAGCCCTGCGCTCCGGTGCACGATGCGTTCGAGATCGGCGACCTCGTAGAAGTCGAGGTGAGCGGTGAAGCCGAATCGATCTCGTAGCGGCCCAGGCAACAGTCCCGCCCGCGTCGTTGCTCCGACAAGGGTGAAGGGCTCGATATCCAAAGGAATGGCCGTCGCGCCCGGGCCCTTGCCGACGACGACGTCCACACGAAAGTCCTCCATCGCCACGTACAGCATTTCCTGGGAGGCTCGCGCCGTTCGGTGAACTTCGTCGATAAACAGCACCTCCCCGGGCTGCAGGCTGGACAACACGGCCGCCACGTCGCCGGCGTGCTGCAGCGCCGGCCCGGATGTCATCCGCATGGGTGCGTCGAGTTCCGCGGCGATGATCGCCGCAAGGGTTGTCTTACCCAGGCCCGGTGGCCCGCTGAGCAGAACGTGGTCGGAGACACCCGAACGACGCCGTGCTGCCTCCAGGACCAGGCCGAGTTGGTTCTTCACTCGGTCCTGGCCGACGAATTCGGTCAGCGTCGTCGGACGAAGTGCGCCTTCGACGATCGAATCGTCGTCGTCTGGCGTCGGATCGAGGACGGTCACGATCGGTCCAAACTACGCAGAGCTTCTTTGAGCAACACTCCGATGTCCGGTGATTGCGCGTCGGTGACCTCGTCGAGGCGGCCCGCGAGACCGTCGACGGCCGCATCTGCTTCCTTGGCGCTCCATCCAAGGGACGTCAGGCCCGCCGCCACTGCGGTGCGCCATCCCTCATCTGACGGCGCTGCCGGGCGAGAGATGCTGGGCGGATCGATCTTGTCTTTGAGCTCCAGAACGATGCGCTGCGCACCCTTTTTCCCGATACCGGGGACCTGCGTCAAAGCGGCGAGATCTTCTGCGTCGATCGCTCGCCGAAGATCGTCGGCACCGAGGACGCTCACCAAGCCCAGGGCTATCCGCGGTCCAATTCCACTGACCGTTTGCACCTGTTCGAACATGCGACATTGCTCGGCGTCGGCGAACCCGAAGAGTGTCCAGGAGTCCTCTCGCACAACGAGGGCGGTGTGCAGGTCGACCTCTCGCCCCACGGTTGCTTCGGCAGCGACCGGTGGCGGCGTGGTGACCCGCACAGCAACCGCACCCAGATCGACGCTGAGGTAGTCCGCGCCCCGCGCGACGACCACGCCCCGAACCCGATCGATCATCGACGCGCTGCCGCTGCTTGTTGTGTGGAAGTCCCTGATGAACGCTGGGATGTCATCTCGCGGCGGGCACGCTCCAGGCGCTGTGTGGCGACTCCCCGCCACGCATGACAAATAGCAATCGCGGCAGCGTCCGCCGCATCGGCCGGCTTCGGTGGAGTGTCCAGTCGCAGCACCCGAGTCACCATGGCGGTCACCTGCGCTTTGTTGGCGCGACCGTTACCGGTGACGGCCGCTTTGACCTCGGTGGGCGTGTGCATGGCCACCGGGAGTCCTCGGCGGGCCGCGACGAGAAGGGCGACCGCTGCGGCCTGGGCGGTAGCCATGGCCGTCCGCACGTTGTGCTGGCTGAACACTCGCTCCACGGCAACCACGTCGGGCTCTAACTCGTCGACGAGGCCGTCTATATCGCGTTCGATGGAGATCAGGCGCTGCTCGATGGCATCACCGGGATCTGTGCGGAAGACGCCGATGTGCAGCAGCGAGACCTTCTGCCCTGCGCTGCCTTCGATGACGGCCACTCCGCACCGCGTGAGTCCGGGATCCACCCCGAGAACTCGGGTCGCATGCGTCACGGTGGCCTCCTCGCCTGAACCATCACACGCTAGTCCGCGGGTGTGTCACCCTTCGGCTGACGCGCCGCGTAACGATCAGCAGGTTCGACGCCTTCCCCGGTGACCTGTTCGAATCCCCATCGCAGGTCGTCGATCAACTCGGCTGGGTCGGTTACCGACCGATCGTCGGTCGAGACTCCGATGCACGCTGCACCGTCGTAGGTCACCATGGTCACGTTCACCGCAGCTCCGATCGTGGCCACGAGGGGGAACGCCGCGACCATCTTCGCGCCGGCGAGATATAAAGGAATTGGCGGCCCGGGAACGTTGCTGGTGGTGAGGTCCGATGCTCGTGCCGCCTGTGCGAGCACTGGTACCGGTACGAACCAGCTGACATCCGCGAGCGGATCGGCCATGCGCGTTGCGGGGGCGCCGCGCCACTCGTCCACGAGTTCATGCGCTGCGGCCATCAACTCATCGATGCCCAACCCGGCAACCGGCATCTCCAATCGCGCGATGGACACTGCATTGGATGCTTGCGCGCTGCGATCACCTGCGTCGCCGCGCAGACTGATCGGGACGTTCACTCGCAACTGGGGCACTTCGTAGCCGTGCCGCTCGTGGTAGCGGTCGAGGGCGGAAGCGACGGCAGCCATGAAAGCGTCGTTCACGCTGAAGTCCCGTGACTTCGCCGCCTGTTTCAACCCGTCGAAGGGAAACTCGAATGCTCCGAAGTGGTATGTCGTTCCTCGCTCAGACCACACCGGACTCAGTGCTGCGTCGGGCACGGCGACGGCTCGGGTGATCGAATCGACGGTCGAACGCATCGTGTCGAGTGTGCCAGTGGGGTCGCTGATGGCTTGGCGCATCATCTGTCCACCGGCGCGCAGCAAGCCTTCGGCGCTGCCCTTGACCCGCTGGAAGTTATCCTCAAGATTGGCCTTGGCGATATCCAGGGTGCCGACGTCTTCGCCGTCGGGCACCTCGGGTGTCGGTGGGTCCTCGGGGTTCGGGTCGGATCCGAGTTCGAATAACGACAGCGCCATGATCACGGTTGCCTGACCATCCGCGATCGAATGATGCAGTTTCATGATGAAGGCGGCTTCGCCGTTGGGTAACCCATCAATCAGGACCGCTTCCCACAGCGGACGATTGCGATCGAAGTCGGTCAGCGACATTCTCCGGGCGTCGTTGAGCAAGTCGTTCCAGCCGCTCCCCTCGGGCAGTGAGTACCGGTGGACATGCACATCGACGTCGAAATCCGGATCGAGCGCCAACCGCGGAGCAGACATTCCGAAGATGCCGTACAGCGGCCGCATTCGCAGCGTGGGAACGAAGTGCGTCAGACGCTCGAGCCGAGCCCGCAGCCGCTCCCAATCCGGCGCTCGTTCCAGCACGGCCAGTGCGAGAACCGTGCTGCGCAGCCGAGGATCACCGGACGCAGTCCGAAAGGTGGCTGCGTCCCAACCACGTAGTTGCGACCCGAGCTTGCCCGACTCCTGTTCGGACACCCGTTAGCCCACTTTCTCCATCACGTCATCGCTGACGTCAAAGTTCGCATACACATTTTGCACGTCATCGCTGTCTTCCAGCGCTTCGATCAAACGAAAGACCTTGGTGGCTCCGTCCTCGTCGAGCGGAACGGTCACCGACGGAAGAAACGTTGCCTCCGCGGAGTCGTAATCGATATCGCTGTCCTGCAGTGCGGTGCGAACCGTGACGACGTCGGTGGCTTCGCTGACGACCTCGAAAGACTCTCCCAGGTCGTTCACTTCCTCTGCGCCGGCTTCGAGAACCGCCATCAGGAGATCGTCTTCGGTGAGCCCGTCGCTCTTCGGGACGATGACGACGCCTTTGCGGTTAAACATGTAGGCGACGGATCCCGGGTCGGCCATCGAGCCTCCGTTGCGTGTCATGGCCACGCGCACCTCACCCGCCGCGCGGTTGCGGTTGTCGGTCAAGCACTCGATCAGGACAGCGACACCGTTGGGGCCGTACCCCTCATACATGATCGTTTGCCAGTCGGCTCCGCCACCTTCCGCACCCGATCCACGCTTGACCGCACGCTCGATGTTGTCCAAGGGCACCGACGATTTACGAGCCTTTTGGATGGCGTCGAAAAGCGTCGGATTGCCGGAGGGGTCTCCCCCACCTTGGCGGGCGGCCACCTCGATGTTCTTGATCAGCTTGGCAAACAATTTGCCGCGCTTGGCGTCGATAACGGCCTTCTTGTGTTTGGTCGTCGCCCACTTGGAGTGACCGCTCATGCGAAACCTTTCCCGACAACTCGCTTGCCTGTCCGACCGGCACCTCGCCTGAGCCTTGTGCGCGAACGCCCTTGGTGGGCTGACTCCGACCGCACCCGGCTCACCGTGACCCTTGGACGATTTCCACGAACATCCGATGGAACCGAACGTCAGGTCCCAATTCCGGGTGGAAACTGGTCGCCAATAGACCTGCGTGCCGGACAGCAACGATGGTACCCGCGCGCGTGCCCTCGGTGATCTCCGCCAGGATTTCGATGCTCGATCCGACGCTCTCCACCCAGGGAGCGCGAATGAAGACGGCCGGGAAAAGCTCGTCACCGAGGGCAGGAACGCTGAGATCGGCCTCGAAGGAGTCGACCTGTCGGCCGAAAGCGTTGCGGCGCACGACAACGTCCAAACCACCCACGGTTTCTTGATCTGCGCGCGCGTCGAGGACGGAGTCCGCGAGCATGATCATGCCGGCGCATGTTCCGAACATCGGCATTCCCGCGGCCCGCGCGAGGCGAAGCGGCTCGAACCAACCTTCGATGGCAGCCAGCCGCGATATCGTCGTGGATTCCCCACCGGGGATAACCAGCGCGTCACAGACAGCGATGTCGTCTTGCTGTCGAACGGTGCGCGTCCGCGCACCGGCGCGTTCCAATGCCGAGACATGCTCACGCACATCACCTTGAAGCGCGAGCACCCCGATAGTCGGGGTGCGGGTCACCAGCCGCGGTCTTCGAGGCGGTGATGAACCGGAATATCGGCTACATTCAATCCGACCATCGCTTCACCGAGCCCGCGCGACGCGTCCGCCACCATCTCTGGCTTGTCGAAGTTACGCGTGGCCGAGACGATCGCCTCAGCCCGGGACTTCGGGTCGCCGCTCTTGAAGATTCCCGAACCGACGAACACACCGTCCGCACCCAACTGCATCATCATCGCGGCGTCCGCGGGTGTTGCGATACCGCCGGCGGTGAATAGCACCACGGGCAACTT
>Ga0163109_10001000_pt1 | contig 22421 bp, 6 predicted proteins | sample CRUFie1St13metaG_FD_108704 | JGI IMG/M metagenome (GOLD analysis project Ga0163109, IMG submission 108704) | Marine microbial communities from the Costa Rica Dome - CRUD Field 142mm St13 metaG | ecosystem: Environmental > Aquatic > Marine > Oceanic > Photic zone | place: Costa Rica: the Eastern... | reverse complement strand
CTACAAGCATCACTGGGTCGCCCGGGCGGCCCTCTACAAAAGTTGTGCCATCATTCATTGCGACATAGTATGATGCTATACCATCGTCATCGACAAACTGATTAGGTTGAGGCCTGGTAGATGCCGGGACATTTGCGCCCGGTGTATCATTGACTTGGTGCAATCTCAACAGCCTGTGGTCCATTCTTATCAAAAACGCCGTTTCCATCAGGTCGGTGTCGAGCAGATCCTTAAACGATTGACCTCCAGCTGTCGTATTGATGCCTTGATCTATCGCTATATGGTTAGTGACATCACCTCCGATACCACCTTGGCCAACTCCTCTCAGTATGCCTTGTGCTGCTTTTTCTAATGCAGTTGTAGTATTGTTCTGCTCTGTTTTTGTGTCTGCTAAGACAACATACCCAGATCCAAAATTCATCTTACCGGACTCTCCATTGTGTTGAGCCGTGCCATTACCAAGCCTGTTGTTCGGTCTTAAGATTGGCATATATAAAATATTGTTTCTGCTAATTGTGATCAGTTTGCTCTTCATCATTGAGGTGTTATTTGTAAACGCCTCCAAAATTGGAGTCTGCATAATCTCTAAATCATAAAAGGCCGAACCGCTAGCGTGCGCTCCATTAAAAGACGCATAGTTTATTTCTTCATCCCCAAAAGCAAATTTGGTAATTTTGAAATTTCCTCTCGCCATCCTTTGGCGACCGGCATCGGTCAATACCGCGTCTAATATAATGTCGCCAGAATTGTCTAAAAAAGCCATAAATGGTACTCCGTTTTATAATGAAAATCAATAATAAATAGTATTTTACAAACAATAATTCTTTTTTATTTTAATAGCTACTACCCCCACCAGATGGGCCCCTACTTCTAGAACTACGAGGGGTAACAGTGGTGATTGGAGAAGTTTCAGTTTCTTGTCTAGTCTCTAACTCTAACTCTGTTTCTTTTGTTGTACTCTCGATTGGTGTATCCATAACCATCTTACCTTGAACGAAGGAAATATTTAAGTCAATTTTCTTTCCTGTCTTTTTTGATATACATCTAATTTTGAATTTCTTATTCCAGATAGACTCTCTACCTTCTGGCATGCCTATGGAAAGCATATTCTCGTCTGGTGCTGATCTTTGAAACTCTTTTTCTGTTGATGCATTTCTTATGCCCAGTTCTTTTCTCAACTTCTTTAGTTCGGAGATGTCTCCCTCTTGCTCTTGATCGTTTACTTCTTTTAGCTTTTTAGAAAAATTTATGATCCGCTGATTGAGGCTAGGCGCTATTTTTAACAGCTTTTCAAAAGAAATTTTATATTCCTCTTGTTGTTTTCTCATTTCATAAGCTTCAACTTCCATAAATATTCCGTTTTGATAACTGACTATCCTCACCTTAAAAACCTCTGTTGGGTTAGACATACCACCATCATCATATGTTCGAAAACAGTAATAATATGTCTTGTTTGGTTGAATATTTAGATTGACGTAAGCTGTTTTACCAGTAGCTGGTACCCTCACCACAACTGTGTCAGGATCTGAAAAATCGGAATAAGACTCGGGGGGAGTATCAATTCGCATAATCTCAAATCCATTTGGTAGCGAATCTGATTTATACAATATATTTCCACCAGGTGGTGAGGCTTGTCGACGATACATGTTAGCTATAGCCTCTCTATCTTCACTAAAAATTGGTATCGGCGGAACACTTATTTCTCCGTAATTTGATTGAATCAACAAAGCGTGAACATCGTCAATTCCTTGATATGGTAAAAAACTTACCTGCGGAAAAATCGGCGGCTTATCAGACAGAGATACTGTTTTTTCAAAATAAGGAGAATAGATTATAGATGGAACAACGCCTGACAATGTCGTCAAGGCAAAGGACCCAGGGTTCCGAGAATTTCGACCTATAAGTTGATTCTGCTGTCTTAGCTTCCAAGTATATTGAGTTGTTGGGCCACTTGAATATTGATAAGCCGATCCTAATACAAAGTTGATTGCAAAAATTTTATATTTGTATTTTCTATCTGGAATGACTTGTGCATCTAGAAAATTTATATCCCCAACTTTATCGCTGTCCATAAGAAGAAAGGTTTGAATTTTACGTTCCTGCTCTTGACCCGAGTCATTTTTTGTGATTCTATATTTTTCTACTTTATATCCTATAACTTCAGCATATGCCTTTGAGCCATGTATAATATCTGTATAGCGACGATATAGCTGATGGCGGGCAATATGTTGTTCCATTTTTCTTAGAAAAATTTGACTCGTTATTGTCTCCTCTAGTTTTAGAAGATCTTCTCTATCCCACCCATCATAATAAAGGGGATAAGTATCTAAATCTCTTGGCCAAAAATTTCTTCGATTTTTTATATGTGCGAGATCTTCCAATATTTCGTTCAAGTAGATTAGCACACCCTCACCTATGCCTGAAGATACTTTGTCATTAACTGTAGCAGAAAGAGATTCTTGCGAATCTGCTGAGATAAACTCATCATCTAAAATCTTTGTAAATACTCTGCGGATCTGTCTTGATTGGAATGTTGAGCTAGCCAGCGCCGTTCGTGCTCGCGCGTTGGAGACGGGTGCTGCCATATGACCTAGGATCTGCAAAAGAGGAGCGTCCATTTTATTTTCTTGTATAAGTGAATTGATAGGCTGACCTTGTCTGGTCTTTATATTGATTTCTACAAAATTTGTAACGCTGGCACGCATGACCTCGTTTATTTCTTGTAACTTTTCAACCTTAGTGCTTGGAAATCTGTGAACGTTACTATCTAAAAAAGGATTAGAATTTGACAATTCATCGAAATTCGCTACTGTTTGCTGTGCAAACGATACCTGGCCAGGTCTAAGCACTTCTAGTATTGATTCATCCTTATTGATTGCTTTTTCCAACTGCTTTGATTGATAAAAACTATAAATGCTTGGGAGATTTAGTTCGCTTTCGACATCTTGAAATATTTCTTGGTTCTGTACCATAACCTGAATATTTGCTACGTCGCTTGGTGTGACTACAAGCTTATCTACTTCTGATTCAAGAAATGCAGCAGGCGCATCGAATACAAAATCGTAAAAGTTTCTATCATATTCTATATTTTCAGAAGAAAAGATATCTCTCCTGATGCTGTTTTGAGAGAGGTAATCTTCACTAAGGAGACTAAAACCTGCCGATTCTGGGCCTTCCAAAAACATATCTTGAAGTGCTGAATATGTAAATTGGTCGAAAGTTTCTAGTGAATCAAAGCGACTGTAATTGCCTAGCTGGTACTCAAGATCTAGTATATCTTTTCTAAATCGGAACGGCAATATCTCAAGAAAAGTGTATCGCGGGTTACCAATAAAAGAATCAGATTTTATATATCGAAATTGAGCCTGTTCTCGGGCGGCCGGCTCGCTATAAAACTGAATTACTCGATATCTGTCAAATTCGTTATTTGACAAGTATGGTTGCGGGCCCGTTGCGGCGCGAGGGTCTGTGATTATTGGTGAATATAAAGATTCAGACTCACCTTTAAATACCCAGAAATTGCCCATTGACATTCTAAATTTATCTACACTAGTATTCACCGCGTCTTGCTTTTGAAGGTCCCAAGGGTAAGCGCCGGCCAGAGGAAATAAATCCTGAAACCTTCTTGTTGTTTCTCTGTTCTCATTGAAGTAAAGACCTTCATCTATAGTTGTTAGGTCTCTGGTTGCAGACACGTATTCTATATGCTGTTGGGGAAAGCTCTGTCCGGACAAGCCCTCTTGCTCCAGTGGAATGTCTACGACCTCTCGCTGAGATGTATCATCAAACGAGGCCGCTCTTATGGCATCGATGGCAAACGGGTTTTCTGGTCTAGGAGGCGTTTCTGTGACCGCAGTTGGGACATTGGACTCTGGCACGCACCTCCCTTGCTCATTCCTAATATAGCCTGGCCTGCAAGGGTTTCTTTCTCGTTGGCCGCGGCGCCGACGGCGCGGCTGATCTCTACATGGATTATCTACCATCTTCTGTAACTCCCTTACTCATCAGTAAGATCTGCCTCCGCCACCTGATGGCGGGCGGCTAGGGGAAATCTCTGGTGTTCCTTGGTTTGTTTGGGTTGTTTGGGTTGTTTGGGTTGTTTCTTTTATTCTTCCGCTTGTTCTTTCATTTTGCGCTGTGCTGCGCTCTACAAACTCAACATTATTGACCAGCACAACACCCTCATACAGAGAATTGTCTATTTTGTGTATTATAAAATTTGTATTGACTCCGGGTTCTTCTAAATTATAAGATGTAACCGGTGCATTTTTATCTTCTAGGCTTTTTTGATATTTTGATGAAGATTGTGCTTTGTCTTTTGTCGTGGTGGTGTTTGTTTGCACCTTTTCTTTATATGTAGGTGCTTGCTGATTTTTGGAATTGTTTATCAATTCGTGATTTGTGAGAGACTCTTTTACTGTGCTGTACAAGCCCCCTAATGATTTCTTTGAAAAATAAAAATCTTTATATTGTTTTTCTGCCTCTTCTTCAAAAATTTTGCGATTATCGGCTGCCAATATTGAGCCCAATATCGCTTGCTGTGTCTCTATATTAATAAATTTTTTATCTTGACCTTCTGTGTCCGATTCTTTCTCTATTGGTTCCGATGCATTTGAAACCAAGGTTCTAAACGTGGTGTTTTTATACGTCGATAGCAAATTGTCTATTTCTTTGTATCTGTCCTTTATATAGCTTTGACCTTCTACACTGAGTGCTCCGCCAAATTGAGAACTATTTACTGCGGCGCCTACAGCTGTAGCTGAATCATTATTTTCTGCTGCGGAGAAGTCTTGAGATATTATGGCTAGCTCTTGTACTGTGTAGCGATTAGAGCTAGCGATTTGTCCAGAATTTATACTCGAATTAGACAGCCCAAAAAAACTTACTGCAGGATTTTGGAGCTGTATTGATCTATCAATTTCATTTACAGGTAATGGTCGGGCAAAGACAGAGTTTTTACTTACTGCTTTAGCCACTATGTTCGTTGATCCATTAAGGTGAATTATGCTTTTAGGCGTTTGATTAGAACTAGAGATCGACTTTGGATTACTATCTAAGGCAAACACTTCCCTCTCCTCTATTCCCGATAGACCTAATATAGTTTCAAATCTGTTTTCTAGCTTTTTGCACAAAGACAAGAAAAATTCTAAAAATTCTAACGTTGCATTTTCAGCTAACAAAGATCTTTTAATTTGGTTTTTTTGCCCTACAGTGAAAGCAGGACTTGCTGTTAGTAAAAAATACGAGTCAACATATGCGTCAACAACTTTATCGCTTCTATCTCGAAGTTGTTGTGATCTAAGTATAAACGAAGGAGTGAATCTTTTTGTAGAATGATTATAATTACCCTTTGCTCTGCCTTGTTCCCGGGAAGTTTGGATTGAACTTCCATTATAATAAGAAGACATTGTTGGATCGATATATGGTCGACTGGCCTCTTCCACATACACCTCATAATTGGATATAGATCTTCTAAGTTTCGTAAGTTCTCTCTTCATATACAGCAAAAGACCATCATGAATCTTTAAGTCTAACTTGTACTCATAATTACCAAAAGAGTGCCTATCAAATAAATCATAATCCTTTACAAAAAACAACTTTCTAAGAGTTGACAGTGATGGGTCTCTCTCTGATATTTCACAATTGTTATTTCGAGCGGTGACAATTACAGAGCCATTCTGAACTATACCCTGCGCATTTCTCGCGGGACTGTTAGTATCGACCATGTCTTTTGCTACCTGATCTTCATTTAGTTTTTCGTAGTCTGGTGTCGATACCAAGTTATTTCCTAGAGGGTGATTTGTAACTCTTTCTCTAGTTATTCTCATGCTGTATATTCTACTGAGGTTTACAAAATTTTGCAAAAGGCTATCACTTTTCTGAATTGCTGGTCTAACACTAGGGTTTGGATTATCTCTATTACTTGTGGCATGTCTTTCTATAATGTATCCATATTCAGAATTATACCTAAGTAGATTGCTTAGGTCAAGTGCAAACAGGCTTCCGTGATATGGGCGGGTGCCGGCAATGTTGATCCATGATAACTCAGTAGGCGATAAGTTTTCGAAAGAATGAGTAATGTTTAGTTTCCCTTTTCTTAGGGAGGCTACGCAAAGGTGTTTCAGTCTTTCGTTCTTGTCTCTGATCGCAATTTCAGGTGATGAAGAAATTATTGTTCCATATTGTGATCTAAGTGCCGATAAGATATGATCTCCTAAAGATAACATACCATAATCTTCTGCTTCGAAACTTGTATCATTACCAAATCCATTAAATGAATTGTTCTCCGATAACAACTGGCCCTCAGCGTTCAGTGCCGAATCTGTCAATATCTTTGCAACAATTTTACTATTAGGCACTTCGCGTACAGAGAGTGTGTCCCTTATAGACATATCACCGCCGGCTGGGCCGGCCATGTAGCCAACATATCCGGATGGGCCCCTCTGGCCATCTATGTCGGGGTGATAATGAACGGGACCAGAATAGGTACGGCCGTCAGGCAGTGTAAATATTTTTCGTTTTTCCGGAACTCTCATACCAAGATAAGAGCCTTCAGACCTCTCTAGGCACTTTTCAAATATCAGGTTACCACCAATTTGAGACAACCCAGAGTCAACAGGGTCTATGCCAAACTCTTCATGTAAAGCCCTAATGTCTATTTGAGAAAATGCAACAACGTTGATCTCTTCAGGCGGTAACTGTTGTCTACTGTTTTGGTTTCTACTTCCAAATATACTTTCATTTATATCTATTGGTATCTCAAAATATACATCATGGTCTTCCGGAAGGGCATCGGGAGAATCTAATATGGAATCTAGATGCATTGCTGTTGTAGGATCGCTAACATCAAAATGTGCTTGCAGTATTTCATCTAAATTTATTTTATTATATCCAAAAACTCTATTGGCATCATTTCTCGTACGGCGGGCTGCGCGGTCGATAACCTGAGCGCCGCGAGCTCGAACTAGTGACTCTTCCCATCTGTGAGTGGCGACGTTGATCGATTGTGCCAACTGCAGCACTCTCGTTTCAGGGTAGTAATAATATGCCATGATTGGTGACTCAAGCCTTGGAACTGCCAAAAAATAAAAATTTATATATTTATAAAAATCACTCGAACTAAACCAGCTTGAATAATTTAAGTTTGACGGACGGTTTAGTGAACATGCTAATCTTATGTTATCCCTGGATACAATAATTCTATTTATAGAAAAAGCTGGTAGCAAATCTAAGTCCGAAACCCTCACCTTCTTGGACCTCCATTTCTAAACCTTGGATCCCTAACGTCTGAAACAGGTCTTTCTTGAACTGAGTCATCAGTTTTTATTTCAAAATATTTTTCTACTTCTTCTTTACTTTGTAACCTAATCATATTGTCTTTTTCATCTATCTCAAATATTTCTATTTCAAAATTTTGTAAATTATCAAAAACTCCATTTTCAACCAAATCAATAACTATGTCATCATCTCTTACAACCACCTTAGACTTATCTAAAAATTCAACCTCGTTAGCTACTAGGTCCATATAGTATTGCTCCATTATTTTATCTGGTACTTCTTTTTGCTTTCTTCTGTCAACTACAAGCTCATAAGATGATGTAAAGTTTAGCTGTGGTGTGTTCATAAGGATACCTTTTGTGTTTAGAGTATCTCTTGAGTTTTCTATAGAATTTTTTACTACGTTTAAGGTAAAGCTTGGGTTTTCTGCAGAATTTATTCTTGAACTATACAGTGGGTATTTACAAATTTTTTCTGCTATGAGAGGGTCTTGCTTTCTTCTAGATTGAATAAACGAAGATATAGTTCCGGATTCGATCAGGTCTTGTTGAAAATCAAACCTAGTTTCAACTCCCGCAATCAAATACTGCGTTCTGAGCCTTTGAGCTTCTTCAATTCTCAGTGTTGACCTATTTTGTGATTCTGTAAATCCGGCCTTTTCAGAATTATACAATATGCCATCATCAAAAAATCTATAGTAGACTGGTCTAAATCCACCCCTGGCTAGTAGATTCTTTCCAAACTGTGTCAACTTTATATCTATTACATCTTGTTTTTTGTCAAAAAATGCCATATTTGGTTCTCTTTTATTCTTGTTTTGTATAATTGAAACTATCAATTTTAGTCTCAAGTTTAATTAGCTCAACAAAAGAAAAGTAGTCATATGGCCAGTTATATTGTACACCCATAGTGCCATCTTCCTGTAGACCTGCGGTGCCGGCTGGCAAAGTGTCATCAGTAAAAGATTCTTTACTGTTCTTCACATATTCAAACTTTTCTACATTGGCTATTCTAGGATCTATTGATGCTTTTCTTATCTGCTCCAAATTGGCTTTACCTCTTTGCTTTACCTTAAATATTAGCCAGCGTGTCTTATTCTTTCCGCCTAAAGGAGAAAACAGGTCTCTTGGGTTATCAACAGGGCTAAAATCTGCACCTGAAACATTTACGGTCTCTAAATAATGGCTAACATAAGAAACATCGCCGTGGACTCGCAAGCGACCTGGTAATCTTTTGTTTATCTGTGAATATCTTGGAGATGCTGTAGAATTTGCCGAAACTGGGTACAGATTTTGCCAAATATTTGCTAAATCTTGCCTATCGAAAGACGCATGAAATTGGAAAAAGTACATCATAAAGGGCTCCAAATCATGATGCACCTGAAACTCCCTAGATGTGTTCAAAAAATCCAACTCTGGCGGGAGTATATATTCCTCCATCATTAGCAATTGATATTCAATTGCATCTACTGGACAGTCACTTTGTGGTTCCTTTATTTTCCTGTCCATACTCTTAACAAATCTTCGATAGTCTCTTATTGTTTGAATTTCTTGAGAATCTGAAAGCGGCTTTAGTGCCATCTCTTGTTTTACAGTTTGTATGTTTGCTTGTGCTTGTTCATAAAATCGTTCATTAAATTTGACAAATTCTATTCTATTATTCTCATCTTCTTTGATTACATATGGTATTGCTACTATTGCTTCTTTCACTACCTTTTTACTTTCTATCGTACCTATACGCGATCTATAATTTTTGGCCTTCTTAAGTACGGCAACGTTCTCTTCTTCTTCTGCGTTGAATCCAAGTTTAGCTGCAAGACCAGGGGTACCGGACGATCCCGTTACATCTTCAACTCTCAAGAAATACCCTTTTTGAGAGTTGGGGTCTATAACTGATCCGTTCTGGTGCCACATACCCACCGAACATGTTAGAAAATCGCCAACAGTCGCTGCAGCATTTGCTCGGCCTCTTTCATAGTAACTGTCCCAATATTTTTCTTTCCATGGGGAACCACTAGTCTCTGTAACTAAGCCAGTCGATAAATCGAGAGCTGAGGAAGTGACAAAGCTAAAATCTAATACTGGTGTTTCCCACTTGGTTTGTATTGCCCACCTTGAAAGCTTCTTGTTTTGGTTTATTTCAAAGCGGTTTGCTGCTTTTCCTCTCTGCTTAGGGTCTTCTATTGTTTCTACATTGTCAGTCCTTAAGCTAACGCACAGACCCAAATTTAAGGATGCGCTCAGGCTCATGGCATGCACATAGTTTGTATTCGTGTTTTTGTTAGTTGGGTCTTCATGAAAGTTATAGTATTCAAAGGTGCTATCTTGAATAATATCTTTTGCTTCATATTTTTTAGTTTCGCTTGGCGTGAAGCTTATCTCAACATACGGATCTGCATTGGGATCTAAGTATGGCGGTACATAAGGCATAAAACCGTGCTCAGATTTAGAAGTCGAAACCGATGAAGTCCAAAGACTTGATGGGGGCTCAGCACCATTAGAGAAAGGAACTGCTGGTGAACTTGCGCTTATCAGAGTACCATCCCACTGATAAGTTACACCTCCCTGCTTCCATGGTTCGAAGGACCAACTAAAGTTTGACCCGGTGGCACCGACATTATTCAGCTCTAACTTAACTGTAGCATCAGTTTTAGTTATTTGCCAAAGGTAGCCAACACTGGGAGGAGTCGAGGAACTAAAAGCTACGGAGCCACTCAGGTCTATCGAGGAACTAAAAGCTGTGGCCAAGTTCTTTCCTAGATCTATAGAGAACGAATTCAAATCAACAAACATTCTTTTTGGATTTCCAATGGCTAATGATGGAGTATAGGTCGAACTATCGTAAAAAGTGATATCACCACTGCTAGATCCAGAAACTGAATTAACATTCCATGATATCTTTGGTAAAACATTGTTGGCATTCTCCGCGCCGATAGATCTTATTTGAGACGCATCGGCCTTCCAATCACGAAAAGCAAATTCAACTGATGCTCTTGTTCCCGGTGGGTTAGCAGTATAGTTTGTAATCTGGACGCCATCACCACTATCATCCACTGGAGGGCCAAATGCTGAGTGACGATCATACATTGTCGTATCGACATTTGTGATTCTCACATTCATCTTGTAAGTCGTTCCTGAGACAAACGTTTCATCTACAGGTTTAGACATAATTGTTGTGAGGTTTCCGTCTTCAACAAAAAAATTAACTGTTTCAGCTGCAAAATTTTGCATGGCCAATGTGTATGGTAATAACTGCCTAGAAAGAGCTTCTCTAGTATTGCCGAGTCGAAGGCCTAATCTCTGAGAAAGGTCTGCATTATTAAACCCTCCAAATATTGCTGGTCTTTCTATAATCTTATGCCATTGGTCATTTCCATACACCAGGCTAGCACTTGGGTGAGGCTCATTATCATATATTCTTCTTCCATATAAATTGACAGGGTTTAGCATGTCTTCAAATTCAATTCTAGAAGTTGTATAGCTTTTGATTCTAGGAATCCCAGTATCGCCATCGTTCGAACTATTGATTATAGAGCCTGTAAAATTCGATGTGCTACTAATGTTTAGAGATTTAAAGTCACGAATTGCACCAGGCTGAGATGCACTTAGGGCAAGCTGGGTTATGACTGTTGAATAATCTGTAAAAAACACCGGGTAATCAACCGCAACACCTGCTTTTATAGAATTAAAAAGCAGTCCAGGGCCAAAGAGAGGCTTTGAAACTTGATATCTACAAGCATTGGCTCTAAGTTTTGCATATCTGAAAACCTGACTAGCTTTTAAGTCTTGTGGTATCCTACCTATTCTTGCTGACTCTACCACAGAATCTGATAAATAGTGTGTGTTAAACAGCCTGGTTATTTCGGTTGCGCGTTCGGCCGGATAAAAGCCTTCATATGGCAAAAATTTCATAGCTGCTTTGCATTTAAAATTTATTCTAGTGTGTTGAACATTGTTTTTTGGCTCTAGCGGATCTCCTGCTATTTCCTCATCATATGTCGAAAAGTATCTTAAAAATTCAGAATTTGAATAGCTTTTGAAGAATTGCCCACCTATAGAAACATCACCAGAGGATTGATCTTCTGCTGTACCAGTCATTATTAGAAAGTCTGCTCCAATGGATGGAAAACTTCTTTCCCCTGAAAGGATTTGCTCTGTAAACTCACTAATTCTAAATTCCGGTATCAAAGAATGATCTTTTGCTATTTTCTTTAGTTCTTCTCCATACTCGCTATATGAATCATAAAAAGGCCCCAAGATTGAGTCAGCCGCTTGCCACTTTGCCTCTCCTGCTAAGAATGTTGTTTTTTCATTGATAAATTGCGGTATTCTTCTATTGTATACTGTTGAAAATGGCGGTGTACCATAAAGATTGTTGTACCCTAAAGGAAAAGTGCTGAAATCGTTCTGTAAAATGCCCTCCCCCGAGGATCCCTGTGCTACGTATGTATTTTGAAAATAAGCAGTTCTTGAACTAAAGAAACCTAAAAAGTTAGCCCCAAGATTGAAAAAAGAATTGTGAATATTTACCGGTTTTTTTGAAAAGTCCGTTCTCGCATCTAGCGGCCAAGTAGAAGAAGTTATGTGACGATAAGACTCTAAATTGTCTGCTCCAAATTCACCAGATGTGGATCCGGATTGGATAGTACCTATATTTATAATGTCGTACTTTCCATAATGTGCTTGGCGATCACTGTCGGCACTATTGTAATCAACTGAAAATGGGAACGCTTTTACCAACGCTGTATCGACTAGATAATCTTTACTATAGTTTACACTTCCTGATAAGAGTACAGACCTCGATGATCTAGTGGATTTCCACGGGTAATAATCAAATTTAATTCTTTCTCTTGTTTTTTCTAGGAATATGTTTTGCTCTCTAGGATATATGGTTTCAGTATAGCACAACTCAACCTGCTTACCAAGATTCAAATTATCATTTTCAAGATCTTCTGGTGTAGCCGCCGGATTTTGAGATTCTAGAGAAGAAAAAATGTTATCTGCAAAAGAAAAGAAGCTATGCTTTTTATCTAGCACGTCTCCCATGTCTCTTAGCAATTCCTTATTTGAAAAAGTAACAAGATCATTTTGTAAAGTTTCAGAGCTTATAAAGATAGAACTATTATCAATTCTATTATTTACATAATAATTATTTGTAGTATACCAGTTAGACTCTCTATCTCTTTGGTACAAAAGTTGTGTCTCGAGACTTGAAGTTGTAAAATATTGTGGGCGGCGAAAGTCAAGACCTTCAACCCACTCCTCAGATCTGTTTACTTCATCAGCAACACCAGGACCATGAACTATCATTCTAACTGGTGAAAAATTTGTAGTTACGGGTGGCTCAGTATAGTTCTTAATGATTCTGGAAAAACTAACAGAACTTGACAAGCTGGAATCGCTTGATCTTTCGTAAGGATCTGTTATATTTCCAGCTATAGATGCACCAATATTCATACTTGGAGTTCTAGTTGTAGTAGATATCGAGGCTGTTCCAACCAGAGGAGATCCCAAGTAAACTCTGGATATTGTATTCGTCCTTCTATGTAGGCGCGCGATGGGATGCTGAGCAGTTCTTAGTTGTTTCCATGATGGCCAGCCATATGGGCCTTGCCTATTTAAAATTGCAGAGTTCAATGTTGCTGCTACGCCATGGCGAGAATTAGAAAAATTCACCCAAGTTTCTTGCGTCAATTCGTCATCGACGCTGACCAACGATGGACCATCAACAAAGTCCTGATTAATATAGTTGTTATCTGTGCGTACGCTGACAGCAGTTGTAGTCAGCGCAGAGCCTAGGGTGTTGCTTTCCGCATCTAATTGTTCATGAATATTTGTATTCAGTCCAACAAAATCAACTGGGATGAATTCACTGAATTGAACGCCGGCAACGGTGCCGTCAGCTGGAATAGGTGTCTCAACACCGAATGTACGGCCTTTGGTGTGGGACAACGTGCCGGAAGCCAGATGGGTCAGAACACTGCCATAAATACTTGCACTAAGAAACTCTATAGATTCACTGCTTTTGTAAGAGTTTACTCCTCCATTTTTGCCGCCAGTAAATGTCGAAGGCGCAGTTACGTTAGACAGATTGCTAGTTATTGTTGTATTACCAGCGGTACCGCCTGTTAGTTGTGTAAGTATGACCTGTATATTAGTAGCGCTAATTATATTAATATCTGCTTTTATTTTTCCAAAATGGGCACTTGGAAAACCGAATTCTCTATCAATTTGATCTGCAAGACTTTGGGCGCTAGTGACGCCGGGTGAAAGTCCCGAAGTTGGTGCGCTAATTACTGTTGAAGATGTTATTGATCCTGTTGACGCAAAATAAGTAACTTCTGTCCCATCAAAAGAAGTTAGGGTTATTTTCTGCCCATTAGATGGGGCAGTGTTAGCGTCTGTAAACGTTATGATTGCTGTGGCTGCAGTAGCCTCAAAAGGAATACTTGAAGATATTGCAAAATTATGCTGATGTCCGAAGCCTGCATTTTTCTTAACGAAATCAAATTTAGCATTCATAGCACTTGCAGTTATCCAAGAATAACTAAAATCATTCTGTGGAATTGGATGCTGTACAAAAAAGTTATCTTGCTTTGTTTTCTGGGAATATGTGCCTGTTACATATAAATTATTTCTGTTTGTCATGTGCACAGATGCTTGCGTTGCTGACCCCGAACGATAGCCGCGCTTTTCTGTCTTCTCCGAATGGAGTGCATTTAGTGTGTTTCTAACAGTAAGGTTTCTGTAGTTTAGTGTATTGTATATAGAGAACTCACCCGACTCTTTATCTCTTGCAAAAGCTGCTTGAGTTTCTGGTCCACCTGGTGAGGAAAACGTATTGACTATAATATGTTTGTTTCTAGACCTAACTGGTATTGTATAATCTGGTAAACCAGATATATAATCACTAGATACTGGTAAAATATTAAAGCTTGAAGTTTCCGCTAGGTGCCTGTTATTGGAACTTCTTCCTGATGTTAAGACAATATCGTAATCTTGCAGATAGTTTCCAATTGTATGAGGTGCGGAACCAGTTGTTGATTTGATATTTTGAAAAACATATGGTGTTTTTATGCCCCTCTCGTATCGTGATGGAGCACTGCTTGTTGACTCTATCTTGAGCTGATTTGAAGATATTTCTATTTTATATGCTTCTGCTCTATCTAAATCTGGAGTTCCGTACTTGACTCTTCTGTGTGGTAATCCTCCAGCATGCTCAAATGAAAACACACCCTGCATTGTTGGATTGATGTCATCGTGATTGTTTGTTATCTTTAACTTGTCTTTGAATATAGAAGTTCCGGGACTTGGTGCAGAAGAGCTGTACATGCTAAAAGGCAATAGCATATCTGAATCTGCGTCTAGGTAGCTTACTGTTTCTGTAACGTTAGTCTTCGCTGTGTATACTTTTTCTTGCTGAGGTGATAAAACATCATCACAAACCTTGAACTCATATATATCTGATTTATTGATTGTAATGTCTTTTCCTGTATTTACTAATTTGTAAAGTTCTTTGTTTTTGTTCGCATTTCTGTTAGAACCTTGTTTTATTGTCTTTGTGTTGCTGCCAGCAAACCTATATGGGCGAGATAACCTGCGAAGTGCGTAAGTCGAACCGCTGACATCAGTAACTGCTATACGTCTTATTTCCTCTCTTTTTGAATCGAGATCTGCTGACACTTTGTGGTCATCTTCCCTGTCTGCTCTTTCTTTCCACCACAGGCAGTTATCAGATTGACTATTTGTTAGTGGTGCATGGCCGTGTTCCCAATCATATAAGAGTTCGTTTACACCAAGAATTTGGCCGCTTATTTTAGGGTCTTTATATTCCAATTGCGGAGCTTGATGTTTGTACTTGTTTCTTTCAAATACATGGCTCTCAACTGTGTCTTCTAGTCCTATGTGCATTGCAGAGGTGGCAGGTTGCAATTGTTCCAACATCTTTCCCAAAGAGGAGTCAATCCATTTGTAATATTCTATGAACCTTTCTAAAGATATTTCGTTTTCCACTTTTGAAAAAAACTTGTCTCTTAGCTTTTCCAAAGATTTATATTCTTGCCTGTATTTGTATATTGGCTCGCCAATGATCTCATTATATGCAGAGACGCCGGCGATCATATTCAGCATTTCTCTAGAAATTGCTTGGTACATGCTTTTTTCATAAGTATAAAGATATGTGATTGGTCTACTCTCTAGCTCAAAAGTCTCCACTTCTCTGCTTTTAATTTCAACTTTAGATCTAGAATATAAATTATCAATTGGGATATGTCTAATACTAGCTGGAAATTCTACTTGTATGATTGTATCCTGATTAGCCAAAGCAAACGTTGCGGCGGGGTATTTATAACCCAAGATACCATACTTGGAAATATTCTGTATCGATCCACTAGAGTGATCGAAAACACTAGTTGTATTTGCATCTACGTTAGTAGTTTCCTCAAATTGCCAATGAAAAACAAGAGAATCTGATCTCTCTATATCATCCCCTTGATTGGATTTTCTATTTTCTAGCGGCTTAAGGCGGCCGATATTTTCAACATTTTGAGCGTGCAACTGTAATTCTGAATCGGCAATGTAGTCATCCCAATAACTAAAAGATATTATCTTGCAATCGCTGTTATTTATTACTGAACCTGTAACGCCCTGCCTATTGGCGCCGAGGAATACACTTTTGTTGTCTGTTAGTATTTTACTGAAATTTGCAGCAGCTATTGATGAAGACATATGAAAGCTGGATATCTTGACATCTAGATCATATTGGTATCCTATAAATTCCACCTTGTATTCTTTATCTGATGAGATCCTATTATTGACGTTGTAAAAAGAAGAATCTGTGTCCTCCGAAAACCTAACTGCTAAAAACCATGGCGTATTTGAAAACACTTCTCTAAAGTATGGAGTAGTAATTTCTGTAAAGGCGCCTGTAGAACTAGACAAGTTAAAGTATGCACCATTGTTCGACGATTTTGATTTTATTGTTTTGACAACTATGCCGGCATTATTGGAGGACGAAACCTCAAGGACATTTCCAGTGACCGAGTTCATGCCAAATACTGAAGAATTTAAACCTGAGTTATTTTCCGATGTAACCGCGGGCATGAGTGTCTTACATTCCAAAGTAAAAGCTGCGGGTGTTGCTTTGCCTTCTATATAGTTTCTTTCTTCAGGAGCGCTAGCGGTTTGAAATAAGGTGACGTTTCTGTTCGACCCAGTAAAAGAAAGTAAATTTGTTCCGCTTGCTTCATATATTGGTTCATCTTTAATTTCTTTTTCAATATTTTGTGCATAAACATTTGGCGTTACTAGTTTCTCATCTACCCCAAAGCACCTTATAAGATTTCTAAATGACTCGAACGTACCCTTCGTTTTGTATATTTTTGGAAGGTTAATATGTATTGCATTCAAAATTCGATTCTTTACTGATTCTGCTTTTGAGTGAATGAAGTGATTTGATAGTCCATTATTCTTATCTATAAGATCAAATTTCAGATTATAAAAAAATTCATTCAAATCTGACTTGTCAGTTATTGGACTTTCCTCTATTGAAAAATTTCTACTTATAAGATTTTGTACTGAAAAGTTTTCTTCTGACTGGATTAAACCGTACTCTAGGTCAAAATCTTTAGTGCACCCAAGCATCGTACTAAAGTTTTCTGAATGATTTATCCCCCCTTTTGAATATATAAAATCTTTATATTGGCCAAAGCCTACGCGTGGGATGCCATCAATCATCATCCTAATTGAATCAAATTTTTCTGCGATGGATTGAAGTAATATTGAAAAGTTACTATCTAGATTGCTCGACCCCTCTCTTGTCTCATAAGCCCATTGAGGGACTGTTTTGAATATTGAATTATTGTTTCTCTTATCGTATGCTTTGCCTATTTCAATTAGTTCCGAAAGCTTTGATGTCACCAAAGAAGACTTGGGGTTTATAATTGGATCTCCAACTTCACTTTGTGTTGTTACCGTAGCTTTTGTAATTGCTGAAGATGTATTTCTGTTAGAAAGCGTGTACCCCACAAATTCACCATTGTTTAATCTTCCAGAATAATCTAAAATTATCTTATCTTGAGAGGGGACTCCAAGCACGCCTTCGTTAAATTTATAGGACACTCCTAATACGCTGTTTATCGTTTCGTCATCAGTTGCGCCGTTGACTGGAAAATCATAGTAGTTTCCTATTTCTTGTGCTGTTCTTTTAGCTTTCCAAAATCTAAAACTATCTATGGATCCGCTGAATTGCCCATAACCCAATCCACCTGTTGAATTTTTTTGCGTACGCATGGCGCCTATAGAGCCGTTGAAGTATCCTGCAACAGGGCCAAGTGACGTCGCTGATACTGTTGTGGTGCTGTTATGGGCGCCATCAATATACAATTCTAAACTTAGAAGTGATCCGGTATGATGTGCTGTGATTGCATAGTGGTGAAAATTGCCATCAGCAACCGAAGCAGCAGTGATACCACTGCCTATTTGAGTCCTGTCCGCACCTAGAGTTCCAGACATATAAGTTACATGAAGTGGGGATCCACTTGAACCTGACAGCTCAATCAAAAACCTACCATATGAGCTATTACCCTCTGCAAAGTCTATTGTATGAGAATCAAAAATCACCTCTGTCTGCGTTTTGGAGTCTGCTACCATAGCATCCTTTTTCATCCAAAATTCTACAGTGTTACCTAAAGTACCGTCTATCTTTAGGTTGCTGCCTCTTTGAGTTGATGAATCAAAGACGCTACCCACATATGGGCCCCCTGAAAATTTTATATACTGAGGATTGTCTGAGATACCATACCTGCCTGATGTGCCGGCACTGGTGCCCCATCCTGAAGCTGCGATATCGACATACCCAGTTGATTTTGGATATTCGTGCTGCAGTATTGCTAGATCAATTGTGCTAGCACTTAGAGACCAGTTTATTTTTTCCAGTGCAGATCCATCGTATGGATAGGAGTTTGAAATATACGAAAAAGCAGAATTATAGTATTTTTCAGCACTACCATAGACCGCCCAAGTTGAAGGATCTCGCACATCGACTTTTGGTATAACTCTTTCTAAAAGTTTTCTATAAGCTTCAGGAAAGCCATTGGAATTTAGTTGACTATTTCTATCACCTGATGTTGCCGATGGTACCACCTCTCTTTGTGAGTTAGCAAAGGTCCTATCTCTATCTTCATTTACTGTGCTTGCTGGAATATCTATAGTCTTTTTCATGGATCTACTCTAAATCTAAATTTTTCTTGCTGCTCTACATAATTAGAGCCATCTTTTGAAACGAAAGATATCTCATAAGCATTATTTGGCTCAAATATACTCATATCTAAATCAAAATGAGAACCGCTAATATCATAAGATAAAGAAGAGTAACTTGGTACGCTTCCTGTAGAGTACGATATTACATCAAAATTATCCGAAACTTTAGTTATTTTGTAAAAAAGATCTCTTATTGTATTGACTGGGGCCGTGCTCCTCGCCTTGGTGTAAACATTTGGCTGCCAATTTTTATTCCTAGTGTATACCCTAATAGTTGCCTTTTCGCTTTGTAGGTAGGTATCCTTTAGGTTGGTTATGGACACCTTATAGTTTGGCATTTCGTAATGATTATCTGGACTATCTGTATAGACTGTGAACCCTGAGCCTGTTGCTAACGTAGAATCTAGATGGTCTGTTGACGACGACCAGACATCGTACAGATAGCTAGCTGTCCCTGCGTAAGCAAACTGTGCCTTATACACACCTTTACTTTCTCGGCTAGCTGTTATAAACTGTAATGGTGCAGACGAGACGCCCCCGGCGTCGGGAGAAAGAGATTCTGCCCTTAAAAACGTACTTCCTAGCTCATCTTTATGGTAAAGACTTGCAACAATTGCTGTATTGCTACCGGTAGGTATATCGGCTAACTGGCCGCGGATTCTATTGTAGAAATATATGCTGTTTAGATTATCAGCAGCTGGTGCCAGAGAGCTAGACTTTAATATGTACCCTCTATCATCTCTTATAGAGTTATCCCATTGGGCTTCTATTTTTGGTTTCAAAAAGAATTCATGTGAACTTCTGGAATAGAACTTTTTTGTGTAGTATGATCTTGCCCTTGAGCCATCTTCATATGTATGGTCCAATTTTAACAAAACACCATAATTTGGCATACCAATACCGCCATCAAAACTATTATAGGTAATTCTAGCTGTGGGTGCTGTTGTTGTGATGACTGTATTTCCGTGCAAACCAGCAACAGACTGAGTCAAAGAAAGATATGCGCCTTCTAAAGTGGTTGTTATTGATCCAGAAAAATCTGTAGAAATAGAGTCCTTTAGGGCGCTTATTGTGCCCTCTTTGGATCCACTTAGTTGCAAAAATACTGATTGCCCTACGGAATAGCCGGCGCCGGCAACAAACTTGTAAGTTACTTCTTCTCCTTCGTGAGACCGTATTTTGATCACATCGTCTGCATTCAGGTTGCTTACCAGGTTAATACTTGCGGTGGCCCGAATAGCTAAATTGTTATTATATTTTATCCACTCTTCTACTAGTCCTGTTATGTCTATATTTAGATCTTCGGTTCCTTCCTTCAGAAACTGATTGTATTCTAAAGGAATAACGCTGGCTGTAACATAATCACTATTGATAAAATCAGAGCCTGTTGTATGCCAAGCTACACCTGAACTGGCTGATATCCAATTGCTAGATTCCAGATCTAAATAGCTTTCCATATCTAGGCCGCCGCCTTCGTTCCAGGCTCGTACTAAGGGGTGAACAGAGACTTGATAATTTTCTGGTGTTGTTTGTCCGTGTCTTGCATTGTGGACACGCAAGCGAAAAGTTGATGAGCCAGAAAGCGGAACAATATCTAGAGATCTGTCCGTTGCTATTTCGCTTACTGGAAATTGTATAAGTATGCGAGTTTTTTCTACAGAACTGCTTGATGCCTGGCCGTATATGGAAAATAATTCTAGAATGTCTGAGGCGCCCATATTTGCCTTAGTTGAGCGTGTAGACAAGTTTTCTCTGAAAGCTGTTGAAATTGTATTATCTTTTTCTGAATTGTATCTTTTAATACTCATTACGCTAAAATTGTTCCTTTTATGTCATCTATAAATTTTATTTCCCATATACTATTTTGTGGTATATAAATGTAACTGTTATCGGGAGAAGTATTTTGCCTAACTTCGTAAAAATAATCAGTATAATTGGCACCTGTTATAGAAGTCACCACGACCCCGTCTCTTGGCGATATTCTATCTACCTCTGGAATATTCTGTATTATTCTAATAATTTCTGATATATATAGCGGCTCTCCAATCTCTGGTGGTATCAAGGAAAATTCTTCAAATATTCTTTGTTTTATATTTTCGATTGCTGTCTGCTGGTTTACACCCCTCTTTAGATTAAGTTTGAATTCGATTCCAAAATTTATAATGTTTGCATCAAAAATGTCTATGCTGTCTGATATCATTCTTACTGAATCTATCCATGTCTTAACATTTTGCTTTAGAAGAGTGGATGGCTTTTGCATTTTTCCATCTGCCCCTTCAGCGATCAAGTAAGCATTTAAATTTCTTCTAAGGTCGTTATCGTCCCGAATAATCGACGCCCTTTTTATCCCTCCATATATAGCAGGCATACTGTAAATAGCCGACACATAATCTTGCTTTGTTACTGCTCTGCCTTGAGCTCCATATGTGCCCAAATATCTTCTTTTCAACTCTTCAGTGCTTGGTATAGAGATGTTGCCGTTTATTGGCTCTTCATTGAACACTTGAATATTTTGCCTTATAAAATCAACTTTTGAAGAGTCTAGAAGCTGCTCATTCTGAAAAGACATTATTGTATTTACAACTTGGTTTACGGTGCCAGCTGCAGCGTTAGTATTTACGGTGTTGTTGCTTCTGTACGTTATTGTTAATGTTGTGTTTTGAGGAGATATACCCATTTTATCAGAAGATACCAATCTCGTTGGGTCTAAAGATGGTGATGATATGTACGTTTTACCTGATAGCTTTATTGCAACTTTTGAAGGGTCTGCTACTGAATTTGTCTTGAGGTCTTCGTCTGATCCGTGCCCAAAAACAACATAATTTCTATTCAAACCTTTTTCAACGACAAATCTGCGAGGCACAGGCTTTGCTTTCAATATAGAGGACACCATTGGGTCCCTATTTTCAGGATCACTTATTGGGCGGTAAACTACATTTTGTGTTAGGTTATCTACCTGAAAATATTCATTACCTTCACTGTCTTCTATTTTTATAATCTCTGTCATAGTTGAGTCTGGAATTTCTATTTTTACAAATCTTCTATGTGAACCAACTTCAACTGTGTGCACCCTCTCTTCACCAGATATAACCGGCACTTTAGCTTTTAGAATATAGTACTCTGGGCGGAAACCATCTGCTGTAAAATTATATGCAGAGATTCTAGAATTTGTTTCATCCAGTGTTATGTCGCTTATTTGAGTGTAGATAGTTCCTCCCTGCGACCTGTATCTAGACCCAGCCTTCAGGCTGATTCTATAACTTGATTCAAGGCCGGGCCCGATTGAGCTAGCTGGCTGGAGAACTGTTATATCTACTTCACCAACGCCTACTGGATTCAATTCTGGTGTTGCCCCGTAAGCTTGGATGTGTTGTATGAGTACTGATGGATCTTTTGTAAAGTATGGTATTGCCTCATTGGCATTGTGGTCCATATAGTAATGCAGCTGATCTCCTATGTAGGAGACTAAATCTAGCATGAGGGAACCAAAGGAAGATTTCTTGAAATCCTTATAAGTATCGGGATAATATCTTTTTACATTATCCATCAATTGTTCTCTAATTTCTGAAAATGCAGTTTTTGTGTAATCAACAGGAGTTACATTTTTTGTCCTATTTGTTGTTGTCATTTTATTCAAAACCTCCCAGTTTTGCAAGTTCGCTATTTAGATCGCCTATGTATACTTCGCTTGGTTCTACTGGGGACAACTGTATGTTTATCGTATCTGTCACGTTCATATTTCTAATAGCATAGTTTATTCTAAGAACTGTTACTGATGAGTCTATGTCCTCACTACTAGTAACAAATTCCGCTTTTATTAGCTTTACGATTGGCAAATATTTTGATAATTGTTCTGTTATTCTAGAGGAGATATCTAAAACCTCT
>Ga0163109_10000999_pt1 | contig 22431 bp, 19 predicted proteins | sample CRUFie1St13metaG_FD_108704 | JGI IMG/M metagenome (GOLD analysis project Ga0163109, IMG submission 108704) | Marine microbial communities from the Costa Rica Dome - CRUD Field 142mm St13 metaG | ecosystem: Environmental > Aquatic > Marine > Oceanic > Photic zone | place: Costa Rica: the Eastern... | reverse complement strand
CCGGTCATATCCACGACGTAGAGGTAGTCCTGTGAATCGACGGTCAGGGATCGAGGTTTGATGAAGAATCCGGGGCTTCTTCCTTGGGATCCAATCACCCTTACCGATTCAAAGAAAGTGGAAGCTTGGTCAGGCAAGGATGGGGGCTTTTCTTGGCAACCCGTTCCAGCAAGGAGCCACCCTGCCAAAGAGGCACTTGTCCACACCAAAGCAGTTGGGCCCACGAACCATCGACGATTCAAAACATGACCTAATCCAGTGGCTGCCGTGGGGAGTATCGCCAAAAGAATGACTGCGATGAGAAGGCCATCTACCTGGCTGGTGTGTCCATAATGGAGTAAATTGAAAATTCTCAAGGAAAGGGTTTCCTCTCCCGGTGGAATTAGAAACAGAAGGGTCTCCGCATCCCATAGGCAAAGTAGGAACATGCCATACCATGCAAGTCCCAAGATCCATCCCGATTGAGGAAGAGTGGCATGGCGGAAGCGTTGGTAAGCCGATGTCATTTCCAAAAGACTCAAATCCTTGATGGAAGGGTCGAGTTTTTGGTGTGCGAGCCGTGAACCGGCCCAACCCAGAATACCATAGCGCAGCGTGAGGGCGCCAAGACACCCGGTGAGGCCCCATGTCTCCTGTAAGATACCCCATCTTTGAATGAGGCTTAGACCCATGACACCGAGGATGCTCCCTGGAAGCAAGAGTAGGATCCAACCCAAGCGGGTGATAGACACATTTCTCATGGACCATCCAAGGAATAGACTGAAGCTGGCAGTGAAGGCTGCCATCACAAGACTGGTGCTCACGGCTCGCTGACCGGCTGATATGGCCGCGATGGATGCTTTCCAATGTGAAATGGATCCAAGGAAATCCATCAATGGAAAAAGGGTTATCAGACCCACCCATAAACAGGTGCCTGTGAGAAGCAGCCATTTCATGACGGGGGAAAAAGAATGTCGGACCCACAGCTTCTCAGGATCCTCCGGGTAGGGCTGTGGTGGATCGAGTTTCCGAAATCGCAAAACCCACAAGAAAAGAGCGGTGATGGTGACAAGGCCCATCAGGCTGCTTTGGGTAGACCGCCAGTCCAGGGTGGCGCTGAATTGGATCAGCAGGTCCGAGGACCATGTGCGTACTTGAAGCAGGGAAGGAATACTCAACTGGTTAAGGGTCAGTAGAGCCACCAGCCCGATGCCCACGCAAAGGGGTTGCCACAAGGATGGCAATAGGGCGTGGCGGACCAGAGCCATGCCTCTGAGCAGCGGTTCTGATTCCAATAAGCAGCGATCCACTTGCTGCAAACAACCCCTGATAAGGAAGAATGGGATCGGCCAATAAAGAAGACTGCAGAGCCATATGGCTCCGCTCATGGAATACAGGTTCCATCCATCACTGCCACCTGAGCGCTGCATCCACCAGCTGATGACGAAAAAGGGAGGTAGGACCAATTGAAGGATTGCCGAGAGGACAATGGTTTTCTGGATCCCTTTGTTTGCGAAGAGGCTTCCCAGACCTGTCAGGAGTCCGATCAGGCTCGTGAGTATACAGACCCAGATGATCAGCACCATGGAGTTTTGAATCGAATCGGCTAGCATGTCATGGCATGAAAAAATGCTTCATTTGATCCAACCCTTTGCTGGCGTCGTTGAGTAGCGGCTCCCAATTCGGCTTGAGCCAGGGGGCATCTTCCGGAGGAGGACCCTGGCTGACCAGGGCTGATTGATCGACCATGGCTTGCAGGGTTGTAGGTGCTTTGAGGAAAGACACAAAGGAGTCGACAAGTGCTCCATGATCTCGTCCTTGTATCCATCCCACGCTATTGACGATGGGGCATAATTCCTGATTCAGGGGTATGGAAACCAGGGGTAGCCCCTGACGCAGCCCTACCGCAAGATCATCGGAGTCCGTCAATCCGATCCATGCATCGCCCCGTCCGACCATTTGAACCACCGCCGAATTGCCATCGACTGTTCGCAGGCCATTGTCCGCCAGTTTCTGGCACCAATGAGACCAGGCTTCATCACCCCATTTTTGTCTGAGAGCCAGCAAGTGCGTTGCGGTCGTTCCAAACAAAGGGTAGGCCATGACGCAACGATTCCGCCACTGAGGTTCGGTCCAGTCAAGGAGGGTCGCGGGAGCCTTGTCTGGAGTAATGGCTCGAGTATTGATGATCATGACTCGAGAGCGGTAACCAAAAGACTCAAGGGAGTGGATGACTCCTTTTTCGAGTAGCTGCCGCATGGTCAGTGATTCGTTGCTCCAGAAGAGATCACATATCGGATAGCCTTTTTCTGCAACCAGTCGCTTGGCCAAACCCATACTTTTGACCGATTCGTGATCGTAAAGCGCCTTGACTCGGATGCCCGAGGTCTCCTCAAAAGCCTTGAAAATGGGTTCGGCATACACCTGATCCTGCGATGTGTAGATCGTCAGACTGGGGCCCGATGGGTCTTCAAAGGCATCGCAGGCAACGAGCCATAGAGCCAGAAAAAAGGCACCTCCGCCCCCTGAATGAACCAGGCGCCAGATGGGGTGCATGGTAGGTTGAGGATCTTTCATGTCAGGCTGAGCGTTTGTGGTAGATGAACCACTCCAGCATCAGAATGCCAAGAGCTACCAGTAGAATCCATCGCCAGGATTGGAGTTGTGCACGCTCTTGGCGAGTGGGTTCCATTTGGCCGTAATTGCCTAGCTGCAGTGTTTCCCTTGGCCCATTATCGCTTTCCGATGGGTCCAGCAAGTTGGTGGAAAAGACTTCGCTGCGTTGCCCCTGCCGAAATCGATAGATGCCTTGTTTGGAGGTTTCGTTGTAAATCCATTGACGATCCATGTCTTCTCGTTGGTGGGGTTGCCAAGGCTGGTTGGGTGGAAGGATTTCAGGACTTCCGGTTTCGGCATTCAGTGGAATGATTAAGGCCTCTCCAGTTTGAATGTTGGAGCGCTCTGCATACGCTTCACCAGGGTGAAGCCACTGCATCGCATTCTGAATGAAAATGGGGAAGGAAACTCTCAGAGGCCAGGTGGAATCCAGGGGTCGAAAACCCAGCCAAACCACCCGTCGTCCCTGATCCTCTCCTGCCAGAATCAGCGGAGATTGAGCCGATTCCACCACGGGCATGGCCCACGGAGGGGCAAGCACGCCTCCAGTGGATGCGATACTCACGCCTTCCATCTGACTGAAACGCATGATTGGGTGGGTGGACTGCCAGTCAACGATGGCAGGATTGAGGATCTCTTTTACTTCATCGAACCAGGCATCGGGAAACACATGGATGGCCATGAGATTTTGATCAGGAAGCCTTTCCGGTTCAATGTCATCCAATATGACAATGTCCGCTTCGGCGGCTGATGGTTCCCACTGGCTGGTAACGGCCAGTTCCACTTGCGGTGCCGAGGCGATGGCTCGTTCCAGAAAGCGGTTCCCCGAAGTGACGAGTAAGACGCGAATTGGCTGAGGCATGAGGCTGACTTTGGCGGCCTGGTTGTCCATTGCCAGATCATCATCGGTTTGGAAGGAGACATCGAACACACCCGCTCTCTCCTGTGGGGCGATGAAGGTTACAGAAGAGGTGGCACCGGCTTCGATGGTCATTGCACGAGCTTCCAGGAGTTGATCTTCGAATCGAAGTTCGAGAATCAGATTTTTCGATGCATTCGAATAATTGGCAATGGAGGTAAAGATGGCCCTGCTGGAAACGTCGTCAGGATTGGGGCGAATATCCATGGAAACAATGCCCACGTTGTTCCCACGGATTCCCAGAGGATGGTAGACCAGATCGATCCCTGTGAGGGTCGTGTCCGTCAAGTCACTGACAGCTCCATCGGTAAAGAGATGGATTTGCACATGGTCGATTCCCTCGGCAAGGGTCGCGGCCAGTTTGAGCCCTTCAGAGAGTCTGGTAGCCGTGTCGGTTGACTGCAGATGCTTCAATGCCCGACGGAGATCCGTATGACTGGAGGTGGCTGATTGGATTACACGCGTTGGATTGCCTGCGGCTATGAGCATCATCTGATCATTGCCATCCATGGTGGCAATGAGCTCCTCCACGGCTTCATGTGCCTGGTGCATGCGGGAAGGTGCGACGTCGGTGGATTGCATGGAAGCCGAGGTGTCGATCAGCACTATGAGCATTTCGCTGGCAAAACGATGGGTACGGAAAAAAGGTGCCGATAAGGCCAAAATGGCCAGAAGCAGCATACAGAGCTGAAGAATGAGAAGGGTGTGGCGTTTGAGTTTTTGAAATGGGGCATTGGCCTGGTTTTCTGCCAAAAAGCGATTCCAGAGCAGGGAGGTAGGTACTAGCTCGGTCTTGCGCCGTCTTTTCAGGAGGTAGCATACCACCACCACGGGCAAGGTCAGTGCAAACCAAAAGGCTGTAGGGTAGAGGAAGGACATCGTCGAGTTGACTTCATTGCCAAAGCATGGCCTTGCGGAGATCGGCCATCAGCCAACTTTCCAGATCGGTGTTGGTGGGCACGAGGTGAAATCCGATGCCATGACGTTGACAGAAGGATGTGATTTGTTCGAGATAACGCTGCAAGGTTGCCTTGTATGCCTTGAGCCGATGCCGGCCGAATGTCACTTCTCGGGAAGTGCCATCTTCGCAATCCACCAGGCGTAGATCGCCCCGCAATGTAGGTTCTAATTCCTCAAGTGACAGAATCATGAAGGCGTGCACTTCCATGCCCTTGCCACACCACGCCTTGAGCCCCTTCTCGTAACCGCTGGCATCCATGAAATCACTCAGAATGATGACGGTTCCCTGAGTTTTGCAGCGTTGGGCTTGCTGTTGAAGAACCTGATTGAGTGAAGAACCTTCCCCTATGGAAAGGTGTGGGAGATGCTCCAGAAGTGTGGGTATCGAGGACTTTCCCCTGAGCTGACCGAGAGCCTGACGATGGAGTGCTGACTCCTGGCTTTCGGGAAAGACGTTCAAGAGCAAGCGGTCATAGCCTGAGAGGGCAACCACCCCCATAGCTGCTGCGATCTTCTGGGCTACCCTGAATTTGGAGGGTTCGCCAAAATCCATGGAGCGGCTGCCATCCAAAAAAAGGTGGAGAGGCAATTCCCGCTCCTCCTCATAAGTCTTGAGAAACAAGCGATCGAGCCTTCCGAAAAGATTCCAATCCAAATATCTCAGGTCATCTCCAGGAACATAGTTGCGATGGTCGGCAAACTCTACCGATTGACCTCTGGCATGGCTTTTACGCTCGCCCTTGTGGGAACTGCGCGTTCGCTTGCGGCAGAGAAACGACAGCTGCTCGAGTCGCCTCAAAAGTGAAGGTGAAATCAGGGATGATGTCTTCGGGTGGCTCACGACCTGATTTGCTCTTTGGAGGGTGCACCTTGCTCAGGACACAAATTCCAGTTCCTGGCGGTGGGGAATGAGCCTCATGTCAAAGGCCCTTCCCAGGAAACGTCGAATCGTTTCACGGCCTTTTTCACCGTAATCGAGTGTCCAGTCATTGACATACATGCCAACAAATCGGTCGGCAAGATCTCTACCCATGTCTCTGGCATATTGCAGTGCATGTTCCACGGCTTCGGGACGATTATCGAGACTGTACTGAATACTCTGCGTCAATAAATCAGAGATAAACTTTCGATCATCAGGGTTAAAGCGCTTGTGAATCACATTGCCTCCAAGTGGCAGGGGCAGCCCTTCGTTTTCGCTTCCCCACCAGACACCGAGGTCTTCGCACAAAACAAGACCCTGATCCTGAAACGTCAGTTGTCCCTCGTGAATGATCAGCCCTACGTCAGCTTGGTCGCTTGAGACTGCCTGAAATATCTGGTCGAAAGGAACCACCCTATAGTTCAGCTTTGATGCAGGTACACCCAATCGGAGTTGTAATGCCAGAAAAGCACTGGTCATCTCTCCCGGGACCGCGATTTTGCAATGCAGCATGTCCTGAAGGGTCCATTTTTTTTTGGCGACAAGCATGGGGCCGTAGCCATCTCCCATACTGGCTCCGCTGGGCAACAAAGCATACTGATCACTGACATAGGCATAGGCATGGATGCTGATGGCGCTGACATCCAACTCCCCCCTGGTGGCTCGCTCATTGAGCGTTTGGATATCCTGAAGGATGTGTTGGAATTCAAGACCATGGCTTGGAATGAGATTTTTGGCCAATGCATAGAACATGAAGGCATCATCCGGGTCCGGGGAGTGTCCGAGAGTAATTGTTTTGGAATTCATGATAGGATGTCAAACTTGGGTTGCTCTGTTGAATAAGGACGCTGCGGTAATGATCTTGGGTAAGTGCAATCTCCGTCCCCCTGTTTCCACTGCAAAGCAGGCGTGTCCAAAATACGTAAGGTCCATGGTTGCAATCTGACTTATGCCGGCTCAAGGGTCAAGAGACCCTTGGTCAGGATCCCATTCTACTCCCCCACAAGAATGCTAAGTCGAAAATTTTTGGGAGATTGTTCAGTTGCTCAAAAAGAGCCCAAATCCTATACCGGTTTCATGGAATTCCTTACAGATCAAGTTGCTCTGGTGGTTGGTGGGAGTTCAGGTATCGGATTGGGAGTGGGCAAGGCATTGGCCAATGAAGGGATGCGGGTGATGCTTGCCTCTCGAAATCCGGTTGCGCCCGCCGATTGGAATGCAGATCCTTCAACGACAGGAAAGATCCAGAGCCTGCGCTGTGATGCGACCGATCGAGACCAGGTAGCTGCCATGGTTCAGCAGGTGCAACATCTTTGGGGAGAGATCGATCTTCTCGTCTACAGTGCGGGAATGAATGTTCCTAAGAGAACCTTTGCTGACATGGCTCCGGAAAGTATGGCGCAGGTGATGGATGTCAACGCACTAGGTGCTTACTATTGCATGGAAGCGGTTCTCCCGTCCATGCGGTCGCGAAAACGAGGATTGATCGTCAATGTAGTCTCCCTTGCGGGATTGCGGCCCCTGGGTTTGGCCGGACTACCCTACTGCGCTTCGAAGTATGCTCAGAGTGCTATTGGGCATGTCGCCAATGCTGAGGTGCTCCCCGAAGGAGTGAGTGTGACCAATATTTACCCTGGTGAGACGGAGACACCCATTCTTGAAAAACGTCCCGTCCCTCCTTCTCCCGAACAGCGAGCCAGAATGCTGCAACCTGAGGACATCGCGGCCATGGTGGTCACCGTAGCAAAATTGCCTGCTCGAGCCACGGTTCCTGAAATAGTGATTACCCCAAGGCACATGCCTTTGGTGTGACCGAGCCCGTGATGGAACCCCTCTTCACAAAAGTGCGATGAATCGAAGACACTTTATCCGCCAAGTGAATTCCATGGGAACTTTCCTGGTGGGGGCCAGCGCTCCTCTCCAGGCCATACAACGTCACCGCAAATTAGGACTCTCGATCGCATCCTATCGCCGAAGTGATCGTTTTTATTCGGATCAGTTTCCCGCTTGGAAGAACGCCCTGGATGTCTTGGACCATTGCCAGTCACTCGGGGCCGGATGTCTTCAAATAGGCGTGCGAGGCTGGACTCGGGACTTTGCCGGGAAGGTAAGGGAGAAGCGTGAGTCCCTGGGTGTCGCATTGGAAGGTCAGATTGGCTTACCGCGATCGGAGGATCAGTTGGCTGCTTTTGAAGCCTCTGTGCAGCGCGCCAAGGAGGCAGGTGCGAGTGTTCTCCGAGCTGTTTGTCTGGGAGGAAGACGTTATGAGACTTTCAAATCGATCGCATCCTGGCAAGCGTTTCAAAAAGACTCCCTCGCAGCGCTGGAAAGAGCCGAACCCGTGATGCGTCGCCATCGGGTCCGGTTGGCCGTGGAAAACCACAAGGACTAGAGAACGGCTGAGCAACTTAACTGGCTTGAACATTTGAGCAGTGAATACGTGGGAGTTTGTTTTGATTTTGGGAACAACCTTTCATTGCTTGAAGCTCCACACCAGCAGTTGGAGAGCCTGGCACCTTATGTGATGACGACCCATCTTAAGGACATGGGGCTTGCTCCCTATGAGTCGGGGTTCCTTATCAGTGAAGTGCCGCTTGGCCAGGGGATACTCAATCTGAATGCGCTCTGTGACCGGTGCCTACAAAGCTCTCCGCATATTCAGTTCAACCTGGAGATGATCACACGAGATCCACTCAAGGTACCTGTCTTGGAGTCTGATTTCTGGATCACGATGGAAGAGCTGCCTGCGAGGGACCTAGCCTGGGTTTGGAAACAGGTCCAGCAAAAAGGTCAGGATGCGGCGGCCGCCTTGACAAGCGTATCGCAAAAAACGGACCCTGAACGTCTGGCCTACGAGGAGGCCAATGTGCGAGCCTGCTTTCAATACGCGAGGCAGTCGATGGGTTTTGACGAAGCTGGATGATATGAAAGAACAAAATGCCGCCCTCCCTGGTATTGGGCAATTTCGCATGGATGGTCATTTGGCCATGATCACAGGAGGTTCCAAAGGTCTGGGATTCGCCATGGCAGATGGCTTGGCTTCTGCGGGAGCCAACGTGGTTCTTGTGAGTCGCCAAGGCGATGAGGCCGAAGCTGCTGCAGCTCACATTGCCTCCACGCGAGGCGTAAAAGCCATCGGCTATCAGGCCGATGTGACCCATGAAAAGCAGACTCAATCCATGGTGGATCACGTGGTCGAACAGTTCGGGCGGGTGGATGTCTTGATCAATAGTGCTGGTATCAATATCAGAGGCCCCATTGATAAGCTGAAGGCTGAAGAATTCAGAGAGGTCATGGAGACTAATGTGATCGGTACATGGATGGTTTCTCGCGCAGTCGTGCCGGTTATGAAACAAGCGGGCTATGGTCGAATCATTCAGCTGGCCAGTGCTCTGGGGTTGGTCGGGGTTGCCAACCGAACCCCTTATGCCTCCAGTAAAGGAGCAGTGGTTCAGATGACACGATCTTTGGCCCTTGAGCTGGCTGACCAGGGAATCACCGTCAATGCCATTTGCCCTGGGCCTTTTCTAACGGAAATGAATGTGCCTATTGCCGATACTGAAGAGGGGAAACGCTTCATCGTGGGAGCCACGGCCCTGAAACGCTGGGGTCGTTTGGAAGAAATTCAAGGGGTTGCTATTTTTCTGGCCAGTCCCGGGGCCAGTTATGTCACTGGAAGTATGTTCTCTGTAGATGGTGGCTGGACAGCGCAGTGAATTTTTTAGCCATCGATCGGGACCATCGCGCTGCCAGATGCTTCATTCAGTGCTTTGAGAACGATGGACGGAGTCAGCAATTCAGGCAAAACGATGGGCTCTGCACCCTCCGAAGGTGGGTAGACCAAGACCAGTGGCACCCCGATGCGACCATGTTCCTTCAGCTTTTGGGTAATGCTCCTATCCTGGAAAGTGTAGTCCCCCCTCATGGTAAGGCCGCCAATCGACTCCAGTTTTTCTTTGACTGAGGGAATTTCGATGCTGGTTTTTTTGTTCACCTGACAATTGGGACACCACTTTGCGGTGAAGTCTACCAATACCACTTGTCCTTTTTGCTGGGCTTGAATCACCGCCGCTTCGGACCATGCCATCCACTGGATGCCGTTTTTGCCTGAGATGACGGTGGCATCAGAAGGGGTGTTTGCGCCGTCTTTGAGGGCGGGTTGACGCCAATTCAATTCATGTTCCAGGATCCACCCATAGGTGACGAAAATCCCTGCTAGAAGAGCACCCCATGCCCATCCTTTTCGGCCCCTTGCCTTCTGAATGTATTCCCCATAAATCCATGCCAAAAGGGCGATGGAAACCAGACAGAGGCCCAGCCAGAGGTCTCCACCAGGCCCAAAATGCAGTCGGGCGATCGAATAAAGCCAGATCACCGTGCCCAGCATGGGAAAACCCATGAAAACCTTGAAACGTGTCATCCATGCGCCCGGACGGGGCAATATCTGAAGCCAGCCTGGATTCCAGCTCAAAGCGACGTAAGGCAACGCGAGACCTGCTCCGATTGTGGTAAACATCAAAAGAATGCCTGATGGAGGCTGGGTGAAGGCAAATCCAAGTGCAGTGCCCAGAAAAGGAGCCGTGCAGGGGGTCGCCAGGATGGTCGCCAGGACACCGTTGGCAAAGGCGCCGCCCCGCCCATGGCCACCACCAAGTCGAGAGGCCACTCCTGTCAGGGATCCACCCGTAATTTCGAAGACCCCAAAAAAATTAAGGGCAATCAAGGTCAGGAGGATGGTCATGAGTAGGAGAAATTGTGGGTTTTGAAACTGCATGCCCCAATTGGCGGACTGACCTGTGGATTGGATGGCGATGACGATGGAAGCTAGAGCCCAGAAGGAGACCAGCACTCCTAACCCGTAAAGCAGACCCATTTGAAATACCTTTTTGCGATCTTCAGCTCCCTGCTCCACAAAGCCCAAAATCTTGAGGGAAATCACGGGCAATACACAGGGCATGAGGTTGAGGATCATGCCACCTAAAAGCGCAAAGCCCAGCATGAGCAGCATCGATGGCCTTTGAGGTGTTTTGTTTGAAGGGAGTGTTGCTGCCTGCGTCGAATTTGTCCTTTTTTCCGTTTGAGGAAAACTCCCTGCCAGAACGATGGTCGTTTCCCTGGTCCATGGCTTTTCATCAGCATCGATCAGGAGAGCGATCCCTGAGATTTGGGCGGGCCAGGAGTCTCCCCAGTTGAGAATGTTTTTCTCCAGCCGAATGGCTTCGGTACGATTCGGCAGGAGGGTGGAGGCGCCACCCAGTTCAAACGAGTCATTCTCATGGGGGTAAAAGTCCAGCCAACGAAAGCCACTTTGAGGATCCAGCTCCAGAGTCAGAATGCGTTCATCTTCGGCCAGCGTTTTGGACCAATCCGCTCGGAGGGGTAGCGCGTTGTCGATCTCTGGAACCAGATCTGCCGACCTTTGGATCAAGGGGGCCTCATCGGAAGCTTTCTCCTCCAATGAAATCTCGATAGTACCCAGAACTTTGGCTTGGCGGGGAACACAGGTTTCCTGACATTCCAGCCAGTTCACCTGGCATTGCAGGTTGACCTGCCCGGGCTTGAGAGAAGCATCGAATTGCAGGGGAACCAGAAGAAGAACCTCTTCATGATAACTGTAAGAAGTCAGTCCTGAGACCACTTCTTTTTCGGGCAAAGGCCATTGGATAGGACCCGTCTCTACTCCCGGGGGCAGATCCCAAGCAAGAGAGGGGGGTTGGGCGGCATCTCCGCCATTGCGCCAATAGGTATGCCACCCTTCCTTGAGCTCAAAAACAATGGCCGCAGTCGCCGTGCCACCGGGTGCGACAGCTGTTTTGGTGGTCCAAAGTGAGACTTTGGTTTCAGCCGACCACAGACTGGTTGGCAAGCTCATAAATACCACTATCGCCAATTGGCAGATACCAACTGGAAGTTTCCTGACAAAGCCACGGAGCGTTGTTGGGTGATGCGTCATGCGTGGTTCAAACATTTGTCTTCGGCTCAGAGGAGCCTTGTGGGAAATTAGAGGATCAGCAACGAAAAGCAACCACCGATCCGCATCCGTGCCAAGCGGAAGGAGTTGCTCCTCGAAGACTTATGTCTGTCCTGGCGTGGAATGGCCAGTGAGGTGTTGACTACGATCCCAAATGCTGGAGGGAAAGAAATGAGGGGTTTATCCAGTCATAGGCCGCTTTCGGCCCTATCGGCTCAGGGGGCTGGGCTGGAGTTTGGCATCCACAATCTTGGTGATGGAAGTGTGACAGGTAGAACAGCGTCCTTTGAGAATTTTACGATCCTTTTGGATGATCTTTTCTTCCTCACGGATCATGCCGCGTCGGGTGCGACACTCGGGGCAATAAACTTCATGCATAATGCAACTCGCATGAGATGGTGCGATCTCTTGGACCCAGAAAATCGAGTTGGAATCTTTCCTGTTCTCTATTCTCTTAGCCATTAGCTCTGTCCGGCTCGGGATGCCGAACATCTGGCATCCACTCCGTTTAAGACAGTGCCTGCAAACCGCAGTTTCAGACAAGTTGCGGCGTATTAAATCAGGCTATTGATGGAGGTCAACACTGTTTTTCCCTTATCGGTAGGTGTTGGCCAGTTGATCAATGCGAGAACGAAGGGGGGAATCTGGGCCGTTGCGCTTATCGATTTCGGCAAAAGTCTTGCGTGCTTGAGCAGGGTCCTTTCTGCCCACCTTTTTCACATATTCCAATTCAATTTCGGACAATTTTGGGTCCTTGAGGTAGGGGCGGTATTGCTGGATCCATGCCTTGAGCGCGGCAGCATCTTTTTTCAAAACCAAATCAAGCGCCGGCTGCAAGTTTGGTGGCATTCCGGGCAAGTCTTCTGGTATGGCTTCCTCAACCGTTTCCGAGGGCAAGTCAGCACTGTAATAGGCCTCACCTCCTGCATCCTTGGTGAGTTGGCGATCCGCTTCCTTTACGAATACGACTAAGCGCGTGACAACGGTTCCAGCGATTAAAAATATCCCAATCGCAGCAACTTTAGTATTCATTTAACGTTCCTTCACTCGTTTGACTTTTGCCCCGATGCTTCTGAGCTTTTTGTCCATGCCCTCATAGCCTCGATCCAGATGATAGATGCGATTGACTTGGGTGCGCCCTGGGCACATCAAGCCAGCAATCACAAGCGCAGCCGATGCCCGAAGGTCACTGGCCATCACCTCAGCTCCACTTAGTGGAAGCCCCCCGCGAATAATCGCACTGGGACCTTCGATAGCAATATCCGCGCCCAACCGAGCCAATTCGTTCGCATGCATGAAACGGGACTCAAAGATGCGTTCTGTGATGATGCTCAGCCCTGCCGCCTTGAGCATCAAAGCCATGAGTTGAGCTTGTGCATCGGTGGGAAAACCAGTGTAGGGTTGAGTGCTCACGTCGATGGCTCTGATCTCTCCCCCCTGTAAAATTTTGAGTGATGTGCCACGCGCTTCCATTCGGACGCCCGCTTCCTTGAGTTTGTCCAAAACAGCGGCAAGGTGGTCGCATCTCATGTGATGTAGGGTGACTTCCCCATTGGTGGCAGCCGCAGCCATCGCGTAGGTAGCGGCCTCGATGCGATCAGGGATCACTTCGTGCTCTGCCCCATGAAGTCGATCGACTCCTGTGATGACCATTCTGGGGGAACCAGCACCTTCTATCTTGGCCCCCATGGCGATTAGGAAGTGGGCCAAATCTGTGATTTCAGGTTCGCAGGCGGCACTCTCGATGACCGTCACTCCTTCGGCAAGTGTGGCGGCCATCATGATGTTGGCAGTCCCAAGAACGGTTGGGCCAACTCTTCCTCCGAGAAAAACCTCGGCACCTTGCAGACGTCCCGCCTTCGCGTGAACGTAGCCTCCTTGAATGTGAATCTCTGCAGCCAATGCTTTGAGGCCCTTGAGGTGCAAGTCAATAGGGCGTGTGCCGATGACGCAGCCACCGGGCATCGATACGCTGGCCTTTCCGCTGCGAGCCAGCAATGGCCCCAATATGCAGATCGAGCCTCGCATTTTACGGATCAGATCATAATCACCCCGAGCTTTCAAACGTTTCGCCTGAAGGGTCACGACCCCATGCTCATAGGTGAAATCCGCTCCGAGGGACCGAAGGATTTTTCCCATGAAATGTACGTCACTGAGATCAGGTACCTTCCGTATGATGCATGTCTCGCGGGTGAGAAGCGTGGCTGCCAAAATGGGCAGGACGGCATTTTTGGACCCACTGATTTCGATGTCTCCGCAAAGCGGAAGACCACCTTGGATCAAGAAGCTATCCATGATTCGGACTGATAAACTTACGGGTGGGAGGATTCATGCAAAGGTGAAAAAACAATGATTCGATCCATCTTATTGTAATCTTGAATGATCTCATTCGCAAACCAGGATGCGGAAATAAAAATCTGGATGATAGAAGAAGCCTGCCCCATGCCACATTCCAGGATCAGCTTGCCAGCGGGTCTCATGAAGGGCACGGCTTCGCTGGCAATTCGGCGGTAAAAGTCAAGACCGTCGACTCCGCCATCCAAAGCCAATACAGGGTCGTGATCGCGCACCTCGGGCTCAAGGGTCAGGATTTCATGAGTCGCGATATAGGGAGGGTTGCAAGTGACGATATCCCATTTCTCCTGACCGGGTGTCAGCGACTCCCAAAGATCCGAGCACACCCAATTTACCCTGTTTGAAAGACGATTTTTTTCCGCATTATGCTTGGCCCATTTCAGCGCATCATTGGAAAGATCCACTCCAACTATGGTTGCCTCTGGTAATGCCTCTGCCAATGACAGGGCGATGCATCCGCTTCCAGTCGCCATGTCCAGGCATCTGAGATCGGCGTGATCCATCTCTTGGGCGATCTTCAACGCTGTTTCGACCAGTAACTCGGTTTCGGGTCGAGGAATCAATACCTCGGAGCAAACAACCAGCTGCAGACTACAGAAGCCGACGGATCCCAGCAGATGCTGAAGCGGAATTCGCTTTTCTCTCGCCGAAATCAATGATTCGGCAATCTTTCGCTGATCTTCGTCGGGTTCCTGCTTGCGTAGGGTCAGCTCCCACGTTTCCAATCCCATCACATGGGCCCAGATCATGCGCGCATTGATTTCGGGGGAAGAGATTCCTGCGGCTTCAAGGCGTTGGATGGTTTGATGAATCAGCTCACGCATCGGTCTCTTCAGCATGACCTTTTGTGGGGGACGGATTCAACCTCGCAAGTAATCGAAATGCCAAAGTCAAACCTCCGGCTCCGGGGTAATTCCTGACGCTATGGGTATCTTTTTGCCAGAATGCTTTACATGGATTTGGTTCGATTCTTGACAATCCAGCGCTAGATTGGAATGAAGAAGGATCTTATTACACCGTTTTACACCTCATGGCCACCTACGTTTACGAAACCATTCCTCAGAAAAAAGGGCAAAAATCTCGGCGCTTCGAAGTGGAGCAGAAGATGAGTGATGATCCTTTGACCCACGATCCCAAGACGGGTATGCCATGCAAGCGCATTATCGTGGGTGGATCTGGTTGGGTGACTCATGGAAGCAGCATTCTTTCTATGAACGTCAAGTCTGGGCGTTAGGGCGCAAGTTTTGAGTCGTCGTTTCCCAGTCTGTAGATCTTCCAAACGGTTTCTTGCTTGGGGCAGCCAGCCCACTTCCGAAAAGGACTGGTTGCCACTCGATCGAAGGTTCAGCATCCCTGCTTCATGTTTACCCTGTTAAAAAAGGACCCCAGCAGTCGGGCCAGGCGTGGTCGATTGGCCACTGCACATGGAATTATTGAAACGCCCGTTTTCATGCCAGTAGGCACGCAAGCCAGTGTCAAGGCTTTGGATCCCAGGGAATTATTGGAAATGGGTTCCCAAATCGTGCTGGGAAATACCTATCATCTGGCGCTAAGGCCTGGAATGGACATCATGCAGGAGGCAGGTGGTTTGCATCGGTTCATGAACTGGGATCTGCCGATACTCACCGACAGTGGTGGTTTTCAGGTATTCAGTCTGGCCAAAATCAGGCAGGTCAGTCAGGAAGGTGTGGCTTTCAAGTCACACTTGGACGGATCGACTCTGTTTCTGGGGCCCAAGGAGGCCATGGCTATCCAACGACAACTGGGATCTGATATCGCCATGGCCTTTGACCAGTGTCCGGCCCACGATGCGCCAGAGGGAGAAATGAAGGAGGCGGTGGACCGCACCTTGCGCTGGGCTGCAGCATGCCTTGAGCAACCCAGGGCGGTTGGACAGCAGGTTTTTGGCATTGTGCAAGGTGGTAGCCACCCGGAGATTCGGGAGTCGTGTGCGCAGGCCTTGTGCAAGATGGATTTTGATGGATACGCGATTGGCGGAGTGAGCGTGGGCGAGCCAGAACCTGAGATGATGAAAGCGGTCGAATTCACCGAACCTCTGCTTCCCGAAAACAAGGCGCGTTATGCCATGGGTTTGGGGACACCCGCGCAGCTGGTCGAACTGGTGGCTCGAGGTGTTGACATGTTTGATTGCGTGCTGCCGACCCGGGTGGCCCGCAATGGGACGGCTTTTACCAAGGAAGGGACCATCAGTATCAAAGCCGGTTACAACAAGCGTGATTGGCGACCCATAGAAGAAGATTGTAACTGTTACGCCTGCCAGCACTTTACGCGTGCCTACCTTCGACATCTACTGAATGTCAATGAGATCCTCGGGCTACGCATGCTCAGTGTTCATAACAGTCACATGTATTTGGCATTGATGCGTGACATCAGACGCCATCTGGACGAAGGGACTTTCGAAGCCTTCAGAGCCTCGTTTGCGGCTACCTATCGCCCCACGCAGAAAATACTGGATCAACGTGCTGCTCACGCCCTGAGAGAGCAGGAATCTCCATCGAATTAGTTGCAGTACATTATTTGCAAGGCGCCGCCAATCAGGTAGTTTCTCCTCACTAGGCGGCTCATGGATCTACCCGGGCAACTCATCTTTTCCAATGCATCCTGGCTACCTTATGTGCTGGGTAGCTTGGTCTTCTTTGTCTTACTCCTTTTGTGGAGTTACCGAGGCAGCGGACTGTCTTGGCCTCGGACTCTGATGTTTGTCAGTTTGAAGGTCGCGGCAGCCTTACTTCTATCACTGGCCCTCCTCGAGCCTCAGTGGACGGAGCAAAAACCGGAGCCTGGGGCTAACTTCATTGCCATTGTTGGAGATAACAGCCAGTCCATGAGTATCATGGATCCCGGTTTGGGTCGTTCTCGAGGGGATGAACTGACCGCATTGCTGATTACTGAGCCAGGAGCCTGGAGAGACGAACTGGACTCCATGTTCCAGGTCAGGCGTTATGGAATGGATGCTCGTCTTCATGGGCTCAAGGATTTTTCGGAACTGACCTACGATGGAAGTGCCAGCAACATCGGAGGCGCCTTGGTCCAAATTGTTTCGCGGTTCAAGCATCAGCCACTGACTGGTGTTTTATTGCTCAGCGACGGCAACACGACCGGAGACATGGATTTGAGTGCATTGGATTTTTCTGGTCTACCGCCTGTGTATCCGGTGGTCATCGGTTCGGATCAATCTTCACCAGATGTTTCCATACGTCAGATTTCGGTGACGCAGACTGCTTTTGAGGATGCGCCTGTCACCTTGCGGGCCGATTTGCATGCTTCGGGTTATGCAGGCAAAGACATCGCGGTGGATCTTTACGAAGTTTCTTTTGATTCTGAGGATGGCATATCCTCCAGCGCCACGGAAATGGAGCCCATGGAATCGGTGCTTTTGACAGCGAGCGATGTTGAGGATGACTTGAACGTACGATTCCAATTCAATCCAAGCAAGCCGGGTATTTCCTTCTACCGACTGGAGAGTCGAGTGATTTCCGATCCCCTTGCTGTAGGAGAGCTGACCAAGGAAGCCACCCAAGCGAACAATCAGAGAATGGTGGTGGTTCAGCGCGATGCCAACCCTCATCGTTTGCTTTATGTGTCGGGCCGCCCGAATTGGGAGTATAAGTTCCTTAACCGTTCTTTGGCAGAGGATGATCAGGTGCAGCTTGTCGGCTTGATTCGTATTGCGCGCAAAGCTCCCAAATTTGAGTTCAAAGGCCGTCAGGGCGAAACCAGCAACCCTTTGTATCGTGGTTTCGATCGCAAGGATGAGTTTACCGAGCAAATGGATCAGGCAGTCTTTACCCGACTGAACATTCGGGATGAAACTGAATTGGTGGGTGGGTTTCCCAGCCGTGCCGAAGATTTGTTTGGATACACCGCCATCCTGTTAGACGATCTGGAATCCGATTTTTTTACTCAGGATCAAATGAGCCTGATTCAGCGTTTTGTTGCCGAAAGAGGAGGTGGCCTGATGATGCTCGGGGGGTATGAATCCTTGAATCGAGGAGATTATGACCAAACACCTATCGGCAGAATGCTCCCGATTTATCTTGATGGCGATGGAGATCTTGAGGGTATCGAACGGGTGTCCCTCGAGTTGACGCGTGAAGGGTGGTTGCAGCCGTGGATTCGTCTCCGATCCACCGAAGCCCTGGAGCGCGAGCGACTGGCTTCGATGCCCGAATTTAAAGTGGTCAATTTGGCCAAAGAGATCAAACCCGGGGCATCGGTTCTGATGCAGGCCAAGGACCGTTTAACCGGAGAGTCCTACCCAGCCCTAGTCAGTCAGCGCTTTGGTGCGGGACGGACGATGACCATGGCCGTTGGAGATTTATGGCGCTGGCAGATGCATGATCAGACCCAGTCTGGTGATTTGGGCAAGGCATGGCGACAAATGATCCGAGGACTGATTGCTGATGTGCCTAAGCAGACGCATGTGGATCTTAATCGTGTCATGATCGATGCAGGGCCTGCGATGGATATTGAAGTTTCAGTCCGTAACGATGAATTTCTCCCTGTCGACCAAGCCGATGTGCGATTGACGGTGACCCATTTAAAAACTCCCCAGACCGCTGAGGAGAGCGCCGACAATAGTAGCGATACCAATGCTTCCACTCCGGCTTCCCGCAGTATCGAGTTGAGTGCGGAACCCGGCTTGAAGGAGCCCGGATGGTATCAGGCCCAATATGTTCCTCGCGAAGAGGGTGCCTACCACCTGGCGGTAGAGATCGCTGGGCCGGAGGGTCAGATCCTGGCTCGAGAAGAATCTGGATGGACCAACGATCCCAATGCGGATGAGTTTCAATCGCTCATTCCACACCGTGCCTGGCTGCAGTCCTTGGCCGATCAGACCGGAGGGCGTGTCCTAGCCAAGAGCGAATTGGACGATTGGGCTCGAGGTCTGCAATTTGAAAGTGCTCCCGTAATGCATGCGGTGACAAACCCCATCTGGCAAACACCTTATCTCTTTTTGCTGGCCATTTGGCTGCTGTTGACCGAGTGGTTTTTCAGGAGAAAAGGAGGTCTTGCCTGATGCCTATTCTAATTGATTCCATGTTTTCAGTGAGTTTCTGGTACGCTCGATGGAGTCTCTTCTTGCTTCTGATGACCCATGAGATGGGATTTTGTTCAAGAGCTCAGGAAGTCTCAGAGGCCGTCCCAAAAAATGCTGACTCAGCAGATTTGGTGATTGTGGTCGGTACCGGCGGGGAGGCTATCTATGAGAGCCTCTTCTTGCAGTGGGCCTCAGTCCTTGCCCAAGTGGGTGAGCAAGCGGGTGCTAAGGTGTGGTCACTGGGGCCAGAGATTCATGGCGAGTTGCCGGGGGAAGGGGTGAAGGGGAAATTTGCCGAACTTGTTCGGCAGTTGAATCGAGAAACGCAAAAGCCTCTCTGGGTGGCCTTTATTGGTCATGGAACCTATGACGGTGAGCTGGCGCGCTTCAACGTCAAAGGGCCTGATATTTCACATCTTGATCTGGTCTCCTGGTTTGAGCCCATTCAGCGCCCACTGGCGCTGATCAATACCACCTCCGCATCAGCACCCTTTCTCAAAGAACTTTCCGGTCCCGGACGGGTGATTCTGACGGCAACTCGCGATGGCTTTGAATTGAATTTTGCCCGATTTGGTTCCTACCTCGTCCATGCCCTGGGGAGTGAGGAAGCCGACCTGGACAAGGACGGGCAAACATCGCTCCTGGAGGCATTCATCATAGCCTCGCGGCAGACGGGAGAATTTTACGAAATTCAAGGGAGGTTGGTATCAGAGCACGCCCTTTTGGATGATACAGGTGACCAGAGAGGGACCCCGGCGGATTGGTTTCGGGGAGTTCGGCCAGTGAAGAAAGCTGTTCAGGATGCAAAGCCTGATGGATGGCGCGCGAGTCAGTTTCATCTGGTTGAAAGTGAGCTTGAAAGCCGTCTTTCCCCAAAAATGAAAAAGGAACGGGATAGTCTGGAGCAAGCCGTTTTTGAACTTAGAGATCTTCGAGAATCGATTCCGATGAAGGATTATCTCGATCAGCTCGAAGCCCTGCTGTTGCCTTTGGCCCGTCTTTACCAATCCATCGATGTTGAGAGGTCCTCTAAAGCTGGACCTTCAGCTGATTGACCTGAAGCTTCCAGTCTTCAAAACGTGCTTTCAGGAGCAACCTGCCAAAAGCATCAAAATCATATTGATTTCCAGCGCCGTAATAGCTGTCCGGCGAAACGTTGAAGGTGTAAACGGCGCCATCAACCAAAACCCTTTCGCGCTCCTTCTCCAGTGAAAGACCCTTGACTGATTCAGGGGTTTCCCGAGCATTTGGGGTGGCCCTTTCTTGCCAGTGTCGAAAAACACCGCCAGATTGGATGATTCGCCGCATCATGGGGTTGCTGACACTTGAATGCTGATGAGCCCTGAAAACGCATCGAACCTTTTTACCGGATGGATCCCCTCGATCCAAAATCAACGATGTCAGGGCATGGCCATAAACAAAGGCTCTGCCGGGGTCCACCGATAGCTGGGGTTCCTCACGGGAAATGGAGAAATCATTCCACATGAAACCGATAACCTTTGGAACCGTTGGACTGAGAGGTTTAAAATCAGCGTAATTTGCCTGGGCAACCGACCACCCACTTTCGGACATCAGCGCCCTGGCTTGTGGATGAGCGTTCAGAAAACCTTTCTGCTTGAGTGTTCCCAAAGGGTCAAAGGCTATGGATAAGTTGGATCGCAATAACCTCTCAGGATCATACCCTGGCTCCACTCCACCATGATTGCATTGAACAAAATCATCGCCTGAACCGACATACATGACCACTGGCAAAAAATCATACAGTCGGGAAAAGCGTTTGATAGGAAAGGCTGGGCCATACTTAGTAGTGGCCTCTTTTAGAAAACCATAATTCATGGTCAATTGGATATCCTCATGATTCCCGCGAGCCATCCAGACTTGATTCGGGTTTTCCACCTTGAGTCGCATGATGACATACATTACCTCCACGCCGTAGGAACCACGGTCGGTGTAGTCGCCGAGAAAAACCATGTGATCCTGTGAGGAGGCGATGTGAAATCCTTCAAGAACACCCTCCTCGTTCAGATGCCTCAACCAGGTGTTGAGAGAATGAATATCTCCGTGGAGATCTCCGTGAAACATCACGCGATGGTCAGGGGGTAGGGCCAGTTTCATGGTAAACGGCATGAAGGGGGTTCCTCCTTTCTCAAAATAGGCCGTGGATGGGTTCAAAAAGGATTCCTTGCTTTCCAGCGGGCGCACCCATGCTTCAGATTTGCTCATTGGACCGCTGAGCTGCTGTTCAATGAACAAATCCAGCATCCGGGTAAGACTCTCCGGATCTTGAATGGGAAGCAATGAACGTTCCGGCATGGCTCCTTTGAGAAGGCGATTTGAAGGCAGGCTTTGGCATTTCGCCAGCCATTGATCGAAGGTCAGATCCGCCGAGATCTTTCCCGAACTATCCTGAAGGTTCGGGGATGGTTGCGGAGTTTTTCCTGGATCTTTTTTTTCGATGAGTCCTTGTCCGCAGGAGGTGACCCATCCTATCAAGGATACAAGCAAGAGAGCCTTAATGGATGGTCTGATGGTGGCTGGTGGTTCCATAGTGATTGCAATAACGTCCATTCTGGCTCAGGAGGAGACATATGGCATGAACACACGGGAGCTTGAAATCGATCATGCATTTGGTCAAGAGTTGCGCCATATTGAGCTTGATTGAGGATCTGCTTGGCTTTAATCCCTTAAGTATGAAGACCAACACGCCTTGTTATGTATTTGGAATCCTTACGGTCTGGTTGTTTGGATGCTTTCATTTGCTTGCCCAATCGGGCGAAACCCTGTCCTTTAAGGTAAGTGACACCCAATTCGAGGCACCCAAAGCCTGGGTCAAGATCCAGCCTAGCTCATCGATGCGGAAAGCACAGTTTGCGGTCAAGCGGGAAGGCATTCAGGATGCAGGAGAGGTGATCTTCTTTCATTTTGGCCCAGGGGGTGCTGGCGGAGTGACTGCCAACATCCAGCGATGGTACAAGCAATTCAAGGAACCAGTGGAACAGCTAGGGACACAGACTGAAAAAATGGAAGTCGAGGGGGTGCCCTTGACGCTTGTACGTGCCTCAGGGACTTTCATGAGCGGATCTCCGTTCGGGCCCAAGACGGCCAAGGCGAACTATTCCATGCTGGCAGGCATTCTGGAGTCTCCCAAGGGATCCATATTCGTGAAATTTACCGGCCCTCGGGACTTGGTTCAAGATGCTCGCAAGGAGTTCCTCGGCATGCTGAAAAGTGCTAGAATTCGTCCTTGAGGAGAGGGAGTTGGTGCAAAACTGCCAATGAAATTGGATATTTATCACTTGCCTTTTTCTGCAGGATCCCAAAGATAATCGCTTGTATGAGTTCAAATTCAGAATCGATTAGTAGCTTCGATTTATTGACTTGGTTTGAAACCAACCAAAAAAAGATCTACACGGGCGGAGGGATCGTTTTGGTCCTCTCTCTGGGGCTTTATTTGTCCAACCACTTTACCTTGCAGGGCGAGCTATCTGCCTCCAACGCTCTGTTTGAGGCCCGTTTCCAGCCGGCATCCCAAAATAGCGCTGGGGAGGCGCCTCCTCAGGATCCTGCAGCATTGTTGGTTGTGGCTTCCGCTCATAGCGGGAAGGCGGCATCTGGTCGGGCCACGCTCTTTGCTGCTCAGGCCTATTTTG
>Ga0163109_10000998_pt1 | contig 22440 bp, 14 predicted proteins | sample CRUFie1St13metaG_FD_108704 | JGI IMG/M metagenome (GOLD analysis project Ga0163109, IMG submission 108704) | Marine microbial communities from the Costa Rica Dome - CRUD Field 142mm St13 metaG | ecosystem: Environmental > Aquatic > Marine > Oceanic > Photic zone | place: Costa Rica: the Eastern... | reverse complement strand
TAAGACAAGAATTTTCTAATTCAAATGTTGGTAAAGAAATAATGAATAATTCTTTTGCACCAGAACAACCATATGAATGGAAAGAAAAACCAAGACAATGGTTAGATAGTTCTAATATTCAGTCTGTAATGCGACAATATGAAAATGCTTATCCTGAATTTGAATTTATAGGTCCTTCACCAATAGATTACAATAGTATTAATGAAAGCATTAATGAACATGTATGGCCTGAATTAGTAAATTACTCAGTAAAAAACAAAATGAATGAAGGTATTAAAAAAACAGGAATTATTTTTAACTTAGATGAACATAGTAAACCAGGTAGCCATTGGGTGGCACTTTATATTTGTTACAATAAAAAACATATATATTATTTTGATAGTAATTCAAATAATAGTCTTGAAGATATACCAAAAGAAGTATTGAAATTTTCTGATAAAATACAAAAAGAAATTAAGAATAATTACGGTAGTATATTTGAATTTAATTTTAATAAAAAAGAACATCAAAAACAAAATACCGAATGTGGAATGTATTGTCTTTATTTTATAATTCAAATGTTAACAGAGAAAAAAAACTGGGATTATTTTCAAAAAAATACAATTACTGATGATGAAATGTTTAAATATCGTGAAATATTTTTTAACAAAAATAAATTATAATTAAAATAATATAAATTTTTATCATTATTTTAATTCATATAATGAATAATCAAAATATGATTATAGAACAAAGTAATAAAAAAATATTATGGGAAACTTTACATTCGAATGGTATTTTTTCTAATTTTAAAGAAGACCAAATTGATCACGTTAAACAAATTTTCGAAGAAGAAATTAAAAATGAATATTTTAAAAATATAAATAATATTCATTTCAATTTACTTCAATCAAATCGTAGTATAGTTATTAATGTTATTAACAATTTGAAAATGTTACAACAAAAAAATATGAATTCGTTTGAAAATAAATTCAAACAAAAAGAAAAGGAGTTCTCTGATTTAATTGAAAAACCAAAACCTCCTGATATTAATTTTAGTGATTCTAAAGATAATGATAATTTTAATATTGAGGACAGTTTAAATAAAATTAAAAATGAGAGAAATTATATAAATGAAAGTAATGAAATGATTTCAGTTAAAAATGATATACAAAATATAAAAGAAAAATTACAAAATATGGAATCTATGATTAATTCTTTAACACAAAAAATTGTAACATTAAATGTAGACAAAAATATAGACAAAAATATAGACAAAAATATAGACAAAAATATAGACAAAAATAATGTAATAACACATTCTCCAATTTCAAATGAAAAATAATAATTAAAAAAAATTGAAATATAAAATAATTGATAAATTAATATAAAAATAATATCAATCACTATTTATTGAGCAAAAAAATGATATCATATACTAATATGGAAGAAGGTTATGGTCAATTTATTGTTCTTGATCATAATGTAGAGAACTATTTTAATGAAAATGTTGATCAAAATGAAAATGATATTGAAAAAAATATTACAACCCCATCTTATTATAATACCTCCTTTTGTATTGACTCGTCACATATAAAAAATTACAATAAAAATGCCAACAATAGATTCGTAAATAATCAACACTTTGTATTATACTTTGCCGTACAAGGATTAAATATGGTACAAAATGTTTATACAAGTATTTTTGGATAAATGTAAAATAAAAAAATTATGTACATGTTTTTTTATTTTATAATTCATTTTAACATTTTTTATTTAAATATATAAGGTTTTCATTATCATATTATCTTTATTATCATTTTTCAATAATTTTTGTACAACTTCTCTTGTAACTTTAAATGGGAAATTAACTTCAATCGCTGTTTCATTTTCAAATAATTTTGTATCAGGTTTAATAAGTCTATACAAATTTAGTTTTGTATGTATTGTTTCAATACAACGTTTTAGTGTTCTAATACCTTTTTCACTATTAGTATAATTTTCAACCATATAACCAATTACATCATCGTCTAGGATAATATCTTCGTCTTTAAATTTAACTTGTTCATTTATTTTTGGCAACAAATATTTTGTTGCAATATTTTTCTTATCATCCATATTGTAACCCTTTGTTTGAATACGATACATTCTATCTCTCAAAATTGGATTGATTTTACTTTCATCATTATAACTGAATATGAATAAACACTTACTCAAATCAAAGTTAATTTCAGCAAAGAATTTATCATGAAATTCATTATTTTGAGATGTATCTGTTAGATGAGTCAAAATCCCAATGATTTCCTCACCTTTTGGTGTATCTGATACTTTATCCAACTCATCAAAATATATTACTGGATTCATTGATTTACAACGAATTAATATATCTACAATTTGACCCCACATACTTCCCTCATATGTATAAGAATGTCCTTCGAGAAAACTACTATCTGTAGCGCCACCAAGTGCAATAAACGCAAAATCTCTTCCTAAAATTTTACTAATTCCCTCTTTTACAAGTGTTGTTTTACCTGTACCCATAGGACCATGAATTGCAATTGATGTACCAACCGCACTTGGATTTGTAATAAGTTGTCCAATCATTTGCATAATTTGCATTTTAGCATCATCCAAACCATATACTACATCATCCAATCTTTTTTTAGCATCTTGTAAATATGTGTCACATTTATCAATACCATCATCGATTGTAATATCGAAATTTTTATATGTATTAAATGGAATTTTCATAAAAGTATCAATCCAATTTTTTACCTTATAATATTCTCCAGCACCGGGTTCCATTTGGCGCAACATATTAATTTTCTTTAAAGCACATGCTTTAAATTCTTGAGGAATATTAGTTTCCATTAGAGCAATACGGTATGGTTTTTCAATTTGTACTGACTTATTTACTTGTTTAAATTCTTCGAGAATTTTTTTTTGTTCATCAACTTTGAGTTTTTCAGTAAAATACCAAGTGTCAGTAGTACCATATTTATTTCCAATTTGTTTTCTAAATTCCTGAGCATTTTTTCGTTTTTCTTCTTCAAATTGTTTTTCTTCTTTTTTTTCCAAACGTTTAATATCTGCTTTAATATTTTTACGTGTTGTATTAATAATTCGTTTACTTTCTTTAGTAGAATATGTTCCATTTTTTTCTCTTTCATTAATTTCATCTAACCAATCATTCAGCATTTTCTTTTCACTTTCATAAGAAACTATTTCCTTTTCTTTTTTCCTTTTCGATTTCTTGGTTTCTTCCTCTTCCTCATTTTCTTCTTCACTTTCTTCTTCCTCTTCATCCTCAGTTTCTTCTTCATCATCGTCTTCTTCTTCATATTCACTTTCTTCATCTTCCGTTTCTTCTTCTTCACTATCATATTCTTCTGATTCAAATTCTTCATCATCTTCAGGAAAATATTCACTATCATCATCATAATCTTTATCTTCATCCTGAACAATAATTACAAATTCTTGTGTTGGTTTTTTAATTTTTCTTTTTGATTTTGATTTTGATTTTTTTGATTTTTCGATTTCATTTTTAAATTCTTGGGCTTTTTGCTTGATGTATTTTGATGGAAATATTTTTTGCAACATTTTATTAAATTCGGCTCTATCATATTTTTCTTGTTTTTTCATTTTTTTATTTTTATTGTCTTTTTTAATTTCTTTTATTACTTTTGAAATATTTTGATTAAATTGTTTTTTCTTTTTTTTAATAAGATTTTCTTCATCCTCCTCACTTTCTTCATCACTACTTACCTCTTCTTCACTTTCTTCGTCACTATAACTCTCTTCTTCACTCTCTTCTTCACTATATATTTCCTCTTCTTCACCTGAACTTGATTCTTCAGTATCTGATTTTATTGATTTTTTTTTATATTTTTTATTAGCATAACCTTTGGTTTTAATGGATTTTTTAGAAATCACATTAATAACACCAGACTTAGCCTTTGGTGAGTTAGAAATTTCTTCTTTTTCAAATTTTGTCATAATTATTTTTATACCTTAAATTGTGATTATATTCTAAATCAATTTTTATATAAATTAATAAATTTTATATAAAAAAAAAATTATTATTATCAAACGTAATAAACTAATTAATAAAAAAATTGATAGAAAAACTATATAAATATTATATATATATATTTATAGGAAATGTCACATAATAAAAATAGTCATCATGATAAAAAAAATAGCGCACAAATCGTAGGTATTCAATTTAGTATTCTTTCTCCAGATGAAATTCGTAAAATGTCTGTTGCTGAAATTACTACACGAGATACATATGAAAATAATAAACCTAAAATAAATGGTCTGTTTGATCCCAGAATGGGTGTATTAGAAAGAGGATTCATTTGTCCTACAGATGGCCTTGATTATATTAATACACCCGGTTATTTTGGTCATTTAGAATTAGCAAAACCAGTATTTTATATACAATATTTAAATACTGTTATTAAAGTATTACGTTCTGTATGTTTTAAATGTAGTAAATTATTAATTAGTAAAGAAAAACATAATCATATTATAAATAAAAATAATGAAGATCGTTGGAATTATGTGTTTCAAAATGCAAATAAAATAAGAACATGTGGTCAGGAAACAAAAAATGGTTGTGGTTGTAAACAACCTAAATATACAAAGGATGGTTTTGCTACATTATACGCTGAATGGGAAGAAAATGACAATGGTGAAGAATCTAAAATTAAAATCACACCAGAATTAGCTCTTAAAATTTTAAGAAGAATTTCTGATATTGACGTTGATTTTATGGGTTTCAGTTCAACATGGTCTAGACCTGATTGGATGATTTGTCAAGTTCTTGCCGTACCACCACCTTCTGTACGTCCTTCTGTAAAACATGATGTTCAACAAAGAAGTGAAGACGATATTACTCATATTTTGTGCAATATTTTTAAAACTAATAAAACATTAAGTGAAAAATTGGAAGCAGGTAATGTATCTGAAAATGTAATAGATGATTGGACAACATTGTTACAATATTACATTGCTACTCAAGTTGACAATAAAATTCCTGGTGTTGCTGCTGTAGCACAACGTTCTGGTAGACCATTAAAATCTATTAAAGAAAGATTAAATGGAAAAACTGGACGTGTTCGTGGTAACTTAATGGGTAAACGTGTTGATTATAGTGCTCGTTCTGTAATTACTGCTGATCCTAATTTATCTATTGCAGAATTAGGAGTACCTGAAAAAATTGCAAAAAATGTTACGAAACCTGTTGTTGTTAATAGTAATAACAAAAATTTCCTTATGAAATTAATTGAAAATGGACCAAATCGCTGGCCTGGTGCTAAAATGCTTGAAAAGAAAAATAAAGAATGTATTTCATTGCGTTATGCTGATGTCAAAAATCTTTCCATTGAAAATGGTGATATTGTACATAGACATATGATGGATGGTGATCCGGTATTATTTAACAGACAACCTACATTACATAGAATGTCTATGATGTGTCATCGCGCAAAAATTATGAAAATTGGTGATACATTTCGTATGAATGTTGCAGACACTAAACCTTACAATGCTGATTTTGATGGTGATGAAATGAATCTTCATATGCCACAAGATACAGAATCAGAATTAGAATTATTGCACTTAGCAGCTGTTCCAAATCAATTAATTAGTCCTGCAAGCAATTCTACTATTGTTGGTATATTTCAAGATTCTTTACTTGGTTGCTATCGTTTTACAAGAGAAAATATTAATTTTTCAAAAAGAGAAGCAATGAATTTATTAATGAATTGTAAAAATATTAATTTGAATATTTTGAAAAATGATAAAATTAGTAGTTTTGAAATATTATCACAAATTACACCTCCAATATCTTTAAATCAAAAAAATAAACAATACAAGGATGAAGAAGACAGTGAAACTTCTAATAATATTTTAAACATCAAAAATGGTGTTTATTATAAGGGTCAGTTAGATAAATCTTTACTTGGTGCCAGTTCCAAAGGAATCTTACACCGTGTTTGTAATGATTTTGGTAATAAAGCTGCCAGCGATTACATTGATAATTTACAAAATATTATTACTGATTATATGAAACAAAGTAGTTATAGTGTAGGGCCAAGTGATTTAATTTCAAATATTGAAACACAAGAAAAAATCATAGATATTATTACAAAAAAGAAAAAAGATGTAAAAGAACTTATTGATCGTTTACAAATCGGTAATTTTAAAAATGATTCAGATAAATCTAAGGTTGAAGAATTTGAAACTCAAGTAAAAGATTTGTTAAATGAGGCAACACAACAAGCCGGTAAGATTGGGAGAAACAAATTGGATAAAAATAATCGTTTTGTTATTATGGTAAATGCTGGTTCAAAAGGTAGTGATCTTAATATTTCACAAATGATTAGTTGTCTTGGTCAACAAAATGTTAATGGTAAACGTATTCCATATGGTTTTGACGATCGAACTTTACCCCATTTTACAAAATATGATGATTCTCCTGGTGCAAGAGGTTTTGTTGAAAGTTCATACATTGGTGGATTAACTCCAGAAGAGTTATTCTTTCATGCTATGGGTGGACGTGTTGGTCTTATTGATACTGCTGTTAAAACATCACAAACTGGTTATATTCAACGTCGATTGATTAAAGGTATGGAAGATCTAAAAGTAGAATATGATATGAGTGTCCGTAACAATAAGGGTAAAATTGTTCAATTCACTTATGGTGATAATGGCATGGATTCTGTAAAAGTAGAAAAACAAATTTTACCTTTATATGAAATGTCAAGTGAAGATATTTACAATCATTACTATATTGCGGATGATAAATCAAATAAAGGCATTAAACCTTTCATTAAAAGTGTACAATCAAAATTAAACAAACAAAAAGAAAAATGTAACGAATATGTTAAAGATTATATTGATAAAACTATTAAACTAAGAAAAAAAATAATTTCGAATGTATGGAAAAATAAAAATGAAGCAGAAGTATATTGTTCAGTTGCATTCCATTTTATTATTAATAACATTCAACATCAATGTAATTTAAGTGGAAATTCTTTGGTTGATATTTCACCATTAGAATGCTTCCAAATTCTTGAAAAATACATGAAAAAATTAGAAAAAATTCATTATTGCAAACCAACCAATTTATTTAAAGTATTATATATGTTCTATTTATCTCCACGTAATTTATTATTTATTAAACGTTTTAATCGTTCATCATTACAACTATTGATGGAAACAATTGTTATGAGTTATAAAAAGGGAATTGTTGCTCCTGGTGAAATGGTTGGTATGATTGCTGCTCAATCTATTGGTGAACCAACTACACAAATGACTTTAAATACATTTCATTTTGCCGGTGTAGCTTCCAAATCGAATGTTACACGTGGTGTACCTCGTATTGAAGAAATATTAAGTTTAACAGAAAATATTAAAAATCCTTCACTCACTATTAAATTACATCCAGATGATGAACTTGATAGAAGTAAAGCAACACAAATCATGTATTCTATTGAAAATACAAAATTAATGGACATTGTAAAAGAAACACAAATTTGTTTTGATCCTAATGAAGAATCAAGCATTATTAACGACGATCATGATTTCATACAACGTTACAATAGTTTTGAAAATTTGATTGATAGTTGTAGGGGAATTGAAAATACATCGAATGATGAAAGTGAAAAATCGAAGTGGATTATTCGTATTGTTATGAATCCAGAAACAATGCTTGAAAAAAATATTACAATGGATGATGTTTATTATACATTAAATACTGTTTATTCAAATGAAATTAGTTGTACTTTTAGTGATTACAACTATAATAATCTTGTATTTAGAATTAGAATGAACAAAAAAGATAGTAAGAAAAAAGCCGAATCCTTAGATCAATCTGATGATATTTATATTTTGAAAAATTTACAAGAAAATTTATTAAATAATATTGTACTAAGAGGCATAAAAAAAATAAATAAAGTAATTTTGAGAAAAGTACTTGGTGTTAGTAAAAATAAAGATGGATGGATTTTAGATACTGTTGGTAGTAATCTAATGGATGTTCTTGCTTTGGATTATATTGATTTTACAGAAACATTTACTAACAATATTATTGAAATGTATAATGTCTTAGGCATTGAAGCAGCCAGACAAAGTATTTATAACGAATTATCTGATGTCATTGAATTTGATGGTTCTTATATTAATTCTCATCACATGAATTTACTTAGTGACAGAATGACATATAATACAAAAATGATTTCAATATTTAGACACGGTATTAATAATGATGATATTGGGCCTATTGCAAAAGCCTCTTTCGAAGAAACACCAGAAATGTTCTTAAAAGCAGCAAGACATGGCGAATTAGATATTATGAAAGGTGTATCCGCTAATGTTATGTGTGGTCAAGAAGGTAATTTTGGAACAAGCTGTTTCCAAATATTATTAGATAATGAAAAATTAACCGAAGATATTGAATATGAACTTGATGAAGATATTTTAGAAGACTTGTATAAAAATGAGCAAGATGAACAATATTGTTCAACTGATAATATTAATATTAAACAATTAAATATTTCAAATATGTCTGTAGATGATGATGATGATGATTATAATTTAGATATTTAAATGTACTACATTAAAAAATAATATGTATTAAAGATATTGTATCATATAATATTAACATTTAATATTACATGAACAAATTTATTTTTAATGGTAGTAATATTTATTTTATCGAAAAAAAATATAATTTATTTCAATTCTCAATGAAACAATTATTCTTAAAAAAATATGATATTGATATAACAAATTATACCTTTCAATATGAAAAAAAAGATTCCAATATTATTATTAATACTGATATATTAAGCTTTTTTCATACATTTTTATACAATGGTTATAAAAATTCTAATGATTTTATTAAAAATAAATTCAATAAATTTTTTAATATTGAAAAAAATTTTTTTATTGATAGAAACAATATTACAAATATTATATTGATTTTTACAGAAATTCAAAAATTATATCATCAACTATTAAAATTTAAAAATATAATAAAATGGAAAAAAGCAAAAAAATTTGATTTTAATGAAGATTTAAGATCAACATCGTTTGATGATATTAAAAAGGAACATATAATTTCAATTTTGGAAAATGATACAATTTATAAATTTAGATGTTGTGATATTGTTAATATTATTGAAAATTCACTTTGTAATACTACTGCAAGTATTATTTATTGTGAACCAAAAATACCTTGCAATCCATTTACAAATATTCCATTTAGTGATGCTAATTTATATTCTATTTATTTTAAATTAAAAGAATTAACTATGAATATTCCAATATTATTTTATAATTATTTTTTATTAAATTTCGATATGTATACATTTAAAATTCAATGCTATGTTTTAATTCGTGAAAAATGTATAGAATTTTTTATTAAAAATTTAAGTGAACACGATATTATTAGCGGAATACGAAAAATGTTAACAAAAAAAAATAAATTTTATAAATCTAAACTTGTAATTGATGAAAATTTTCCTAATGATATTCTTTTACAATCTTTGAAGAAAATGTATAAATTATATATTGAAACTTTATATACTGAAAATAATACCAAATATCATATTTATAAATCTAAGTATTGTAAATATATGAGAGCTTTTGAACATTATAACTTCAAATTTGGAAGAAAAATTTATTCTTTAAAAAAAAATGATTCTTCCGATAATACAAAAATTTATAAAAGAATCTTTTATTTTGATACAAACTATTTGGAATTTCATAAAATTGACGATTACATTGAAAATGAATTAAAAAGAGACGTATATGAAGAAAATTTTATAAACCATAATGGTGAAAATAATTTTTTTTCTTTACCTGCATCATTAATGGAATATATGAATGAATTAGCACAACCGACCAGTAATAGATTAAATAATTTTATCCCTACAACCCCTGATTATTCTCCTCCTTCCAGTAATTCTAATTCACGTGCAATTTCTCCTGTAAATCATGATGAAAATATTATTGCAAATTTGAGTAATAATATTATAAATGATACTTCTTATAATTCTGTTATTGATAGTGATGATGAAACTATTAATTCTAATCATGGTAATAATTCTAATCATGGTAATAATTCTAATCATGGTAATAATTCTAATCATGGTGATAATTATAATAATGATTCAAGTAGTGAATCAAGTAGTGAATCAAGTAGTGAATCAATTGGTGAATCAAGTAATAATGAATTAGAATCTTTTTTAAATGATCAAATAAATAATTACAATAACGAAAGCAACAATATTGATATTGATAATATTAGTGATATTAACAGTGTGTCCAGTGTTGATTAATCTTTTTTCTTTCTTTTTACTATTATTTTTCTTTCTGTATTATTTTTCATTGTAATTGCTACCTTTTTTGGACGCCCTCTTTTCCTTTTTATAGTTATATTGTATTGACTATTATTGTCTTTAATTGGAATACATTTTGGAGGATTTAAAGTTGTATCACATCTTGTATTTTTTTCACATCTTTTTCCACATGGCAATTTCTTTTTTGTTTCTTTATCAATTATACCTTCTTCTTTTAAATCATTGAATAATGTTTCATTATTTGCAATATTATTTAAATTTACTCCATCAGTATAATCTAATATATATCGTTTATCAGGCATATATGTTTCTTTAACATCATCTAATATGTTATTGTCATTATTATTATCCATTAAATTTTCTTCTAATAACATTGATTGTGGTAATAATATCTCACTTTTGTCTGTTTTATTTTCATTCAAATCTGAAAATAATATATAATTACTGTCAATAAAATAATATTTAAACATTCTATCATGTCTAATTATTTCATCACTTACTTTATATACATATTCATCATTAATTAATGATCCATCTATTTCATTTGATAAACTATTCAATATTTTTTTTAGTTGATGAAAAATCTTTTCCATTTTTTTTTCATATGTTTCCTCTTGTCTTAATATTGTTAAAAATATATTTTTTGTCATTCTCAATTCTGTTTTATTAATTACATTCCGTACTAATATTTTAAATTTTTCATAATTTGCTTCATTTTCTAATATTATCTCCAACTTCTTTTTATTTTTATTATTTTTTTTGTTTTCTTTGTTTTTTAGTGTAATTTTTGAATCAATATTTATAAAATTTTCAGGCGAATTTTTATTATTAAAATAAATACCATAATCAACCGTTTTTTCTTCCAATTCATCTTCTACTTTTTTTTCATCAATAATTGGATATATTGGCACAAATAATTTATTGCTTGTTTCAAAACCTAATACTTTATTTTTTGTAACTACTTTCTTTTTTGGCAGTAAATCATATTCTGTATTTGTTTTATGAAATATATATTTCAATATATTTTTTGTTTCATGATAATCAAAGTATATTTTGTCTTCATTAATAAATATCATAGGTATATCTTTTATAATACCTGATTGCTTACATGGTACGTAATTTATTACTTTACTTATATTTTCATCATCATCATTATATTCTACTTGAAAACCTATTACTTTTCCATTAAAATATATAATTTGATTTAATATCTTGAATTTGTTTTTTTCCAATACCTTTTTCAAATAAATAGCACTTGTTTTTGATTCTTTTTTTAATTGTGGTGGATCTACTGTAAATAAACCACAATATTGATTATTATTAAATAAATGACTTACTTTTTTAATAAAAGAACCTATTATTCCTGCTGAAGAATGTGCTAATACTATTTCTATATTTCCACCAATGTGTATTATTCGTTTTATTAATAATTCATAATAATTATTATATTTTAACATCACTATTGATTTCTTTTCATAATCAAACTTATGTTTAGAATAATAATTTGTTGGACATATTATTCGTGCTTCTGATTCTAATTCCATATTGTCTATTTCTATAATGATCAAATTATAACCATTTTTAAACATATTTTCATTTGGCATTAAAAACATATCCCATAAATATGTATGATCTATTTTATTATTATCATCTTTGATATATGATTTAAAATTTTGATATGATTTTATAATTTCACGTAAATATTTTTCACTATTTTTTTCATTTTCCAAAGCTTTATATATTTTCGTATTTTTTATATCACTTGTATATTCTCCTTCTGTTTTCATATTAATATTATTACTTTTAAATAACAAAGGCAAATTTCCATTATGTAAAGTTAAAAATAAATCTAAATCTATTTTTTTTATCATCATTTTTTTGAATTCTTTGTTTGTTGGAATTTTTATATTTAATAGTTTTTTATCATTAATAGCATCATGTAAAAATTTTGCTGTAGATAAACATGATATAAATGATTGTTTGTTATTTTCTTCTACACCTAATCGAAATAATTCTTTATCATTATCTTTTTTTAGATTTAATAATAATTTTACATTTAATGGTAATTCACCTAATTTCTTTTCTTCTAATGGATATTTATTATATTGTTGTATATAAGCTTCCTCTTTGAATGATTTCAAATTATCTATTTTTTCTTCTCTTTTATTTTCTACATTATTATCATTTGTTTTATTACTTCCAGAACTGTTATTTTTATTTGTAACATTGTCCCTACATTTTTTATCTATTTTATCTTCTTCGTATTTTGGTTGATTACTTTTATTTGTTTTAAAACAACATGGAGTACATACCGTTTTATTTGCTTTTGCATACCATTTACCTTCATTACCTTGAATTATTTTTCCATATTTATCATCTACTGTTTTACATTTATCACTTACTAATGTACCATTTACTGTTTTAATATCTGCTTTATTTATTGATATATTTTCATCAATACACCAATATTCTGGACATATATAATAAAACTGATGGTCTTCATCACTCCCATATTTATATGGTGCGGTGTAAGAATCTGGTGATATTTGATCTATTCTTTTCTTTTCATCTTCATTAATTATAATTGGCTGTCTTCCACTGTTTTTTTGACATTTTACACTCCATTTATTATTTGGATGTACTTTGTCATTGTTTTTCATTATTTGGGGATCACGCTCTTCTATTCTCATTTGACGATATCCTCTATCTTCTTTACTTTTTCCTCCTCCAAATAATTCGTCATCGTTTTCATTTTCATCTAAGTCTAAACCAAAAATATCTTTTTTTTCATTTTTTTCATTATTTTTATTATTTTCATTACCAGTTTTTGCTTCTTTGTTATTCATCTTTAATTCTTCAGTTTTTGAAGCATTATTAAGTTCATTTTCATATTCTTCTTCATTCATTGTATTTTCTTCTTTCATTATAACTTTATCTTCTTTCATTTCTTCACTATCTTCTTGTTCAAGAATATTTATATTGTCAAATTTTCTTTCATTAAAACTTAAACTTCCAACTATATCTAATAAATTGTCAATATATTGCAATACATAATACGATAAATCTATATTATTAATATTTTTCAATATTATTTTGAAATCCTTTGTTGATGATATACGTTCAATTACTATAATACAATTATTATTTAGAATATTTGTTTGATACCCTTTATAGTGCAATGATATATAGTTATTATCACTTTCTTTTATTTCAAATAAAGGTAACAATTTTTTTCGTATTTGTATAATATTTTTAAATATATTTTTCGATTCTTTTATTTTTTTTTCATATGTAAATACATTTGTATTATGTAAAATGTTTTTATGATTTAATTCATTTATTTTGGAAAAATAATTATTTTCTTGTTTATATTTTTCATTAATATAATCTATAATATTATTGTATACATCTTTCATTATTGTTTCAGCATCTTTATATGTAAATTTAAATTTATTGTATTTTTTATTTTCTATTACTAGTACATTCTGTAAAGATACATTACAATTACCATCATCCATTATTTCAATAATTATTGGTATTAATTTCTTTTTGTATTTATATTCAATCAAACATGATACTGAACGTTGATTTGATCTTGATAATTCATTTGTTATTTTTAATATAAATGTTCGAGGTAAATATGGGACTTTTTGCTTCAAATTTTGGGAATATTTATGTGAATATATACGAAATATTTTTTCCTCTTTTTTCCCAGGTGAATATTTTACTAATGGTATTTTTTCATCCAACTCTATTACATGAAATAACGTATTTAATACTATATACATTTCTTGATTTGGTTTTATTGTAAATTCTAAATTTTCTATTAAACTTTTATTATTTGTTTCATTCTTTTTATTCAATATTATTTTTAAATTATGAATATTATCGTATTTTTCTTTATTCATATACACTTTTTTTGATTTCCAATTCTTATATTGTTCATATGTTTGTATGTTTTCTTCTGCTAATAACGGAAAATATATATTTATTTTTGATTTAATATTTTCTTCATTTTTTAACACATCGTTCGCATTATACATATAAATGTTTACGTTTTCATCATTTTTTATAAAATCACATAATTGTTGATTAAATGTATGTTCACTTATTTTGTTTTCTTCATTTTCCTCATTTGGATCTATATAATTTTCATTAAAATCTTTTTTTATTGTCAATGATTTTTTTTCTGTTAAAAAATCATATTCTTTTAATAAATCATTAAATTCAAAAAAATTAATCTTTGATTTATATTTTGCTTTTAATATATTAAAATTATGTATAAATCTATTTATATCTTCCACCTCTATTTCATGCGTTTGAGTTAATTTTTCAAATAAATCACTAACATTTAATTTCGTTTTTTCTTCATAATAAAAATAAATTTCTTCATATGAATTATTGTCATCTAATTCTAATATATTATGTACTGTATTGTATAACATATAAATCGTATCATCTAAAAATATATTATCATTTACAATGTTTATAATTCTATGTAAATCCAATAATTCGTATTTTTTCATTTCTTCTTTCGAAAAATATAAATTTAGATCCAAACTTTTATCATTTAACAATTTTTGCATTCCTAAAATTTCATTTTTATTTTTTGAACTGTCAAAAATTATTATGTTTTTTGGTTTACTATTTTCATCATTTACTATAATTTTAATGTATTTCATATTATTCTTATATATAATATAATATGAAAATCTTTGTAAATTATAATTGGTTTATTTCATATGTTACTATATTTTAATTATAATCATAATAAGGATTATCATCTATTGTCATTCCGCAATATTCTTGTGGTTGTTTTTTAAAATTTTGAGGCATATAAATCTTAGCTTCTTTTGCTCCTTGTAATAAAAATTTGAAATTTTCCCAAAATTCTGGTTTATGTCCTATACTTTCTGTCATTATATGTGATAATTCATGTATGGCTACAAAAGTCAATGTTTCTACATCTATTAATTTTGTTTCATTTTTTCTTTCTGCTAAACAAAAAGCTATTTTATCTCCTTTATTTTCACTATATGCTGTTAAAGTACTTGTTGGCAATGTTTCCTGTATTACTGTATTTTTAAAACCTTCCACTAATCTTTCTACTCTTTCATCATCTGGATATTTTTCTCCCATATATTTTACTAATTTTTTACAACGATCTTCTACTTTTGCTAATAAATCACTTGCTTCTGCCATTCTACTTCTTTCTCGTATACAATATTTTCTTCCATTTACATCTGATACAATACATTTTAATTGAAACCATGCTGATTCAGAATATATTCTATAACACAACCATAATAATGATATTATTACGAAAACTGTAAAAAATGATTCTTTATCAAAATATAACATAATATATAATGCTTATATATTAAATTATATTAAAAAAATGTTACATAAATCTATTTACTTAATTACGTGCTGGTGCTACTCCTAATTCTAATGGAACGCGTAAGTTATCACCTTCAATAGTTGTTTGATTCCATGGACCAGTGCTTTGACTTCTTGGAATAGGAGGGTCAGAACGTAATTGATAGTTTGCATTACGTAATGATTGACCGACAGTGTTTACTCCAACATGATGTCCGGCAGGTAATGAAGAATATGAATTCAAATCACCTTGACCTGTTGGATTTAATTTTGCCCATTCACTGTTTTCATCACTTGGCAATAAATCACTAGGATTATTTACTGTTCTTTGATCAACACTTGGTAAACCTCTTCCTGTTTGAATACCTTGTACTTGTGCGTAATCAGAGTTAGTACCTAATGGTCCTGCAGGTAAAACTGATTGACTACCTAATTCTTGAGTATCCATACCTTCTGGTAAAGAGCCCATTGGTGGTGAACTCATTCCTTCCATTGGAGGAGGTGAACCCATGTCATTTACACCTTCCATAGAAGGTGGTGAACCCATATCTTCTACTCCTTCCATTGGTGGTGATCCCATAAGTTCTTCGTCTTCAGGACCTGCTCCTTCTACTGCCATTGAATCTGCTGTATTGAATTTAACCATTGAATAACGTCCAATGCCAATTATACCTACCAATAATGCTAAAATTACAACCCAATTATCCATAAATATTTTATTAACTTGTTTAAGAATTGATGCCATTTATATAAAGAAGTGACAAAATTTTTTTTGGAAAACGATAAATAATTATTTAATTAAATATAAAAATAGCTTAATATTCTTCTAATTTTTTATATTAAATAATTATTTTTACTATATTTTTATTACTTTGTTTTTATAATATTTTCACTATATTTCAATAATTATGTGTCTTCATTTTCACTATATTCATTTTCACTATATTCATCTGCACTACAATATTCTTCGTCACTTTCATCATTATCATCTAAATCTTCCAACATATAGATATTTTTAATTTTTTTTGCTTCAGCTATTAATTTCAATGTTTCTTTTCTTGCTTCCTTTGCTTTATTTTTTGCTGCAATATATTCCTCATAATGTCTTTGCTTATTTTCCATTTTTAATTTTTCCAATTCAACTACTTCTATATCTTCGTTTATTGTTGGAACATATTCTACTAATTCATCTATTTTTTCTTTTTCATTTGTTGCTATATTTACTTCTTCACTTAATTTTTCATTTTCTTCAATTTTTCTTTCTTCTTTATTTATCATTTCATTATTAGATTCTTTTTCTGTTTTATTATCTTTCATAATAATTATATTTTCATTGCTTTCATTTATATTTTCTTCATGTTCCTTAAGATTTTCTTCTGTATTTTTATTTCTATCTTCTTCTTGATTATTATTTTGCATTTCTGTTTTGTTCTCTTCAACATTTTCTTTTTCACTTTTACCCTCTATTTCTTCTGTTTTTTTTTCATTATTTCTATATTTATTTATTATTGGTTTATTGAATATGTTGTTATCTTCATTCATTACTAATAATTGTTTTGCTTCTATATATAATTGAAAATTCTTTGTAGAAAATTTTATTCCATGTATATGAAATAAACATATTAGTTCACTATTTTCTGTTATGTCTTTATATTCTAAAGCGTTACCATTATCATCAAAAATATTTAATGATTGTGTTTTTCTTACTACATTTCTTGGCGATTCTGTGTATAAACGTATTGTAAAAAATTTACCTGATTTATAACTTTTCAAACAACTATTATACATATCTTCAATATCGTCTTTTTCTAAAACTTCTCCATGAAACCAATCATTTCTTTTTTCATATATTGAATTTTGAATATGTTCTTCTAATTTTTCAAACCATTCCAGTGATTCTTGGTTTATTTTCGATATCATAAAATCACAATATGTTTTCTTTCCTGATGTCACAAAACCATTTTTTAATAAACCTTTAGGAGTTTGTACTATTAATTCATTTTGTTCATTCAATAACTTACTGAAAAATGTTTGACCTTGTAATACTATTGGCTTTCCTAATTTGATTTTATTAAAATCAAAATCATTAATATTATCAATATCAACTATATTGTTAATCATATTTAATTATAAATTAGAATAAATACACGTGTAAAACACGCAAAAAAAATATAATATATTATAATTATGAAACAAGATATTATAAATGATTTCCTAAATATAGGTGATTTTAAAAAAGAATTAAAAAATATCATTAAGAGTATTTTAAATATTGTAATGGATGAAATAAAACCATATATGTTTTTAACTGTTATTTTTATATGTACTACTTTTCTTTTGATTTTAGCAATATTTATATTACAAATACGTTTTTTAATGGCACGTTAATTTTTGATTGATTATTTTTTCTTCTATTATATTATATAATTATGGCTGGTTGTAGAAGTTGTCAAAAAGGAGGAAATGCTGGTGAAACTATGGGTGGTTCTCCACAATTAACTGGTGGTGATGCTGGTGATATGCCTGTACCTGAAGGTATGGGAGGTGGTTCATTAGCAGGTGCTGCTGGTGATATGCCACCTGAAGGTATGGAAAATGGTGGTTCATTAGCAGGTGCTGCTGGTGGTGATCCTACTGCTGCACCACCTATTATGCAAGGTGGTGGAAAAAATAACCACATGGTTGGTGGAGGTTGTGGTAAATGTGGTAGTAGTAAAAAACATAAAGGTGGTATGTTACAAGAAGCAGCTGTACCTGTTCTTTTAACTCTTGCTGCTACAAGAAAGGGTAAATCTCTTAAAAACAGATTAACTTTAGGTATGTTAAATGGTGGTAAAAAATCAAGAAAAGCTAAAGGTAAAGGTAAAGGTAAAAAAACAAAAGGAAAAAAACAACAAAAAAAAGGTAAAAAAACAAGAAAATATCACAAAAGACGTTAAGTTAAAAATTAATATATAATCATGATTGTAAATAAATTATTATTTATATTATTTGCTTGTAATAATATAAATTTATTTGATTTAAGTATTTATTCATTATTATCATTATCATTAATTTGATTTATTATTGCATGTAATAAATTATTTGAAGCATCATTTCCTAATGTTTCTTCTAAATTTGAAAATGCTTCTATAATTTGCTGTGATAAATCTCTTAAATTATTTGATTCAAATGTTCTTGTAAATGTTCTTATCATATTATTGTTAAATGTATTATTACTTATATCATTCATATTTGTTGTATTATTTGTTGTATTATTTGTTGTATTATTTGTTGTATTATTTGTTGTATTTTCAATGTTTATATTAATATTTTCTTCGTCATTGTCTGTTTCTTCTATATCACTATAATTATTTACATTATTAGTACTTGAAGTCAAATTTACATTATCATTTTCTGTTGTTGTACTTGTTCTACGTATATCATATCTACATAAAGGACAACGCACACTTCTTGTAAACCATTGTCTTAAATCTTCTGGGACAAAAACATGACCACAATATCTAATTACCATTACATTATTACTACTATCTGGATCAAAACGTGTTAAACTTATTGGACATGTTTGATTTGGTGGATTTATTATTGTATTATACGGTACTATTCTTGTTGCATTCATTATTTCATTATTTGTAGGCACTACTGGAACATCTTCTAATTCTACACTAATCGTATTTAAACCAGCAAATGGCATTATACTACGACCAACAATATTTAATAAATTTTCTTCACCTGTAAACTCTTCTTGTTGGCTAAACAAATTTGGAACTACTGTTGTTGGACGTCTATTAATATTTCTTGTTCTTAATATATTTAATGGATTATTTCGATTATTTGTTTGCATATTGTTTTGAGGAAAAAATGATGTTCTAGGTGTTGTTGCTCTTGGTTCTTGCGGTTGTCCAAATATATTACTGCTTATATTATTAAATCTTGGTGTTGGATCACTATATCTCATATTATCCGCATATGTTTCAAAAATTAAACGACTCAATGTTTGTTCCTCCCTTTTCATTAATTCAATCATGTTTGTAAAACAATTATTTGTATCACGCATTAATTCTATATACGAATTAATCATTCTTCTTCTTGAAAATGTATTATCGTAGTTATTCATATTATTATTCATATTATTATTCATATTAAATTGAGGAGAATAAAAATATCCATTTGATGACATTATTTTATTATTATATTTTCTATTTAAATATTGTTTAATTAAAAATAGACATAAACATTTTATTGTCATTATATTTATGAGTAAATTATCTGGTCTCGTTAATATAGGTAATACTTGCTATATTAATTCTACTATTCAATGTTTAATTAATACTCGTGTTCTTAATAGATTTTTTGATGTTAAATATGAAAAATTAGTTAAAAATCCTAACGATTATAATGCTATTTTTACACACGAATTTAATGATTTAAGAAAATTAATGCATTCTAAAGATTGTATTGTTAATCCTAAACGCTTTATTGCTGTTATTCAAAAAATTTCCTCTATTCAAAATCGTCCCGAATTTTCTGGTTATCTTCAAAATGATGTTGGTGAATTTATTCAATATTTTATTGAAGTTATTCATAATTCCATTAAACGTAAAGTTAGTTTCTCCATTAAAGGCGAAGTTAAAAATGATAAAGATAAAATCGCCAATGAATGCTTTAAAGCACAAAAACGTTTCTTTGAAAATGAATATTCCGAAATTATTAATATTTTTTATGGAACAATGATTACACAAATTATCAGTAAAGAAAAACCCGAAGATAATAATTTAATTTGTGAACCTTTTAGTACTTTGATTTTACCTATTCCTGATATAAAGGAAATTTCTTTGAAAAATTGCTTTGACGAATATTTAAAAAATGAAAAAATTAATGATATTAAAGAAAAACTTGTTAAATTTTGGTCATTACCCGATATATTAATTATCGTTTTTAATCGATTCGCTTTTGATGGTAGTAAAAAAAATCAAAAATTAATTAACGTTCCTATTACGAATATTGATCTTAGTGAATTCGTTTTAGAATATAATAATGAAAGTATTTATGATTTATATGCTACTTGTGAACATAGTGGAAATATTCAAGGTGGACATTATACTGCACACATTAAAAAAGATAACGGTCATTGGTACAATGTTAATGATAATGTTCTTCAAAAAATAAATCCTGATAAAATTATTACACAAAAAACTTACATTCTCTTTCTAGAAAAAAAAGGTGTTAATATATAATATAGTATATTAATATGAGTGAAATTCAAAATGATAATTTAGGAAGTCCTCAATCAGGAAATCCACCAGAAAATAATAATAATGAAGCTCCCTGCGATGAAGTTAAAAGATATCTTGATCGATTATACCAAACTTTTGTAGAACCTCTTGCCGATATTATTGTACACCCTATTACATTTTTAGTTAATATCATTTTAACTATTTATTTATATCTTCAAGATCCCAGTGCTACTCTTGGTGGATTCATTGGAAATTCTATTCTAGGAATCTTTATTATGTTCATTTATGTTGTAAATATTTTACATCATGTTTTTGAAGTAAATATTGTTCAAATTTTACAATCCGTTATTAGATACATATTCTTTTTATTGAAAAATTTAAGAGAATTATTTGTTAAAACCATGGAAATATTATTTTGTTTATTTGGTTTAGATTTTCATAACTTATTTGGCAGCTCTAAATGTAGCAATAATAACACCAGTTCTCCTGTTCAACAACCTGTTAAAGAAAAAATGGCTGATGAAGAAGTTTTCCATATTCCTGGCAATCATTATACATATAATGAAGCTGCTAATATGTGTCAAGCTCATGGTGCACGTTTAGCAAGTTATGATCAAATGGAAGACGCTTATAATGATGGTGCCGAATGGTGTAGTTATGGATGGTCTCAAGGTCAAATGGCATTTTTCCCCACACAAAAAAGTACTTATAATGAATTACAAAAAGATCCTAAAAGAAAAAATGATTGCGGAAGACCTGGTGTTAATGGTGGATATATGGCCAATCCATATATTAAATTTGGTGTAAATTGTTATGGTGTTAAACCTGATAAAACTTCTAAAGATAAAATGTGCAAATTAGCTCCTGTTAAAGAAGAAAAACCAAGTGTTGCCCTTTCTGGATTTAATCAAGATACTTGGAGCCGTTATGAACGTGTTTAATTTAAAAATTTAATTAAAAATATCACTAATTAAATTTTTTCTTTTTTAATTAATTATTTATTTTTTACGTGTACCTTTTCTTTTTGGTTTTCTTCCTTTTGTTTTTTTTCCTCCTTTCTTGTTTTTCCTATTCTTCAATGACATACGTGCTGCTACTAAAGTAGCAACAGCAGCATCATTTGCTCCTAAAGCTAATAATCCTCCTTTTTGATTTTTTCTTTTCTTCTTTTTGTATGAAATAGCAGATGCTGTTAAAATAGCTGGTATTAATGCTTGTTTTACTAACATCATTCCTCCTTTTTTTGCTTTACTACCACCTGTCAGGTTTTTCTTTTCATTTTCAATTTCATTATAATCCTCAAATTCATCATCTGCATATGGATCATTTTCTTCATTTGTTTTATAATTATGATTGAAAGCTTTAAGTTTTTCAGCTAATGACGCTTTTGATGTGTCACTTGCTTTTGCATTTACATTTGCATTTGCATTTGCATTTGCATTTGCATTTGCATTTGCATTTGCATTTACATT
>Ga0163109_10000997_pt1 | contig 22446 bp, 23 predicted proteins | sample CRUFie1St13metaG_FD_108704 | JGI IMG/M metagenome (GOLD analysis project Ga0163109, IMG submission 108704) | Marine microbial communities from the Costa Rica Dome - CRUD Field 142mm St13 metaG | ecosystem: Environmental > Aquatic > Marine > Oceanic > Photic zone | place: Costa Rica: the Eastern... | reverse complement strand
GTATCCGCGGCGCGCCGATCGAGACAGCGCAGACGGCGGAGTGTACGGGACAGTGATGGGCCAAGGTCAAGCGATAAATGTGAACGGGTGCGAACGCAAGCTATTCAAAACCTCGGTAGTTGAGAAACGACCGCAATGCACTGGCCACAAAATCAACCGCCTCGGTATCACCTTTTTCATCCCAATATAGCGTTACTGTAAATTCGGATAACTCGACGATGTGAGCACCCTCGGGTACGGTCGGCATGAGATCGGCAAGATCTTTCTCGAGCGGCACGGATACCCATCTTGAATCGCTCCTAACAGCCAGTATGCTCTCTGTAAATAAAGGATCGGGGTTTGCGCGCCGTAATCGATAGGCCACCAGATTAGTGTCTCGGCGCACCCGAAAGCGCGCCGGCACATCGGGCGGAGACTCGAGCTTCACCTGTAATCCGGACTGCATTGCGTGATCTCGGATCCTCGCCTCATAACGCTGTGCCTCGGTGGGAAGCGCTGACACCAGCGGTGCTGCGGCCACAGCGATAATGACAAGAATCCAAATAATCGACACAGAGTACACCACTAGTTCATCTGAAGCTGTAAAGGTATGCTCATCGCATGATAAGTCAACGTTGGAATTGATATGGCCTACAAACGCCTTCTTGTCGCAATCGACCTTGGCGCCGCATCAGACAAAATCGCTATAAAAGCGGCGACGATGGCCCGCAACCAGCAAGCTGAAATTCACATTTTACATATCGTTGAACCATTGTCGCTGACTTACGGTGCCGACCTTCACCTCGATACGTCAGCACTGCAAGAAGACATCAACGAACAAGCCGAAGTTCACTTATCCGACCTTGCGGAAAACCTGAACATCCCAAAACAACACTGTCATCTCGCCAGTGGTCGACCAGAAAAAGAGATTCCAGACTTGGCACGGGAGATAGGCGCCGACCTGATTGTCTTAGGTAGTCATGGTCGCTGGGGTTTGGAACTTTTACTGGGCACCACGACTGATGGAGTTGTGAGTGCTGCAGACTGCGACGTGCTAGCAGTTCGAGTGGATAGAGAGAAATAAGTAACTCATGCGGAAAAACGTTCCACATCGAGGGCATCGAAGGGCCAGCCGAGCTCCGAGCCATCACTACGCTTTAGTACAGGAATACGAACCCCGTACAGTCTCACCAGTTCCACATCTGATGTGATATCAACTACCTGAAAGGGAACACCCAAGTAATCCACAATGTCCTCCGCCTGCTCACATAAATGGCATCCCGGACTACTGAACAGTGTTAGTGACATGGCTGATGATCCTTTAACCTAGGGGGTTCTGGCCTTTCATAGCCTACTGACTTTGACCACGGATGGATTTCTCAAAAACGCTCACAATTTATGGAAGAAAGCCTGTCTTGGAAGCACTCCAGGACAATCACTTGTCTCCTTCGCGTCTTCATCTCGCTGACAGTAACAAACCCGGCGGAATTGTAGGTCAGATTGAAGAACTAGCGAAAACCCGGGCAGTCGACGTTCAGGTTCGCACGCGTCAGGCCTTGTCGCGCATATCTAAGAATGGGAAGCAGGATCAGGGTGTGGCGCTCGACCTCCTTTGCCCAAAATTCGACTCGTTGGATAACTTCATTGACGCGGGGGCGCACCCAAGCAACGGGTTCAAGGCTGTTCTACTAGACGGCATTACGAATCCGCAAAACGTAGGTATGATCATTCGATCTTGCTGTGCAGCGGGTATCAACGCCATTTTTTATCCAAAACGGTCGGTCGCTGCCCTCGGACCGCTAGTCATCAAAGGTTCCGCAGGAACACTTTTCAACGCACCGATCATCCAGTGCGAAAATGCCCGATTTACTGCTCAGTCACTGCAAGCGCGTGGGTTCGATATCGCTGTTTTAGATAGTCATGCAGAAACGTCATTGTTTGACTTCAAACCAGCAAAACCCACTGTTTATGTTCTGGGTGGTGAAACAGACGGAGTGGATAACACAATAAAAAACGCAGCGAGTGTTACGCTGCGTATTCCTATGACTAATAACGTTGAATCACTCAACGTTGCTGTAACTGCAGCGCTAGTTGCGTTTTATGCCCACTAGCGATAATCCAGTCCACTAATCGCCCGCCGCTGCGAGCTCCGGTGCATCGGCCGTGCCGTTCTCTACAGCGAGCCACGCCTGGCGCAGTACGTACAGCCTGATAGCCTCAATGTCATAATCATCAATGATGTCAGAAAACCCTACCATGCCGTTCGCTGTGAGCGCGCCATCACCAACCACGGCCGCCCATGAGTCCTCGCTTGCTAAAATTGCCGACCATCTCAGATCGGGAATAACACCGGAGCTGATGGCGTAGGCACCATGGCAAAATTGACAGTTCTCGGCAAACCGCTGCATACCCACTTGCCAAGTTTCAGCATCGCCCGCAAGCGGCGCCTTCGGTGACTCTACGACTAAATAGTCAAGTGGAGACGGTAGCTCGGCATTACCACCTAGCTTGAACGTCACAATACGACCTGGTTCTGGCGTCACCGGCTTCTCGAGTGCAGCGCCGTAAATCATCATCGAAACATTTCCCCAGCCAGACAGTACCGATACGTATTGCTCGCCATCGAGTTCGTAGGTCATGGGCGCAGCCGCGGCATCACCGACAAGGCGTTGAGCCCAAACTCGCTCACCCGTGGCTGCGTCATAGGCTACGAACTCACCACGCTTGTTACCCTGGAAGACGAGGCCACCATCGGTACTAAGCGTTCCCCCATTAAACGCCTGTGGGAAAGGAACCATCCACGCGGGCTCTCCTGCAACTGGGTCCCACGCGACGAGGCTGCCACCGTCAAGCGTCTGAGTGTAGGCAATGGTGCCTTTAGGATACTCGTAGGCCCAAGCCGAAGCCGCATCGTAGCCTGTATTCCATATGCTCTTTGCACTCCGCGACGCCTCGTTATCGGCATAAACATAGGGCAAGGGCAAATTGGTGGGGATGTAAACTAGACCCGTATCAGGGTTAAACGACATGGGGTGCCAGTTGTGGGCGCCTGTAGGTCCGGGAATTACCACCATGTTATCGAGAGCAATCGCCTCGTCTGTGATAATTGGTCGTCCATTCTCATCGACTTCCCCGGTAGTCCAGTTCTGCTCGGAAAACGGGGTAGCGGACAACAGCTCGCCGTCAGCTGCATCCAGAACATAGAAAAAGCCGTTTTTTGGCGCTTGCATGACAACGCGGCGCGCTTCGCCCTCAGGGCCCAACGGCAAGTCCGCCAGCAGCATTTGCTGGGTCGCCGTGTAATCCCACTGATCACGAGGCGTTGTTTGATAGTGCCACCGGTACTCGCCTGTATCAGCGTCGAGCGCTAGAATTGATGACAAGAATAAGTTGTCGTAGGCGCCGCTGAAATCGCCCTCAGGATCACGAATTGAAGCATTCCAGGGCGAGCCATTACCGACACCAACGAGCACTTGATCATTCACAGTGTCGTAAACAATGGAATCCCAGACAGTGCCACCGCCACCGTCTGTGGTCCACGCACCAGTATCACCCCAGCTGTCGTTCGCTAACTCTGCGAAGATTGCATCCGATGCTGCACCGTCAGGCTCCTTGTTGGGGTTCGGTACCGTATAGAACCGCCATTCTTGTGCACCGGTATCGACGTTGTAGGCGGTCACATAGCCACGAACACCTAGTTCAGCCCCAGAATTCCCAATAATGACTTTGTTCTTAAACACGCGCGGGGCGCCCGTGATGGTGTAGGGCTTTGACTGATCAACGGTGACGTTGCTCCAAAGGACCTCGCCGGTAGATGCATCCAGCGCCTCTAAACGTCCGTCAAACACACCGACGAAGACCTTTCCGTTGTGCACCGCCACTCCCCGGTTCACAACGTCACAACAGCCTTTAACGGCGTCTTCGCCCGACACCTTAGGATCATAAGTCCAAAGCTCTTCGCCTGTACGCGCATCAACCGCATACACAACAGACCAGGATCCGGTCACGTACATGACACCGTCCACGACAATCGGTGTCGCTTCGGCACCGCGTGGCTTGTCCATGGTGTATACCCAGTCCACACCTAGATTTTGAACGGTATCGCCATTGATCGAGGCGAGTGACGAATGTCTTGTCTCATCGTATGAGCCACCGTAGGTCAGCCACATCTCGGGCTCTTCCGCTGCGTTCATGATGCGCTGTGTATCCACCGCAGCCACAGCACTTGACTCCTCTACTTGCATCTCCACAGGGGCATTGGAATCTCCGCAAGCCGTCACGAGGGCCGCCGCTACCAGACTTGCCAAAACTTTTTTGTAAGACATATCAGATCCTCAGAGCTTTAATTGTTATGCCTCTGAGTCTAGCCAATGTCTGGCGTATGTGGAACCACAGTTATTTGGCGAGGAAACCCATCGCATCCTCTAAACCGCCTAAAGTTAAGGGATACATTTTCTCTTCCATGAGCTGGTTGGCAATGGAGATGGACTGAGTATATTGCCACTCGTCCTCAGGTACAGGGTTCAGCCAGACGCACTTCTCATAGGTCGAGCGAAGACGCTCCAACCAAACGGCACCTGGCTCTTCGTTCCAGTGCTCCACACTACCGCCAGGCTGAACGATTTCGTAAGGCGACATGGAGGCGTCTCCGACGATCACCACTTTGTAGTCGTGGCCGAATTTATGCATCACATCATGCAGCGGTGTTCGCTGATTGTGCCGTCGGATGTTGTTTTCCCAGACGTTGTCATAGAGAAAGTTATGGAAATAGAAATGCTTTAGGTGCTTGAACTCGCTCCTGGCAGCGGAGAACAGCTCTTCGCACACCTTTACGTGGGGATCCATGGACCCACCCACGTCGAGAAACAGGAGAACTTTCACAGCATTATGTCGCTCTGGGACCATCTTGATATCGAGAAGCCCGGCATTTTTCGCGGTGGAGCTGATTGTATCGTCAAGATCGAGCTCGTCCGCCGACCCGGTCCGCGCAAACTTTCGCAATCGACGAAGCGCAACTTTGATATTTCGAGTGCCAATTTCGACACTGTCATCGAGATTTTTAAAGTCCCTGCGGTCCCAAACCTTGACAGCTTTCTTATTTTTGCCCTGCCCGCCTACGCGAATCCCTTCCGGATGAAAACCGTCGTTGCCGAACGGCGATGTGCCGCCAGTACCAACCCACTTATTACCACCTTCGTGACGCTTTTCCTGCTCCTCCAAACGCTTTTTAAACTCGTCGATCAGCTTCTCAAGTCCGCCCAACGACTCGATTTTTGCTTTGTCTTCGTCGGAGAGCTGCTTTACGAACTCGGAGCGCAACCAGTCGTCGGGGATCAGCGCCTCAATAACATCATCCACACCTTCAAGATCACGAAAATGCAGGCCAAACGCCCTATCAAAACGATCGTAGTACTTCTCATCTTTCACCATCACGGCGCGTGAGAGGTTGTAGAAGTCGTCAATACTCCCAAAGACGAGCTGTTGGTTCATCGCAGCGAGCAAATCCAATAGCTCACGGGGCGTTACGGGTACACCCCCGTCCTTTAGTCCTTGGAAAAAATTAACGAGCATCGCCGGGCGCCTTACTGACTACTTTCGCGACGATGCATGAAGGCGAGACGCTCAAGCAATTGAACATCTTGCTCGTTCTTGACCAATGCACCGTACAAAGGCGGAATTGCCTTGCTCTGATCGCGATTCTTCAATACTTCATCTGGAATATCGTCTGCCATCAACAACTTCAGCCAATCAATCAGCTCGGACGTCGAGGGCTTTTTCTTCAAACCTGGAATCGCTCGAAGCTCAAAGAAAACTTCAAGCGCCTCTTGCACCAAGTCTTGCTTAATGGACGGATAGTGCACATCAATAATCTGGCGCATCGTGTCCCGATCGGGGAAGTTAATGAAGTGGAAGAAGCAGCGGCGCAAGAAGGCGTCGGGAAGCTCTTTCTCGTTGTTGGACGTAATAATGATAACTGGGCGATGCTTGGCCTTGATGGTCTCGCCTGTCTCGTAGACGAAGAACTCCATTCTGTCGAGTTCAACGAGGAGATCGTTAGGGAACTCAATGTCAGCTTTGTCTACTTCGTCAATCAGCAATACCACCTGCTCATCGGCATCAAACGCCTCCCAGAGCTTGCCTCGCTTGATGTAGTTGGAAATGTCATGAACACCTTCGTCACCCAGCTGTGAATCACGTAGCCGCGATACAGCATCGTACTCATAAAGACCCTGCTGCGCTTTCGTCGTTGACTTGATGTGCCACTGGATCAGCTTCATCCCCAAGCCTGATGCAACTTCCTCAGCCAACATGGTCTTGCCAGTGCCGGGCTCACCCTTAATGAGCAAAGGACGCTGTAGCGCGACCGCCGCGTCTACCGCCATTCTGAGGTCGTCAGTCGCTACATAATTATCAGTGCCGGTGAATTTCATAAAACAACTCCCTAAAATCGAGACGTGAGACTAACGGACAATCCGCAGGTTTACGAGTCGTTTTACTTATTCTGACGATTCGCAGATCTACTGCTGGCTCGGACGCGACGTGGACAGTCGCACGATGATGACGCCGGCTATAACCCCCACCACCGCGCCTGCGGACAGCATCAAAAAAGCCCCTACCGCCGCTTCCATGCCACCTGCAAATAGCAGATTAAACACACCCGTGATCAACGCAGGAGCGAGCGTATTAGCGTCAGCGGCCGCATAGGAGGGAACGAGCAGCAGACCAGCAACGAGACCCGTGGTCGCACCAGACCACATTGGCGATAGATGACGAAAAACCGTCACGTAGAGCAGTCGGCAACCCACGCCGGCCGCCACCCAATAAATGACAAGTGCGAATAGGTAACTAGTGGTCGTCATCATGACGCGTGGGCTCCCCCGGCGGCATTTGCAAATAATAACCCGCATCAGCGAGGCCCTCGAGCACTTCTGCACCCGTGCACCGTGCCAGCTGCCTCTCCGACGTGATGTCCAGCGTAATTACTTCTCGAAGCTCCCCCAACAATAAAAGAAGATCTGCTGGTAAATCCTCGGTTTCCGCATCTGCCGATATGTAGAGAAAGGTATCCGGCTTATGCTTTCCTGCCAGCACCCGGATACTGATTGCAGCGCTCATAAAATTACCTCTTCGTCTCGAGCAAAATGATTCCAGAATCTTGGTAAGTAAACCCACAAACTGACGGCTCGGGCAATGACAAACACCACCATCGCCCACCACAAGCCCGCAAGCGCGTAGGATTCTGTCAGTACCCTAACCGCCAACAAAAATACCAAGAGCGACACGAGTGACGCGTTACGCATCTCTTTTGTCCGTGATGTGCCAATGAATACGCCGTCCAACTGGAATGCTGGAAATGACGCAATGACATAGACAGCACAAATGTGCAGCAACGCCAGTGATACCACGATGACTTCATCAAGATCAGTCAGTACGACCACGAGCATCTCTCCGAAAAACATAATTGTTGCAGCAAGTGTCACTGCAGCAACCGCAGCCAATACCGTTGTTCGGTGCAAGGCGAGCTTAAATGCCTGGACATTTCTGGCGCCGTAACTGCGACCTACCTGAGATTCAGCGACATAAGCGAATCCATCGAGAAAGAAGGCGGTGAACGCCATGATCTGGAGCACGATGTGCGTAGCGGCAAGCGATACAACGCCGAATTTGGCGGCCTCGTTAGTGAAATAGGAAAACGCGAAGACAAGCAGGAGCGTTCTGATCATGATGTCTCCATTAGCCGTCAACAAGCGCCACACCTGCGTCATTTCGCGCACGCGTTCCATCGGCCAAAACGCGTGCCAAGCCACACCAACCTCGTGTTTTGCGGCGAGGAATCGTTGCAATCGGTAAAACCCGATCAGGCAGGTGATGATTTCGGAAAAAACAGTGCCAAGAGCAATGCCATAAGCGCCAAGCCCCAGAACCCCGGCGGCAAGAATATCCAGCACCATGTTCAAACCATTGAGAAAAAGCTGCAGCTTCAGTAACTCTTTTGCCTCCCCGAGCCCTATCCAAGCACCCATGATGACGAAGACGAGCAACGTCGCGGGGGCGCCCCAAATTCGCGCATAAAAATACGTTTTCGCGACGCTCTCAACCGCTGCATCGCCCGATAGCAAGCTGAAACTGAGTGCTCCGATCGGCCACTGGGTGACGAGTAATAGCACCCCAATAAAAAGCGCAATAATGCAGGATCGACCTAGAATGGCTCGGACCTCTGTGGGATCGGACGACCCATCAGCTTGCGCAATAAAGCCGGTTGTTCCCATTCTGAGAAACCCGAAACTCCAATAAACAAAGGAGAAAATAAGGGACCCAAGCGCAATTGCTCCCAACTCAACGACGGAACCCGTATTGCCGATAACCGCAGTATCAACAATGCCGAGCAGTGGCACCGACGCATTGGCCAAAATGAAAGGCCATGCCATTGCAGTTAAAGATGCGTAACTCAAGCTGTCAGTGTGGCTGCGCATTCATGCCTTGGGGTCAGTAAATGGGTCCACTAGTGACGCCAATAGCGCTACCAGGTGCTGAGTTATGACCGCATCTCTCCAACCCATGAGATCTTCCGGTACTTCGTGAGACGCCAAGGTAGCTTGAATTAGGCGCTCAACGTCCTTACCCGCAAACAGAACCTCAGGAGCAACGCCAAGAGTCACTGCGGCGCTTGAAACAGCCTCGCCTAACGTTGATGCCCATTCTTTTTGATCTGAACGCAGGGGTGCCCGCCAGACGGCAGGCAATTCGGACTGGTTATCGCTCGCACTGGAGATGACCTCCAGAATGCGCTTACCCCTTTTTCTGATGATAGCGTCGTGAAGTCCATCGACGGTCGATAACTGTGCCATATGCGATGGCTGACGCTTTGCAAGTGACACCATTACCTTGTCAGGCACCACCCAACTTCGTGGCCTATCTAGTCGTCTTGCCTCTTCCTCGCGCCAGTCGATCAATCGATGAAGTATGGTCTGCTCACGAGGTTTCATTTTCCAAGCCGATTTAAATTTTGCCGCGGGCCCTCGGCCACCCAGGGTCAGACGCGCCGTATCGTCCAGAACCCAGGCTAGACGCTGACTCTCTTTACACGCATCGTAGAGATGCTCCCCAATCTTACGAAGGTAGGTAACATCTAGCGCCGCATAACTAAGCTGACGGTCGGTCAAGGGTCGTTTTAGCCAATCCGAGGTGGTTTCCTCTTTGGATATAACATCACCCGTATACATCTCCACCATTGCCCTGTAACCGAGTCCGAAGCCTCGCCCGAGTACAGCCAGCGCACGCTGAGTATCGAACAATGGGCTCGGCGTCATTTGTAGCCACCGATCGAACACTTCTAAATCTTCACTAGGGCTATGAATCAGCTTGATCACCCGGGAGTCAGCAAGCAATGCTTTCACCGAATCAAGAGTAGAAATCTTAGTAGGATCAATTAGATACGATTCTTTTTTCCAGCAAAGCTGTAGCAGCGCAACTTGCGGGTAAAAAGTGTCTCGACGTCGAAACTCGGTATCAACTGCAACAAATCGCTCGCCCGAGTGCTGCTCCAGCAGCGAACCCAAGGCCTCGTCTGTTTCTATGAGCTGGTATGTCAAGCTTGGCCTACTTCTTTTCTACCGCCCAATGCGTGAGCCAAGGTGGTTGGATCGATAAATTCGAGTTCGCCGCCCAGTGGCACCCCGTGAGCAATGCGCGTGACCTTGATGTTATGCCGCTGTGCGAGCTCCGCGATGTAATGACCTGTTGCCTCGCCCTCGACGGTCGGGTTGGTCGCCAGAATGACTTCTGCAATCGACTCTGAATCGAACAGACCGTTGAGGCTGTCTAGACCCAACTGTTTTGGACCGATCCCGTCTAAGGGCGATAAGTGCCCCATCAGTACAAAGTACAGCCCACGATAACTTCCCGTCTGCTCTATCGCCATTACGTCAGCTGGGGTTTCCACCACACACAATGACGTGTCATCACGCTTTGGGTCACCACAAATCTCACAAATTGTCAGTTCTGTGAAGTTACGACAGCGTTGACATCGTTCAACCTTCGCCAGCGCATTTAACAGCGCATCTCCCAGCAATTGAGCTGCCTCACGATCGCGCTCAAGCAAATGTAATGTCATTCGCTGAGCAGATTTAGGCCCCACTCCCGGCAAATGTCGCAACGCCTCAATCAATTCTTGTATTGCGGGACTCAGTTTCACAGGTCTACAGCTCCACCAATGGGGGACGGACCGACTCTGGAACGACGATCGCATCAAAATCGGTCAACAAGGCATTGAGACAATCATCGGACTCAAGCGCTTGCCGCGCAGCTGAGAGCCGTTGCTGTTCCATCAATTCGCGTTGATACGCAGGCGTTTTTTCCGAGGTTTCACCCAAAACAACCTGAACTGCCACCGGCTCTTCTAACACTTGTTCGATCGCAGATGCCAGGCCTCTCTGGTGCCGCTCGTTGAAGAGCGTGGCATTGGCGGGGGATAGCCTAAAACACAGGGTCCGGTCAAAGGCTTCGGACAGCTCGAAGTGCGAGGCTACCGTGTGTATGACGCCTTTGAGCCCCAGGCCTTCGAAAAAGTCAGGCCACGATCCTTGGGTTGGCAGATCCTCATCCGGTGGCTTGGCTCCTTCAGGGACCTCGATGACAGTCGCGGGCGGAACCTGACTGCCATTGGCGACACCGTTGTTAGACCCCAAAGGAGCGACACTTGCTGTAGCTCGAGTTGGCGCCTCGACGGGTGCGTGCGAGGTTTTATTAGCAACCTCCCCTCGGGGCGCGGGATTTTCTGCTGCAGAGACTCTGGACGCTGGCGCAGACACCCGCTTTGACGCAACAACTTCCTGCTCGGAAGCCATTTGATCCGAGCTTCTGGCGTCGTTATTAGGTCGATCCGATGAAATAATCGGTTGTTGCTTTGGCGTGGTTGCCGGCTCCACCGGCATCACCGGTGGCTCAGACTTTTTTGACGGGGGCACCTCGGATGCGTCTGTCAACACAACGGCCGGCCTGAAGGCAATCATTCGCAGGACTGCCATATCGAGCCCAGCACGAGGATCAGACGCCAAATAAAGCTCACGCTTCGCGGCCACAGCCATTTGCCACCACAAATGCGCATCATCAGCTGTCACGCTCTGAGCCAGGCTCTCCAGTCTCTCATGCTCGGGTAATGTCGAATCCACTGAGCCTGGTACTGCCTGAGCCAAGCTTATCTGGTGCAACACTGACGCGAGCTCGTCTAATGTCCCGGTGTAGTCAGGTGAATGTGACGCAATATCTTCGACCACAGCCAATGCAAGCTTGGGATCGTTCGCAACGATTGCATCCAGCAAATCGAATACCTTGGTTCTTGACACTGTTCCAAGCATTTGCCGGACTTCATCGGCCGCCAACTTTCCCGATCCATGCGCGATGGCCTGATCGGTCAGCGACAGTGCGTCTCGCATTGACCCCTCTGCACCGCGAGCGAGCAAAGCCAGCGACTCATCGTCGAAGCTTACCGACTCTTCTGTCAGCACATGACGAAGATGGCCAATGATTTGCTGCGGCACCATGTTCTTTAGGTTGAACTGCAGGCACCGCGACAACACTGTTGCGGGCAGTTTTTGCGGATCCGTCGTTGCCAGTAAAAACTTGACATGTTCGGGCGGCTCTTCGAGCGTTTTCAACAGCGCATTGAAGCTGTGATTCGAGAGCATGTGAACTTCGTCGATCAGATAAATCTTGAAGCGCGAGCGCGTTGGCGCGTACTGAACATTATCAAGTAGGTCTCGCGTATCTTCGACCTTGGTTCGAGAGGCAGCATCGACTTCAAGAACGTCGACGCTTCTGCCTTCGGCAATCTCGATGCAACTCGCACATTGCCCACAGGGCTCAGCAGTGACACCAGTGTCGCAGTTGAGACTTTTCGCAATCAGCCGAGCGACCGTGGTTTTACCTACCCCGCGCGTACCCGTGAACAAGTAGGCATGGTGCAGTCTCTCGGACTCTAATGCGGTCGTCAGTGCCTTAACAACGTGCTCCTGTCCAACCATCTCGGAGAAGTTGAAAGGTCGCCATTTACGCGCAAGAACTTGATAAGCCATTTTGGAGCCCGACCATTATTGGAGGCGACTCGAACAGCCACACCTCGGCACCCGAGTCGATAACTACCGTTGCTCCCTTCCGGGCCTGGCGGGGTTCACTATCTATCGCTGCGAGGGGACCGTCCGAGTCACCAGTGACCTTATCCGAAGACAAGGCTGTGAAGTGTCTCGGATTAGTGAATTTGACGCAAGTCGAAAGGTTCTCATCCTCAACCTGAACAGCACCATGACAGGCTAATTTTTGAATGTTAATCGTGATAACATCAGAAGTTAATGTTAGTAACATATGAGATATGCGAATCCATGACATCACGGATGTTCTTTACAACCCTATTCAGTGCTGTCGGTGCCGCCGGCATCGTACTATTCGGGTCTGATGCAATCGAGGCAAATGTCAAACCAACCATTTCGACGGAAGCCCAGCCCCTACCCGTTGTCGTTGTGCCCTATCAGCTGGATAGTAGTTATAAGACCACGACACGCTTTTTAGGCGTTGTCGAGGCAAGCACAGATAGCAATGTGGGCTTTGAGGTCGCGGGCGTCTTAGACAGTCTCACTGCACAGGAGGGTGATTTCGTCACCACCGGTCAAAAGCTAGGCCAACTTGATACGCGCCAGCAGGAGGCTGCGCTCTCGCTTGCGAAAGCGCAATCGAAAGAAGTGGCAGCTCAGCTAGAGCTTGCAGAACTCAACTTAGAACGCACCAACAGCCTACTCATTGAGAATCTTGTTTCACAAAGGGAAGCCGACGATGCACGTCTAACTGTTGAAGCTACCCGTGCTCGACTTGAAACCACACAGGCAAGCGTCCGAAATGCAGAAATAGTCGTTGCAAAGAGCCAGTTGATTGCGCCCTTCGATGCCATCGTCTCAAAGACCCTGCGAGAGCCCGGAAGCATCGTTGGCCCTAATGTACCGGTGCTTCGCCTCGTATCTGTCGGTGAGCGCGAGGCTCACGTTGGCATATCACCAAAATTCGCTGACACCGCCCGAATTGGTGAGCAGTACAGCCTCTATCTCAATGACACAGCCGTACCGGCAACACTACGGAGTATGGGTGCAGACGTGGATTCCCAAACGTTGACGGTACTCGCTGTGCTGACCCTACCCGAGGGCACCCCTGCGCGCGTCGGGCAAACCGTCGCACTCCAGTTCGAAGAGGATGTCGCGGAAACAGGCGGATGGTTGCCCCTCAGTGCACTTCTTGAGGGTGACAAGGGGCTTTGGACCGTGCTCGTCACGCGTAAAAATGAAGGCGGTGAGACCATTACAGCGCGAGAAAGTGTGGAGGTCATCTACAGCGAGGGCGATCGTGTCTTTGTGCGAGGAACGATCACTCATGATGCAACGGTTGTCGCCTCAGGTATGCAACGGTTGTCCCCTGGGTCACCTGTCGAAATCGTACCCTCGATACGCGTGATCAATTGAGCACCAAGTTATGATTGCCACAAGCCTCTTCGAAAATGGGCGCTATCTCGCCCTACTCGTAATTTCTGTCATTGTTGTGGGAGTCACTTCCTATAACAGCTTGGGTCGACAGGAAGATCCCTCGATTACGCCTTTCGTTGCATCGGTTCAAACCTTCTATCCCGGCGCAAGCCCTGCACGTGTAGAAAGCCTAGTCACGAAGCCATTGGAGGACGCGTTACGCGAACACCCCGATATCCAAGAGATCGACTCCAGCTCAATCAATGGGGTGTCTACCATCATTATCGAGGCTGACTACTACCTGTCTCGATCCGATATCAAACGGGTGTGGTCCGAACTCCGAGGCAAGGTGGATCGGGTCACTGCAGACCTTCCCGAGGGTACAACCCAACCGGTGTTTGACGATGATCTTTTCACTACATTTGTGAAGATCGTTGCCATCAGTGCAGATGAAAATGTCGATATCTCGCCATCACTCTTGCGCCGCGAAGCGCTTCGATTTGCCGATGCGGCGCGCAAGGTACCTCAGACACGGCGTGTAAAACCTTATGGCCTGCCGGACGAAGAGATCAATGTAGAGATAAATGGCACAGCACTTAGCACATTAGGACTCTCAGTTGACGATATTGCTCGGACGTTGGCCCTCTCTGACTCGAGGACTCCGGCCGGTAAGCTCGCGTCGCCCACAACTGCACTCACTGTCGACGTCGCCGGCGATTTTCGAGACGCTCAAGCCGTACGCGATACGTTTATCAAGGCTGATTTTGATAGCGTCTCGGGCATCCGGATTAGCGATGTCGCCACTGTGACTAAATCGGAGTCCGAGCCACCGCTCCGGCTAGCGCTATCAAATGGTCGTCGATCCGTGTTCCTCGCTGTCGAAATGAAAGAAGGCTATCAAGTCGATAAGTACAGCAAGCAATTCGATACCTTTCTTGAAGACTACCGCGCGAATGCGGCCGAGGGCCTAACGATCGAAATAACCTATGATCAGAGTGGCTATACGGAGGCCCGCCTAGCGGGCGTTGCGAAAAACATCATCGCCGGTGTTTTGATAGTTGTTGCTGTACTTTTTGTGACCCTGGGTTGGCGTGCTGCATTCATCGTGGCACTTAGCCTCCCGATGTGCACCCTATTATCAATGGTGGTACTCAACTACCTTGATGTACCCATACATCAACTTTCGATGACAGGTCTCGTAGTGGCTCTAGGCTTGTTAGTGGATGGCTCCATCGTTGTAACCGATGAGATCCGCAAACATCTGCTCGAAGGTGACGAAGCCTTAGACGCGATGCAAAAAGCCGTTAGACGCATGACGGTACCTTTGGTTAGCGCCACCGCTACGACCGTCCTCGCTTTTACGCCTATGGCTATTTTACAGGGCCCTTCTGGTGACTTTTTGGGGAGTCTGGCCACCTGCGTCATCGTTATGCTCGTTATGAGCCTGGTCCTCGCACTCTCCGTGACCGCCGCGCTGGGGGGACGCCTATTACCCGGAGCGATAACTGAGCGTCCCGCGTGGTGGCGATCTGGTATCGTCCTACCCAGAGCGAGAGACCATTTCGCTGCCTCAATCGATTGGTCTCTAAAATATCCCCTGGCCTCGGTGCTACTCGCGGCATCCATCCCGCTACTCGGCTTTGCGAGCGTGTCGACGCTTACAGCACAATTTTTCCCCGGTACTGACCGTGATCAAATGTATCTTCGGGTAGAAATGCCAAGGAGCGCTGGCATTGAAGCAACACTGGAGCTTGTCCGCCAGCTCGATGACGATCTTCGTGCAGAACCTCTCATCCGGCGGGTTGATTGGTCCGTTGGAGAAAGCCCACCCGCTTTCTACTACAACCTGCGCTCCAATAAGCGAAATGCGCCTGGTTGGGCGGAAGGCATGGTGCTCACTCGAGACGAAAATCAGACGAACGCGCTAATACGCCGTCTGCAGAAAAATTTTGATCGTAAATACCCTCAAGCACAGATTCTTGTTTTGGGCATTGATCAGGGGCCGCCCGTCGATGCTCCGCTAGAGGTCGTCCTTTACGGTCCCAACACGCATATGTTGCGCGTGCTGGGGGAACAATTTAGACAACGCCTACAAGAACTCCCAGACATAACTCACACGAAGTTATCCATCAGCCCAGCAGCCCCCAAGGTTGAGTTCCAACTCGACGAGGAGAAGTTACGCCGCCTTGGTTTGGAGCGAACACAAGTGGCAGCGCTTGTTGATGGTTATCTACGAGGTCGATTCGGCGGTGCGGTCATTGAGGATACGGAGCAGTTACGCGTCAGAGCAAAGTTAGAACGGGAGGCCTGGCAAGATAGCGATGAGCTTCTCAATTTGCAGATCCCTCTTCCCGGACAACTCGGACAGCCACGCTTTGTACCTCTGTCCGCGGTCGGTGAAGTGAACATTGTCCCCGACGACGCGCCTATCGGGCGCAGAGATGGCGAGAGAATTAATCAGGTGCAGGCGTTCTTGACCAGAGGCGTGCTCCCGGAAGAGGCATTGAAGTTACTAAGGCAGTCTCTCGAAGAAAATCCGATTCCTTTGCCAGATGGCTACCGATACAGTTTTGGCGGTGACAGCGGTGAGCGCGAAGGCGTTGTGAACGATCTCATTGGGCCGGTCGGGCTGGTAATGTCGCTACTACTCGCAACCATCATGCTTACGTTCAACTCCTGGCGCCTAACCGCACTTGCCTTCGGAGTTGTAGTCTGCGCTTTCGGTCTCAGCTTCCTAGCACTCGCCCTATTCCGCTATCCACTTGGAATCATGGCGCTCGTGGGAGTTGTTGGCTCAATTGGTGTGGCTATTAACGCGTGCATCATTATCTTGACGTCCTTTCAACAATCCCCTGCAGCTGCGAGCGGCAATCGAGACGCGATGCGCGATGAAGTACTCGACTCGAGTCGACACATCATATCGACCACTTTGACCACGTTTGGTGGGTTTTTGCCACTTATTTTGGAGGGAAGTCAGTTTTGGCCGCCGTTTGCGATGGCCATTGCCGGTGGGGTGTTGTTATCCACCATTATCTCATTCTATCTGGTGCCGCCAGCCTACGTGCTTCTGGGCGCACCCCAGGATAACCGGATCGAGCGAGCTCAACTCAAGGTGGCTCGGGGAGCGTTGGCATGAATCAATCTGTGACGCCCTACCATCATGGCGACTTGCGCAACTGCGCCATCATCGCAGCTGCTGAACTCATTGAAACCATAGGCAGCTACGACATCACCATCGCACAGGTAGCAAAACGAGTGGGCGTGAGTTCGCCCGCCCTTTACCGTCATTTCAAGGACAAAGATGCCCTGCTAACTGCGGTAAGGGAGCTAGCTCATATTGGCATCATGGAATACACCACGGACGCGCAAGAATCTGCAACACCTGGCACCCTCGCTCACATTGATGCGCTTGGATCTGCTTACCTGCGCTTCGCCATGGACAAAAAGGCCTTTTTTGGACTGATGTGGGAAAACCATGGGGACGCTGATGAGCGGAGAGCTGAGGCGCGTGCGAAACGAACCGGTTTTCAGGTACTCCATGAAGCAATCGAGCTCTACTTGCGGCAGCAGCGACCCGAATCTGTAGAAACGTCGCTACAGACTGCAACGCTGTTATGGTCCGCAGCACATGGCATTGCAACGCTGCAACACAATCGCTTGTTAGACACCTTTGACCAAGACGCAGACGCCGAAGCCATGCTACGCACGGCCACCCGGGCAATCTTAAAGGTTGATATTTAAGTCTGCACACTGGACTCGACTCGGTGACGAAGGTTTTATACATTGCGGGCCGTAATTAAGTTTGGATATGTCGTTAGGCGGTTGAACACATGACTGATGCCTCTATTCCACTTTGGCTCATAGCCACATTTATAGGTCTTTGGCTTGGCTTTCGGCTTAGTTATTCAATGCATGAGGGTGCTGCAGATTCGCGTGCTCCCAATACAGCAAGAGCACTGGTTACAGTCTACTGTCTTTCAGTCACAGCCATCCTCACTGAGGTGGGGTTAACCGAGTCGTTACCACGTACCATTCAAATCTGCTGCCTTCTCATAGCCGCCGTTACGGCCATCATGCAGCTATTACAAATCTGGACTGAAAAACCGGTACCCGGAAAGGACTGTCAAGGTCGCGACATCGTGGAATAACCGCGTTCGATTGTGCGATACTTGCGCGCCCCGCGCCCATAGCACAACTGGATAGTGCACGTGCCTTCTAAGCATGAGGTTCCAGGTTCGAGTCCTGGTGGGCGCGCCATATACCTCCGCAAATTCGATACACCGCTAGCTAGTCGAATAGAACACTCGGGTTCACCATCGTTTTCATCTCAAGGACGTTACCGTTTGGGTCTGAAATAAAAAACGTCTCTTGCTCGAATTCAGTCCCTTTAAATCGGCGATATGGCTGGTCGAGGTAGTCAAATTGGCTGGACTCAATTCGTTGCTTCAATGCCTGAAATTCGGCCTCCGGCATATGCGCGCCAAAGTGTGGGACGCTAACGTTGCCCATATCGACATCGTGGCGAACACCCGGTAATTGCTCCTCACTCTGATGTAGTGTCAGCTCGTTGCCCCAGAAATTGATATCAATCCATTTCCCCTCTTCTCTGTTGCCCGTAGCACAGCCTAGAACCTCCGTGTAAAAAGGAATGGTCGACGCTAAGTCACCTGCAGGTACCGCTAAGTGGAACGTATTTGACAAAACACACCTCGCTTTAATTTTTTATACCGCTCGTCTGATTTAAAGTTTTTACGCACTATTTGCTGAAACCGCGCACTGTGGACCAAAGGGGCTTTATAGAAGGTCTCCACCTGCGGCCATAGCGGTTGTACCGTCTCGTTCGTAAGCGCGCAGTACATTCTTCCCTACTTTCCAACGGTGAACTTCATCTGGTCCATCAACCAAACGCTGACTTCGAATCGATGTGTACCAATCTGCCAGCGGTGTATCTCGTGAGTACCCAAGTGATCCATGAAGCTGGAGTGCGGTATCCACGACCTGATGAACCATATTGGCCAGAAATATTTTGGCAATCGAGTTTTCCTGAGACATATCGAACCCATTCTCTGCCTTGTAGGCAATATGTAGCAACATGAGACGCGCTTTGTAGATCTCGGCCGCACAATCCGCCAGCATGAACTGCACACTTTGACGGTCAGAGAGCTTTTTGCCAAACGTCTCTCGCTCAAGTACATGTTTGGCCGCCATGTCGAGCGCTCGCTGCGCTTTAGCAATGTTGTGCATGCCATGTCGCAAGCGACCGTAGCCAAGGCGGTGTTGGCCCATGTTGAACCCTTGCCCTCGTCCCCCGAGTAAATTGGCCTTTGGAACAATCAGATTTTTTATCTCGATTTCGCAGTGAGCTGCACCTAATCGCTCACCCAGCGGTGTGTGACGATGCATGGTGTCGATATTCCGAAGGATTTTGAAACCGGGATTAGGCAACTCGACGATGAACGTCGAAAACTGCTGATGTCGTGGTGCGTCGGGGTCGGTCTTCGCCATAACCACGGCGATATCGGCAACATTCGCCGACGAGATGTACCATTTATCGCCGTTAAGAACGTAATGATCCCCGTCTTCGACCGCTGCCGTTTTCATCCCCGTTGCATCTGCGCCGCCTCCTTTCTCGGTCATGGCGTAGCACACTCTTTTTTCACCAGCCACGAGAGGCTTGAGAAAGGCCTCGTGCTGATACTCGGTTCCGTGATGCAGCAACGTCATCATTGTTGCGTCATCAGGACCTTGGGTGTTCAGCGCGAGGGCTCCTAGAATCGACTCACCCAATTCCATCTGCACTAATGCATTTGCCAAAGGCTTGAGCCCCATACCACCCCATTCGACGGGAAAAAAAGGACACCAAAGCCCTTTGGCTCGCGCCTTTTGACGCAACTCTGCGAGTATTTCGTCATAGGTATCCACTGTGAGTCCCTTTTCAGCGGGAATACAGACGTCATGCACAAACTCTCGCACAATGTTTCGGGCTAACTTGGTTTCCTCGGGTATTTCAAAGTCGATCATTGGTAACCTCTTTTTATCGTTACTAATTATTATCGTTACTAACGTTGGTCTGTCTTCGTTTTTTTTCTGCGCCTAATAATTAGTCGTTACAAGTTATAGCAGTACTTGTTGAGTAAACCGGATTTCGCCGACCAATTGTGAACGAGCCGTCACTTAAAAGTGCACCGCATGAGCCGTTCGCCATGCCGAGCATTTGCGCGGCAATTTTGGCAACAACACAAGGACGCATACTTAAGCTTCAACACACTCTCAACACAACAAAACGGCATTCAGAGCCCTCAGAGTGAATGTAGGGCTCTAGTCTTATTTGTTCTATTCGCACAACTCCTGAGACATGTAACTCGGTTACCAAATCAATGAAGTTCGTCGACTGCCAATAATCGTCTCTGACCGTGAACACCAATACGCCACCAGAGCGTGTAACCCGCACAAGCTCTATGACAGCCTCGGGTTTTACATGGGTTGACGTGAAGGTGCCGATACAGGTCACCGCATCATAGCTATCCGATGGCAACGTCAGAGGAAGATTCATATCCATCGTATGGAGCGCCTCATACACACCTTTCTTCTCAGCCTCAGCGAGCATTCCCGATGAGTAGTCAATGCCTGTAAGAGATGACATCCCCGCTTCTTTGAGAAGCACGCCCACCAACCCAGTACCGCAACCGGCATCCAGGACTGCTGGCTCAGAGGACTCCGTCGCCTCGAGGAGTAGCTGCACCGCTTTTTGAGGACTGGTATAGCCCCAGTCTTCTAGCAATTCACGGTCGTATCGATCCGCCCAACCGTCGTAAACCTCCATTAGTTCATCGGTAGATGCTGCACTAAGAATTCTGACGTGTATGTCCGCTTGTTTACCCATTGTTGTAACTCGTTTTTTATTATTTCTTTTGCTGTTTTGGGTTGACCAATACCTCTGCACTCCCTGGGTCCGTCGTTAGCCGGCGAACGCGGCATCCTTCACCATCAACCAAAGCACGACGATGCCACACATCAGCATGACTAATACAAAAGCACGTTCTGTTTCTTTTTTTGAACATGATTCCTCCAAAGGAGACTGTATTGGATACACAGTAACTGGCCCAGACACTGTAGTCCAAACAATGCACGTCACAAGACAGGAGCCGCGAAAAAAAGACTTATCCGGGACCCACTTTTAAACAGGTGGAGAAAAGCTGGACGGATCTAGTCCATGACGATCTTTTTTGGTTAATCTACGGGCCACTTGCTGAAAAATCTTGTCAAGGTCCACTATGAATCAGCCACAGAATATCGATCATTACGCATCCGTCAGCGATGATATTTTTGTCGATACCGGTGCTACCGATCCTGTTTATACTGAGATTTATCAGCGGTTGAAAGGCTTCAACCTGGGATCAACCAATGCCTGGACCCGCGGGCAACCGTTCGAGTATTACCGCCGAATGCGTGAAGAATCCCCTGTTATGTGGACTGAAGGGCGAAAGCCTACGTCCGGATTTTGGTCGGTCTCTCGCTATGATGACGTCAAACACGTCGAGCTGAATCCAAAAATTTTCTCCTCTCAACGCGGCAGTATGCACATGGCGGTATTACCTGCCAGCGGTAAAGCGGACCGGTTGATGTATGCCGCGCACAATTCGTTGATTAACCTCGACGCCGATGTACATCGAGATCTCCGTTTGCAGCAGTCCGAATTCTTCTTTCCCAAATACGTAGAGACGCTTAAAGAACGTGTTGGTAAAAAAATTGATGACCTACTCGATAATATGGAGCGGCAAGGTCCTGAGGTCGACTTCGCCAAGATGTTTTCGACCGAGTTGCCGATGTTCACGCTGTGTGAAATGCTGGGTGTCGACGAGGAAGATCGGCCCGATATCATCAAGTGGATGCACTACCTCGAGCTTGCCCCTCAGTTCCTGACTCACCCGTTCCGAATGTTTATGGCTGAGCCCATGTTCCTGTTTAGGTTCAATCAGATGCTTGAGGATATGTTCAATTACGGCGAACGAGTCATGGCGGACAGAATCAAGAATCCGCGGCAGGATCTTCTGACAGTCATTGCAAATGCAACGCTTGATGACAAACCTCTGTCGCAGAACTATCTGGATGGCTCGTGGCTGCTGATCATTTTTGCGGGTAACGACACTACTCGTAATTCCCTTTCAGGCACCATCCGGCTGATGACCGAATTCCAGCAGCAGCGGCAAATGGTAATTGATGACCCGTCTTTGATTGACCGAATGTCACACGAGGCGCTGCGGATGACGTCACCCGTCATGCACATGCGCCGGACGGCGACTGAGGACACGGAAATTGCAGGGCAATCTATTGCAGAAAATGAAAAAGTCATCATGTGGTACGGCGCCGCGAATCGAGACCCCTCGGTCTTCCCAAACCCCGATGTCTTCGATTTAACACGCGCTAATGTGGAGAAACACGTGGCGTTTGGTCATGGTGTACATCGATGCTTGGGCAACCGTATCGCGCAAATGCAGCTGAAAATGGCCTACGAGCGCATTCTTGAACGTTTTCCGAACATCCATTGGACAGGAAAACAGAAAATCGAGCCCATCATCTTAGTCCACGCCATCTCCAGCCTGAAGGTCAATTTATATGGCAAAGGAGCCAAGCGTCCGATACAGGTAGCGGTACCAGGCTAAGGTGATGCCAGCGCTACTAAAGCTGTGTTGCTATGGGCAGCTCGGTGGTGTTTTTGATTTCCGTAACAGCAATGTGAGAGTGCATTTCACGCACCAGATCACCGCTGAGCAACGTATTTCTAACGAAATCCTCGTAGTGCCGAACGTCCTTGCAGATGATCTTAAGTACATAGTCCCAAATTCCGGCCATGGTATAGCATTCAACCACTTCGGGATGCGTCTCTACTTCGCGCTCGAAGGCAAGCAGATTCTTTCTTCCCGTTTGAGTCAAGTTGATCGTCGCAAAGACGACGATTTCCATG
>Ga0163109_10000996_pt1 | contig 22447 bp, 17 predicted proteins | sample CRUFie1St13metaG_FD_108704 | JGI IMG/M metagenome (GOLD analysis project Ga0163109, IMG submission 108704) | Marine microbial communities from the Costa Rica Dome - CRUD Field 142mm St13 metaG | ecosystem: Environmental > Aquatic > Marine > Oceanic > Photic zone | place: Costa Rica: the Eastern... | reverse complement strand
TTCATCGATTTTTAAATAAATCCGGTCATTTGCTATCCCCTGATTTATTCGTGGTTCTTCCTTAACTTTGTGGCTTGAAAAGATTGACGCAATGGTACTCCTAAAACTCATCGGCATCACTATTGTATTGGTTGGACTTGGCTTCGCCGGGATCGCTGTTAAAATTTGGGCAAAGAAAGACGGTGAATTCGCCGGTACTTGTGCTTCACAGAGCCCTTTCTTAAATCAGGATGGCGAGACTTGTTCGTACTGCGGGAAGAACCCAAACCAATGCGACAATAACCTAGAACAAGCTTAATTCAACTCGTACTGGGACCAGTTTGAAGTCGTTTGAACTTCGAACTCTCCGTATTTATTTCCTACGATGAAATAGCCTTCCGTATTAGGGAAGCGTTCTATCATGGCTTTTGCTCTGGTAAGACCAGAAACCATGCAGGCGGTGGCTAAGGCATCGGCAAAGGTGGCATTATTGGAGATGATGCTCACGCTCAAGAGATTGCTAATTATCGGCTGGCCTGTTTCAGGGTCGATGGTATGCACAACACGCTGTCCACGCTCGTCCATCCAGAATTTACGGTAATTGCCACTGGTGGCTAGGGCCATAGTATCCAAGACTACGATGGTTTGGTATTGTCCAACGGTGCGTTCTTCTTGCGGCTGTTCTATACCTATACGCCATTTGCGTCCATCGATATTGGTTCCTTTGCAACGTACCTCCCCACCTATTTCTATCATGTAGTGGTGGACGTTGGCATTGCGGAAGAAATTGGACACGATATCCACAGTATATCCCTGTGCAATGGCATTGACATCTATTTCATACCCTTTTGGAAGTGCGAATTTCTCCGACATAGACCCCGGGCGACTTACCATTAAGCCTTTGTAGCCCACGTAGTTCGTGAGGCTATCTACATTGATACTGTCCTTTCTTGTACCTCCAGAAAAACCCCACGCTTTGATTAGCGGCGCAATGGTGATGTCGAAATCACCATTAGTCAATTCACTGATGTAGATGGATTTGAGAATCACGTCTTGAAAGTCGTTGCCCACGTACACAGAATCACCACGGTTCAACCTGGATATTTCGCTGTTTTCCACCCATAAGCTCATCTGCAAGTCCATGGATCTGAGAATGGAATCGATGTCCTTGCGGTAATCTACGCCTTCAGGTACAAGGTAGCTGATGCTAAATGTGGAGCCCTGTGCAGGGCCCTGGTTAGTCATTTGAACCAATTCCGGTGCACTTTGACAAGACCAAAGCAATGGAAGGAAGAAAAAGGTGCGTAGTAGTTTCACGGGATGAAAATAAAAAGCCGCTCCATGCGGAGCGGCTTAGGTTATCATTTTTTTCGATTATCCACCGAAATCATCGAAGCTTACGTTCTCTGGCGGCACACCAAAATCGTCGACCATTTTAAGAACCGCTGCATTCATTAGCGGTGGTCCACAAAAGTAGAACTCTATATCTTCTGGTGCATCGTGATGGTTCAAGTAGTTATCGATTACCGCTTGGTGCACGAAACCTACGAAACCATCTCCTTCATCATCCATGTTCTCCTTAGCATTCCAGTTGTCCTCAGGTAGAGGCTCTGATAATACTAGGTGGAACTTGAAGTTCGGGAATTGCTCTTCAATCTGACGGAAATCGTCAAGGTAGAACAACTCGCGCTTAGAACGACCACCGTACCAGTAGCTCACCTTACGGCCAGTCTTCAACGTGTGGAACAAATGGAACAAGTGCGAACGCATCGGTGCCATACCAGCACCACCACCGATATACAACATTTCAGAGTCTGTCTCTTTAATGAAGAATTCACCGTAGGGACCTGAAATAGTCACTTTATCGCCTGGCTTTTGATTGAATACGAATGAAGAACAAACCCCTGGGTTTACATCCATCCAACCGCCTTTCTTGCGGTCGAACGGTGGCGTAGCAATACGAATGTTCAACATCACGATATTACCCTCTGCTGGATGGTTAGCCATAGAGTACGCACGGAAAAGTGTCTCTGGGTTGACCATCTTAAGATCCCATAGTTTGAACTTATCCCACTCTGCTTGGAATTCGTCAGCAGCCTTACCCAATTTCGGGTGAGACGTAATATCAATATTCTTAAAATCTACCGTCGTAGCAGGTACATCCACCTGGATATAGCCGCCTGCTTCGAAATCTAATGTCTCGCCTTCTGGAAGCTTAACTACGAACTCTTTGATGAAAGAGGCAACGTTGTAGTTACTCACTACCTCACATTCCCACTTCTTAATACCGAAGATTTCCTCCGGTACTTTCACGTTCATGTCATTCTTCACCTTAATCTGACATCCTAGACGCCAGTTATCTGCAATTTCTTTCCGGTTGAAGAACCCGGTTTCTGTAGGTAGAATCTCGCCACCACCTTCGGTAACTTGACACTTACACATCCCACAGGTACCCCCACCACCACAGGCAGAGGGTAAGAAGATTTTCTGCTCACTCAGGGTAGTTAAAAGGGTTGTACCACTTTCTACCTCTACCTCATCTCCATTGATATTCAGTTTAACTGGACCGCTTGGGGATAGGCGCGCTTTTGCTTGTAATAGTATGGTCACGAGGGCCAAGATGACCACGACAAAAACCGCTACTGCTGAAATGACTGTGCTTGTTGCTAAAAACATCATGCGAACCAAATTATAATTTAATACCCATAAAGCTCATGAACGCGATACCCATCAAACCTGTAATGATGAAGGTAATCCCGAGACCGCGCAAAGGAGCAGGAACATTTGAATAACGAATCTTTTCACGGATGGCAGCGATGGCAACAATGGCGAGGAACCAGCCGACCCCTGAACCCAAACCGTACACGGCTGCTTCAGCGATGGTTCCGAATGCACGCTCTTGCATGAAGAGTGAGCCTCCTAGAATAGAACAGTTTACGGCGATTAAAGGCAAAAAGATACCCAAGGCACTGTAGAGTGCAGGAGCGAACTTCTCAACGATCATTTCGATCAATTGAACCATAGAAGCAATAACCGCGATGAACATGATGAATGACAAGAAGCTCAAGTCGACATCTTCAAAACCAGCACCTAGCCATTTGCCTAGGGCACCCGGCTGTAATACATAGTTCTCCAACAACCAGTTTACCGGCAAGGTAATGACCAACACAAAGGTTACTGCAATACCTAATCCCACAGCTGTTTTTACGGTTTTTGAAACCGCCAAGTACGAACACATACCCAAGAAGTATGCGAAGATCATGTTCTCAATAAAGATCGAACGAACGAATAGATTGATTAATTCTTGAAACATGGCAGCTTAGTTTTCTTCAATGAGTTTAGTGTTCTTCGCACGCTGCGCCCAGATGATCAGACCCACAACAATCAAGGCCATCGGAGGGAACAAGAAGAACCCGTTGTTAGCGTAAAACCCGCCGTTAGTAATGTACCAGCTATCAGGAATCAACTGGAATCCAAGCAGTGCACCAGAACCGAGTAGTTCACGGAAGAAGGCTACCGCGATTAAGATTACCCCATAACCAATGGAGTTGCCGATACCGTCCATAAACGATTTCCAAGGGCCATTAGCCAAGGCGAATGCTTCGAAACGCCCCATGATAATACAATTCGTGATAATCAAACCTACGAATACCGAAAGCTGTTTGCTCACGTCGTAAGCATATGCCTTAAGGAATTGGTCTACCAAGATAACCAAAGAAGCAACGACCACTAACTGAACGATGATACGAATACGGTTAGGAATAAGGTTGCGTATTAAAGAGATGATCACATTACCTGCGGCCATAACAAAAACCACTGAAAGGGACATTACTATTGCCGGCTCTAATTTTACTGTTATCGCAAGTGCTGAACAGATACCCAAAACCTGCACAGTAATGGGATTGTTGTCGTTGAAAGGGTCCGAAATGAGCTTTCTATTCTTCTTTGAGAATAACGACTCTGTTTGTTTTACTTCTGTACTCATGGGGATTAGATGTTTTTGAAGTATTCCGCGTAAGGAGCTAAACAGTCCGCCAACATGTCGTTTACTCCATTAGAAGTAATAGTACCTCCAGAAATGCCATCTACTGCATAATCACCACTTGAGGTTCCTTGTTTAACCACTGAAATGGACTGAAATATACCTGCTTCAGAGATTTTTTTTCCTGGGAATTGGTCCGTGAACATTGGTGTTGAAATTTCTGCGCCCAGGCCTGGTGTTTCACTCTTATGGCCAAAGTTGGCTCCAACTACTGTATTGCCGTCTTCTTCCAAACTCACAAATCCCCATACCGGACCCCAAAGACCTTTGCCGCGCATCGGCACAATGTAAAAAGACTCGCCATTCTTATTGGCCACGTACAACGGCACCTCACGTTCCATGTTCGAAGACTTAATGGCCTTAGCCATATCTACATTAAAACCTGTTTCGCGATCTTCACTTACGACCTCACCACCTTTAATGGTCAAAACCTTAGTGATGACTTCGTCATACGCTGCTTGAGCTTCGTCACGATTTACCTCAACTCCTACTGAAGCCAAGATGCTTTGCATTTTTTCCTGCTTTACGTTGCTTTCCTGCTTCGATTTCAAACCCAGGGAAGCTCCCGAGAGCAATACCGCCACTAATACTACCATAACAGTAGCAAATGTGTACGTATATCCGTTGCTGTTTACATTCATAGGTCTAGAGCTTTAAGCGTGAGCAACGCGTTTCGCACGACGCTTGATATTGGCTTCTACCACGTAGTAGTCAATAAGCGGTGCCATTACATTCATAAATAGGATAGCCAACATAATTCCTTCTGGGTATGCTGGGTTAAATACGCGAATCATAATCCCGAAGAAGCCGGCTAAGAAGCCGTAGATGTATTTTCCAGATTCCGTTTGAGCAGCACTCACAGGATCGGTAGCCATGAAGACCATACCGAATATGAAACCACCCAACATTAATTGGTGCAATGGATTCAATCCCATAAATTCATTAACTGCAAAAACGTTAAAGATTCCTGCCATCACAAATCCACCTATAAAGAAGCTCAACATGATTTTCCAAGAGCCTACTCCTTTAAATACTAGGAACAATCCACCTAGAAGAATAAGTAATGCTGAGGTCTCTCCGATAGATCCTGGAATCAATCCCAAGAATGCGTTCATGAAAGAGTAGTGACCACCGGAACCGAACTGAGCCATCACCGCATCCGTAGCAGGGTTACCCATGCCTTGACCTACAGTGGTCGCAAGATCACCTAGCGCTGTAGCACCTGAATATCCATCCACTACTTCACCACCCTTGGTGTTGATCCATACTTGATCGCCTGACATCCATGTTGGGTAGGCAAAGAACGCAAAGGCACGAGCTGTAAGCGCTGGGTTCAACAAGTTCATGCCTGTTCCACCAAAAACCTCTTTACCAATCAATACGGCGAAGATGGTACTCACAGCCACCATCCACAATGGGATATCTACCGGCATAATCATAGGAATCAACAATCCTGAAACTAAGAAACCTTCATTTACCGGGTGGTTGCGCTTCCAAGAGAAGAATATCTCCACACCCAAACCAGCGGCATAGGTCACAGTAATCAACGGGAGCATCTTCAATGCACCAAAGAGGAAGCTGTCTAAAAGTGCCGCTTCTTCACCGATGGCAGCGAAGTGCAATCTACCGATGTTCCACATTCCAAATAGTAGGGCTGGAACCATCGCGAAGATTACCGTCACCATCGTCCGTTTCAAATCAATTGCATCACGAACGTGTGCACCAGAGTGCGTCGTGTGATCAGGAACGAAAGCCATCGTCTCCAATGCGTTGTGCAATGGGTAGAGGATGTTTCTTTTGCCATCTTTTTCAACCAGCGGTCTAGTCTTGTCGAATATGTTTTGTACAAACTTCATAATATGGCTGTTACATCATTTCTTTTCTCAAGTCATTCAAACCGTCGCGTACAATCTGCTGCAACGGTAACTTAGAAGTACAAGCAACTTCCGCTATGGCGAAATCTTCTGGTACTACTTCGTAAATACCCAACTGCTCCATCTTTTCGATATCTCTGATCAAGATGCTGCGAAGCAATTGCTGTGGGAAGATGTCCATAGGAATGAACTTTTCGTACTCCCCGCTTACAACAAACGCGCGCTCTTCACCGTGCATGTTGGTGTCCAAATCGTATTTGCGGTTCGGGAACAACCATCCCCAGAAGGCACGGTTGGTAGAAAACTTACCAAAGCCTGGAAGTACCCAACCGAAGAATTCAGTTTGATTTCCTTCAGGAATGGCTGTCAGTTGTGCTTTACCGAAGCTCAAAAAGCCATCTGTGGCTTGTTGCGTTCCTGTCAGTACATCACCCGAGATAATACGCGTGTTCTGTGTATTCATATTCGCACTGATAAATCCATTTAGGCTTACACCTTGTAACATCGTCGCATAGCCAGTGTTCATAGACTTCGAACCTGTAATCGCTACTTTGTACTCTGGTGCGTACTCTCCTGTTAGGAAAGCACGGCCAATAATAGGAAGGTCTACTGCGTTTACTGTCCAAACCACCTCACCTTTATTGATAGGTGCTGCCTTGGCAATCTGCGTACCGACCAATCCCTTTGGATGCTTTCCCGAGAATGAAACATGAGTAGCCCCTTCTACCTGAAGTTCAGCAACTGCTGGCACATCGGCATCGTGGCTCAGATATACTTTACCCGTTGTCATCAAGGTCAAGGCATTAATGGCAGCCTGCACTGCTTCACCTTTACCGGCCAACTGGGTAGCTAAATCCCCATTTAAAGGCCCACTCTGTACGCCGTTTACGAAGATGTCGCGTGGCTGCTCGTTCATGCTAGCCGCTACGCCGTATGGGCGAGTGGTGATGAAGGCACCAACACCTGTATTTGAGAAGTGACTTGCTGCAGCCTCGCGATTGCCTTTTTTGAGGTCAAACGCACCGTGATTGGCATAGCTTACCTCGCTATCGGCCAATAACAAAACAGCCAAGATTTTACGCTTTGCTCCGCGTTTAATCTCAGCTACTTCTCCTGAAACAGGAGCACAAATTTTCACTTCTGGACGGTCTTTGTCGAAAAACAAAGTTTCACCCGCCAATACTTTTGCTCCAGCTTTCACTGCCAATTTTGGCGTGATACCTGGAAAATCTAAAGGACTTACGGCATAAGTTGAGGGGCTGTATTGCCCGAGATCGTTCGAAGAAGCTTCGCCGACCAATTTAATATCGTAACCTTTACGAATCTTGAAGGTTTGAGACATCGTACTTTAAGTATGATTGTGGGTCGCAAAATTAGAACACAGACAACTTTTAGCCACAAGAAATCGGTACTAATTGTACCTTAGACACCAATAATTTATTAAAATGTCTGTTCATAAGTCCTTGATGTTCGCTATCGCCCTGTTTTATAAGGCATTGACGGGCCAAATCCTCACCGATACGGTGGCTTTTGATTACCTGAAAACAGTGCAATTAGCCCCTGTAGGTGCACCGATGGACTTCCCTGCGTATGAATTGGGCAAGAATCAAGGTCTAGAATTCAGCTTTGATGACATGGCCTATGAGTGGAACAACTACGGATATCGCATTCAACATTGTGATAAGAATTGGTACCGCTCAGACCTTTTAATCAATCAATACCTGGATGGATTTGATGGGAATTATTTGACCAATTTCGCCATCAGCGTCGGTACCTTCGTTCTGTATACACATTATAAAACGACCATCCCCAACGAATATATCCGTCCAAAGATCAGCGGAAACTATGTGTTGGAGATCTTCCAAAACGACGACCCCAAAGACATAATCATTCGTCGTCGCTTCATCGTCTACGAATCCTTGGCCATTCCTGCTGTCGAGGTCATTCGAGCTGTGGACATGACCAATTTTAGCACAGAGCAGCAAGTCAATGCCCGCGTGGCCCTGGCCGGATACCCTATACAAGACTATTTCAACGATTTAGACCTCAGCATCCTACAAAACCGACGCTGGGACAATAGCCTCAATAGGCTCAAACCAACCTTCATCAATGACGGCATGCTCGAATACAACTTTATGGGCGAAGGGTCTTTTGAAGGCGGTGTGGAGTTCCACACCTTTGACACCAAACGACTGAACCAGGTGGGCATGGGCGTAAAAGTGAGCCAGCTAGATTCCTGTTGGCAGATCTTTTTAGAGGAAAAGAAGAACCGCAGCATAGCCGTCTATACCTTTCAACCCGATATCAACGGGGGCCGATTAATCCAGCGCGCCGACGTAGGAAATCCTGATTTGGCCGGTGATTATTGCGTCGTGGAATTTTATTTTGAAAGCCCGGAGCTCGAGGTCCCTGTGTATGTTTTTGGCCAATTGACCAACTGGCAACTACTCCCAGAGTTCCGCCTAGAATACAATTATGCACGCAGCGCCTACTCGGGTAAAATACTACTCAAACAGGGCTACTACAACTACGTATTTGCCCACCCCAATGCCGAAGGTGGAGCCAGCACTGAGTTGACGGAAGGCACGCACTGGCAAACGAAAAACGATTACACGCTAATTTTATATAACCGCAGTATGGGACTGCGCTACGATAGAATAATTGGCTACCTAAAACCCTCCATTGTAAACCGATGAGAGCGCTCCTTTCCATTGCTTTCGCAAGCCTCTCTACTGCCGTTTTCGCATGGGGACTTACCGGCCACCGTGTCATTGGACATATCGCGATGGACCACCTCAATCCTGAGGTTAAAGCGCACATTATCAATACCCTTAATGGGGAAGATTTGGCCATGGTCGCGAATTGGATGGACTTTATTAAATCCGAACCGTCGTACGACAGCTTGAAGGCGTGGCACTATTGCACGGTGGAATCTCTCGACCACTTGGACCACCATAAACACCCGGACAAAGGAGATGTCTGGATGGCCATAAATAAATTCCTCAAGGAAATTGAAACACAAAACTACAGCGTAGACGAAGCCTTCGCTTTGCGCGCCCTCGCCCACCTCATAGGCGATGTGCACCAACCCCTGCACTGTGGCAACGGTACGGACATGGGCGGCAACCAAGTTAAGGTTAAGTTTTTCAGGGAGAGCTCCAACTTACACCGCGTCTGGGACAGTGGGCTCATCGATTATTGGAACATGTCGTATACCGAATACTCGACTTGGATCATGAGCACCGTGACTCCAGAACACATTCAATCGTGGAAGGGAACAACCACCAAGGATTGGGTACGTGAGAGCGTAGAAATGCGCGAGCAATGTTATTCCACCATGGTCGACCCTGAAAGAATGGGTTACCGCTATGTCTACGACAACACTGAACTATTGCACTTGCGATTGGCTCAAGCAGGTGTGCGCCTCGCGGACGCCCTCAACCAAGCCTATGCCGCCCGAGGCTGAGAAAAATTTTTGGCGCCATAAAAAAGCCGCCCTGAGGGCGGCTTTTTTATGCGTCAGCAGCTACAAGTTCGAGCAGCTTCACGATGACATCCGTCGCGCTCTCCATATCCTGTAGACTCACAAATTCATACGGGCTGTGGAAGGCGTGCTCCCCAGCAAAAATATTGGGACAAGGAAGGCCCATGAAGCTGAGCTTCGAGCCATCTGTACCGCCGCGGATCTTTGCCTTACGCACGGGCAATCCGCACGCATCAATGGCTTTTTCTACCAAGGCCACAACTTGCGGATGTTGGTCGAGGATCTCCTTCATGTTACGGTATTGCTCGCTGACCTCAATCTCATAGCTGGTGCGCTTCACCGCTTTGGAAGATTGTTTGGCCAGGGCATGAAGTAATTGACCATATTCTTCCAAATCCGTCGAATCAAAACTTCGCAAGATCATCGTGATGCGCACTTCTTCCACCCCGCCTTTAATCTCGTATGGGTGCACGAAGCCGGCGTCTCCCTTCGTTGCTTCCGGCGCCCATTCTTGACGCGGCAACAAACTCAAAAACACTCCGGCGGCCTTCAACGCATTACCCATCTTCTTGTGGGCATAGCCCGGATGGGTATTCGCCCCGCGGAAAATCACGGTCGCCCCGTCCGCGGAGAAGGTCTCGTCTTCAATAGAGCCCTTGGTGGCACCGTCCATGGTGTAGCCCCAGGCCGCACCTAGTTTTTCGATATCCACATGATCCGCCCCACGGCCTATTTCTTCATCCGGGGTGAACAACAACTTCATCGTCGCATGCGGCACCTCTGGGTGTTTCATCAAATAAGCCGCAGCAGCCATGATCTCGGCCACCCCAGCCTTATTGTCCGCACCCAATAACGTCGAACCGTCAGAGGTAATGATGGTGTGCCCTTCCATTTCTTTCAACGGCCCAAAAGCCTTTGGACCTATGACGATATCGCCCTTCGGCAGCACAATATCGCCACCATCGTAGTTGTGGTGTAAGGTGGGTACGACCCCTGCCCCGCTATATTCTGGCGAGGTATCCATATGAGAGCAGAAGCAGATGGCAGGAGCACTCTCGTGACCTGCCGAAGCCGGGACTGTCGCATATACGTAGCCCTTTTCGTCCATGTGCGCATCACTCACGCCTATGGCCAGTAATTCTTCCACAAGCACGCGCCCCAAATCTTTTTGCTTTTCCGTCGAGGGTACTGTAGAGCTGTGCGGGTCGCTCTGCGTATCTATTTGTACGTAACGCTGAAATCTTTCTAATAGGTCGGGGTATTTCATGTGTCCAATTTTTGATGTAAGCTGCTCGGATAAAATACCGTACGTAGCAACGTTTCCAATATGATTCTAAGATCCAATAGAAGGGACCAATTTTCAATGTAATACACGTCTGCCCGGATGCGCTCCTGCAACAAGGCCTCATCCGCGCCCGGTCCGCCGCCGCGCAATCCTCTGCTCTGTGCTAACCCGGTCATCCCCGGCTTGGCCCAATGGCGTATGCGGTAATTTTTAACCATCGAACTATACGATTCCACATCCTTGCTCGTGTGCGGGCGTGGCCCCACCAAACTCATCTGTCCCGCCAAAACGTTGAATAGTTGTGGCAGCTCGTCCCAACCCATTTTGCGCATCCAACGCTGCAATCCATTGGAATCGCCGGTGGATGGCTTGATGGTCTGAAATTTTAGGACTTTAAAAGGCCTTCCTGATAAACCTACACGCTCTTGAATGAACAAAGGATTCACCCCGGATAAGAGCAAGAGGAATGATGAAATTGGAAAAATCCAAGACAACAATACTACGATGCCTACTAGGGCAAAGACCACATCAAACAATCTCTTGAGAAGTGCGTTAGACCACAATAATAGCGGTTCGCTGCGCTGCGAGAAGACCGGAATACCTTCCAGGGTGGACATGTTCATCTGACCGGCATAATGCGCGCCCATATCCGGAAGGTAACGAAACCGCACGCCACGCATTTCTGCCCAGTGCTCCGCCTCCTGGTATTCCACTGAGGCCGGCGACAAGGCACAAATAATTTCATCGACATCCAGCTGATCATCCAACGCTCCCGCGTCGGCCCCAACATAAGTCCAGCCCAATTCAGGGCGGCGGGTCGTGAGCGCAATAAACGCGTCGGCCGTGGCGTGGCTGCCCAATAAATAGAACCTGCGCTGCCATTTCCCAGCGGCCATTTGACGGCGGAGATAAGCCACATAAAATAATCGGCTCAACCAAGCGAAGACATAAAAGGCGCTGAAGAAAACCGCTAAGAACAGGCGGCTGTAATAATATCCTTTTAGCCCTACGACGATAATCGCTAGTATGGCGAACTGGGCGAGGGCTGCTTGGAGTAATTGGCCCGTAACATTGCGCTGCTCTAAACCCGCCGTGTAGGTGAAGCTTCCCGACCAGCGGCCCACTACGAGCCAGCTCACTCCGGTCAGTACCCAAAGCTGTAAGTAATAGTTGTAATATTCTGGATTCGAGATGCGTAGATCCTCAAAGCGCCACCACCCAACTAACGCGAAGAGGCCAACGATCAGCAATAAATCTGTCGTGAGTGTGAGTATTCTGTAAATATTTGCGCTCTGGTTCTGCATAAACAACGCTGAAAAGATACTTACTTTTACAACGATGAGCACAACCCAAAGCCCTATTGTATATGCCAACGGCATTGGACCGGATCGCGCCGCAGTCCTTGCGGAGGAGCTTGGGATTCGCACCATGCGCCAAATGCTCGAGCACTACCCCTTCCGCTATGTGGATAAAAGTTGTTTTTCCACAGTGGCTGGGTTGACCGCATTTAGCGGCGAGGTGCAAATCAAAGGAGAAATAACCGGATGGGAAACCGTCGGTGCGGGCAGGCAAAGCAGATTGGTCGCGTATTTCAAGGATTCGACTGGCGAAATAGAATTGGTTTGGTTTAAGGGAGCCAAGTGGATCTCGCGTTCCCTCAAGGCCAATGTTCCGCTCATCGTGTACGGTAAAGTCAATGATTTCAAGGGAAAAAAGAGCATTCCCCATCCTGAAATATACGCCCCCGAGACACAACAAAGCTCCACGTTGGAACCTGTATACTCCACCACCGACAAACTGACTAAAAAAGGCCTTCATTCCAAAGGATTGGGAAAGGTCATTTATGGGATATTAAAGACGGAATTAACCCATATCCAAGATCCCTTGAGCGAAGCTTTTCGCGCAAGACACGAGCTCATAGGATTGGCCCAGGCCCTTCAATGGATTCACTTTCCTAAGAGTGTCGAACACCTCGAAGCCGCAAAAAAACGGATCAAGTTTGACGAATTCTTCTTTTTACAACTGACCCAATTGCGCAATAAAATGCGCCAGAAAACCGGCATCAAAGGCTATGCTTTCGATGAGGTCGGACAGACATTCTTAAACTTCTACGAAAATCACCTGCCCTTCGAATTGACGAGTGCACAAAAGCGCGTAGTGAAAGAAATCCGGGCCGATGTCCGCACGGGTGCTCAAATGAACAGGTTAGTTCAAGGCGATGTGGGCAGTGGTAAAACCATTGTGGCATTGTTGGCCATGTTGCTGGCCATAGACAATGGCTACCAAGCGGCCTTGATGGCGCCCACAGAAATCCTGGCCACCCAACATTATGAGAGCTTGAAGGAATTATGTGCAGCTGCGGGCATTTCCATCGCACTGCTTACCGGAAGTTCCACCGCTGCCGAGCGAGCCTCCATTCACCACAATCTAGGGGACGGCAGTCTATCAATCCTAATAGGGACCCACGCCCTCATTGAACCTACTGTGAAGTTTGCTAATCTTGGCCTCGCCGTCATCGACGAGCAGCATCGTTTTGGGGTGGCACAGCGCGCCAAGCTCTGGAAGAAAAACGAGCACCCACCGCATGTGTTGGTGATGACTGCCACGCCTATTCCGCGTACCCTGGCCATGAGTGTCTACGGGGATTTGGACGTGAGCACCATCGACGAGCTGCCACCGGGGAGAAAACCCATTAAGACGCACCATATCTATGATAAAAATCGACTCAAACTCAACGGCTTCATGCAACGTGAGATAGCCAAAGGACGACAAGTCTATGTGGTGTTCCCATTGATTGAGGAGAGCGAAAAATTGGATCTTAAAAACCTTCAAGACGGCTACGAGCAACTCCTGCGAGATTTCCCGAGACCGCAATACGAAATAGCCGTAGTCCACGGGCGTATGAGTGCGGAGGAAAAAGAGGGCGAAATGCAGCGCTTCGCCAAAGGCAAGGCGAACATTTTAGTCGCTACAACAGTTATTGAAGTGGGTGTAAACGTGCCTAATGCTAGTGTAATGGTGATCGAAAATGCGGAGCGTTTTGGGTTGAGCCAGTTGCACCAGCTGCGCGGACGTGTTGGCCGGGGATGTGAAGAGAGTTATTGCGTGCTAGTCTCTTCGTTCAAACTAACGGAAGATGCGAAAACGCGTTTGGAGACCATGGTTCGCACACAAGACGGGTTCGAAATCGCCGAAGTGGACATGCAGTTGCGCGGTCCTGGAGATATGATGGGGACTAGGCAGAGTGGCCAATTACCATTTAAGCTCGCCTCCCTCAAAGGAGATGGACCACTTTTAGCATGGACACGTCATATCGTGGAGCAGTTATTGCGTGAGGACCCACAATTGGACAAAAAAGAACACCAAAGCATAAGAGACCACTGGGCCGCATTGTACAAGCACCAGTGGGGATGGAACCGAATATCATAAGATGGCAAAACGCATCGCTCAATTCTTCAAGGCCTACCACCTCCTTTTGATGAGGACGGGGGGTTATACCTTTTTACGTTCCAACCTCCTAAAACTCGGCGCCTCTATCCTCATTATCCTGGGCCTGTTTTACCTGATCGACGGATATATCATTAATATCGACGATGCCATGGCTTGGGTCACCCAAATCCTCTCCCCGGCCGGCCTGATTAGCTTATTCTTCTTCAGCGAAGTTTCCTTTGGATTTATCACCCCAGAACTCCTTATCGTCTGGGCGGATGAAACAGTAAATCCAAGATGGACACTCATTTTATTGGCCTCATTATCTTATGGTGCGGGAATTACCTCCTACTTTTTAGGTCAATACTGGGCGACAAGGAAAGTAGTACGAGAGCGATTCATTGAACGTCATAAAAATACGATGGAACAACTACGTCGATTCGGCGGATTGCTCATCATTCTGGCCGCACTTACACCGCTACCCTATCCCATCGTCTGCCAACTCAGCGGCATGAATAAATACCCATTCAAATATTTTGTGTGGATTACTCTAGTAAGATTCCTCAGATTTGGAATCTATGGTGCTCTACTCTTTTCTGCCTTTTAAAAGGCGCGTATTCCTCTTTGCTTTTGCCGTGCAAAGTGTACCTTTGAACCTGATTCGAATATTGCGTGCATGAAGATTTCATACCGTTGGTTAAAGCGATACTTACACCTAGACCTCAGCCCTGAGCGAGTATCCGAAATCCTTACCGATACCGGCCTTGAAGTGGAAGGTGTGGAAGAAGTTGAATCCGTTAGAGGCGGACTTCGCGGAGTGATCGTAGGCAAGGTTTTGACCTGCGAAAAACATCCCAATGCTGATCGATTGCGCATCACTACCGTCGATGTAGGCAAAGGCGAACCCCTTCAAATTGTTTGTGGCGCTCCAAACGTAGCTGCCGGTCAAACCGTGCCTGTGGCCCTTGTTGGCACCACCCTATACCCTGATGGTGAAGAACTAATCCTAAAAAAAAGTAAGATTCGCGGCGAAGTGAGTATGGGGATGATTTGTGCGGAAGACGAACTAGGATTAGGCAATGACCACGACGGCATTTTTGTACTTGACAACAAATGGAAGGCAGGGACTCCTTGTGCCGAAGTATTCTCGCTAGATTCTGACCACGTATTTGAAATAGGCTTGACACCGAACCGTACAGATGCGATGGGACACATTGGCGTAGCCCGCGACTTGCGTGCAGCGTTGATCACCGCGGGAGAATCGGCCCCAGCCCTGACCCTCCCTGGCGGTACATTTCCCACCAACGCCACTAACCCCATTACCCTTAAGGTGGAAGATAATGGTTGTCCGGCTTACTATGGTGCCTACCTCACCAACATTAAAGTACAAGAAAGCCCCGAGTGGTTGCGCAATAGCCTTACCGCCATTGGCCTCACTCCAAAAAACAACGTTGTTGATATCAGCAACTATGTCATGCATACCTTCGGCCATCCTTTGCATGCCTTTGACGCAGACCAACTTCAGGGCAATGCCGTGATCGTACGTACTGCCCGCAAAGGTGAAACCCTCATCACTTTGGATGAGGTTGAACGCACCTTGAATCCAGCGGACATAGTCATCGCCGACGCCACAGGGCCTGTTTGTATTGCCGGTGTATTGGGCGGTTTGACCAGCGGAGTAAGTCAAAACACCAAAAATGTCTATCTCGAAGGCGCTTATTTCAATGCCGTAAGGGTCAGAAAAACCGCCAAGCGTCACGCCATCAATTCGGATGCCAGCTACCGCTACGAGCGCGGTGTAGACCCAAATATTACCGCACAAGCACATGCCTATGCCCTCGCCCTTTTGGCAGAGCTTGTAGGCGCAGAAATCAGTCCTGTAGACCTTGTAGGCGCCTCTTCATTCGCTTGGAAAGAAGTGAGCTTCAGTTTCCAGAAAGTCATGTCTTTGATTGGACTAGAACTCAGTGCTGATACCGTGGATTTGATCCTAAAACAATTGGATTTCAAAATCCTTGCGGTCAATGGTGATACCTGGAAAGTTGCAGTCCCCACTGACCGAGTGGATGTGACTCGCGATGTAGATATCGCCGAAGAAATCTTGAGAATCTACGGTTTTAACAAGGTAGAGGTGTCTTCGCAAATGAAAATTAGCGTGGCGCCATTGGACCCTCGTCCCGAAAAACTAGAAAAGAATGTGCTCCAACAGCTCACCGGAAATGGTTTCTTCGAAATCATGAACAATTCCTTGAGTAAAGGCGAGGATTATGAAACACTTCAAGGCGAACTCGTGGACTCCCTAGTGGAGATGATGAACCCACTAAGCCTCGACCTGAACGTCATGCGCGCGAACCTGCTTTTTGGAGGTTTGCAAACCATTAGCTTCAACCAAAAACGCCAACAGCCGAACTTGAGATTCTTCGAGCGAGGAAAAACATACGGCAAAGGGGCCAGCGGGTACTACGAACAAACCAAGCTCGACCTTTTCGCCGCTGGCCACACCACCACGGACTATTGGAATCAAAGCGCCCAAGCCAACGATTATTTCTGGATGAAGGGAATGATGGAGGCACTACTGGATAGATTGGGACTGAACGCCACCTTTAAGACTGGCAGCCACTCCCTACACGGAGAGTACGTGGAAATCAAGGCAGGCAAGAGCACCATTGGATTCGTAGGCACGGTTCATCCGAAGGTATTGAAGCATTTCGATTGCAAAGGTGCAGTGGCGCATGCTTCTATAAATTGGGAGCAATGTGTCCAATTAGTCTTGCAGCAAGGCAGCCAACTCTTCGAAAACCTACCAAAGTTCCCATCCGTTCGCCGCGATGTGGCGCTGTTGGTCGACCGAAACGAATCCTACCAAAACTTGGAGGAAATCATCACCCAAACGGGTCGCGAACTCTTGCAAAACATCTTACTGTTCGATGTATACGAAGGGGATAAATTGCCGAGAGACAAGAAGAGCTACGCGATCGGAATGATCTTCCAAGACGCCAACAAAACGCTAAACGATAAGGCGGTGGACAAAATGGTTTCGAAGATTCTGGACCAATTGAACAAACGTGCAGGGGCTGTGTTGAGGCAGTAGCATGATCAAAATCGCCTGGGCACCCATTTACCATCATCCCTTACCGGACAACCATAGGTTTCCCATGGCGAAATACAGCCTGCTCCCCGAGCAGCTGTTGTACGAAGGCACCCTCACTAAGGACCAAATCATTCATCCTACGCTCCTCCCGAAAGAACGTATCCTGCGCACCCATAGCGCCGAATATTGGCAGCAACTCAAGGACTTGACTTTACCGGGCAAGGCGCAGCGAAAAATTGGCTTCCCCCTATCCCAACAATTAATCGATCGCGAGCGTACGATCTGTCAAGGTACAGTGGACCTTGCCGTTCACGCCCTCACCCACGAAAGCGCTGGACTCAATGTCGCCGGTGGCACACACCATGCCTACTATGACCGCGGCGAAGGTTTTTGCATCCTCAACGATATCATCATCGGCGCCCACCACCTCATCGACTTTCACGACCTCGAACGCATCCTCGTCATTGACCTAGACGTTCATCAAGGCAACGGCACCGCCGTTCTCGCCCAGGGCGACCCACGCATTTATACCTTTTCCATGCACGGCGCCAAAAACTACCCATACCAGAAGGAAAACTCCGACTGGGATATTGCCTTGGATGATTTTACCGGCGATAAAATCTACCTCAGCACCTTGGAACAAGCTTTAGCGAAGCTCTTCAAAACGGTGTACCCCCAGTTCGTTTTCTTTCAAAGCGGTGTGGATGTATTAAACAGTGACAAGCTGGGACGAATGGGGCTCACATTACAAGGATGTAAACGAAGAGACGAGCTAGTATTTGAATATTGTAAAGAGCACTCTACCCCAATGGTCGCTGTTATGGGTGGAGGCTACAGCCCCGAAATCAAAACCATTATTGAAGCACACGCTAATACTTTCAGAATGGCTTCATCTTATTTTGGTTAACTAAAAAAGGATAGGGTAATAATTCCTACTTTTAGAACACCAAACATAACCTAGAAAACAAATGAAACTTCTAAAGTTGCTTGCATTGCTGGCACTTCCGAGTGTGCTATTCTCACAAGTTAATCTTAAGAACCGAGATCAGCCTAAATCACTACAATTTGAAGGGAGTATAGGCTATCCTGAATCCATGCTGACAATTGGTATTCCCCTAAATAACTCCAATACCTTTCAGATCAGCTCAATTCGAGAATTACTTGATACGACTGCCACAAATCATCAATTCTTCGCAATAGAAAATAGTATTACCTTATCTACAAAATCTCGATTGACTGTAGGAATGGGGTACTTATTCGACCTTCAAACAGGGTTAAATTTTGACGTAGCAGCTAGAATGAATTACAGATACAACACCTCTCAAAATGGTTATATTGGAACAGCGCTATTTACCAGTATCCCAAGAGAAATCAAAAGCAATTATTCCTTTAGTGCTCAATTAACTCTTGGATACTATCTCCCTAAAATAAAGGCTAATAGAGGTATAGTTCGCTACAGGGATATACGTCCCTTACACAGTGGTTTTGCTTTGTTCAATAGTCATTATTCCGTGATGAATTATTCCTATACGAACAAAAAACTATATCCATTTGTTCTTGACGCTCGAATTGCCACGGACTTAGGTTACCTGTTCCAACATCCACAGGTTTCTGATTGGCAATCTTGGAATGTAGCCTACAGCATTATAGTGGATGAAAACATAGAAGTCAAACCAACAATCGGTTTACTTACCCAACTTCAAGATTTCAGCAATGTCGTAGGCGCAATTGCAGGGATTGATGCAGAAATAGCCTTAATCAACGGCCTGTTTTTTAAACTAACTATCTCGCAATCAAATAAATCATTTATTCGTGAGAGAATACAACCATGGGTTTTTGCTGGCTTTGGCCTAAGCCTCTAAAAATAGCCTCTACTCGCGCAGAAGTCAATATATTCTAAAACCGTAATTCTTAATTGGCGAGGATATTACCTAATGCATTGTCATAGATGTGCTGGTATTCGGCAACCGTACCCCAGTCCTCATCGTCCACGCGAATACTACCTTTGGTCACGTGACCCAATAGATCAAAGTCACAGCCATTCAGCATCATCAAATCAATAAAGGCATCCTTATTATCTTCACTTACTGTTACTAAAATTCGGCTTTGGCTTTCACCGAAGAGCACAGCATCTTTTCGAAATTCTGCTGGTAGAGTAATGTCGAATCCTAAACCCGAAGCCATACCCTTCTCCAATAATGCCACAAACAAGCCGCCTTCACTTACATCATGTGCACTGTTAATAGCACCTTTGCGAATGAGCATTTGTAGTTGTTTTTGGTTAACGAATTCCTCTTCCAAATCGAAGTGAGGCGTTGTACTCTTCTCCACTCCGTGAATATTCACCAAGTATTGGGAAGAATTGATGTCGTCGTGGTTTGACCCGATCATGAAGATGAGATCTCCTTTGGCTTTGTAATCCAAGGTCATCACATACTTCTTGTCTTCAACCACACCAATCATACCAATAGTTGGCGTTGGGAAAACTGGATCTACTTTATCGCCAATCTGTGTTTGGTTGTAGAAGCTTACGTTTCCACCGGTTACCGGAGTCTCGAAACGTTCACAAGCGGCGCTCATTCCTTTGATCGAACCGACAAACTGCCAATAGACTTCAGGGTTATATGGGTTACCGAAGTTCAGACAATTGGTCACCGCTGAAGGAATACCTCCTGAACAAGAAATATTTCGTGCAGCCTCGCTCACTGCAATCGCACAACCTACTTCAGGATTTACGTGCACGTAACGGCTGTTGCAATCCACACTCATTGCCAAGGCCTTGTTCGTTCCTTTAATATTTACCACTCCTGCATCAGAAGGTGCATTAGTACTCATATTCCGGGTACCTACCATGCTGTCGTATTGTTCATAGATGTAGCGTTTAGACGCGATGTTTGGCAACGCCACCATCTGCTTCGCAACTGCTTTCAAATCCAGAGGCTGAGTGATGCTATCAATGTTAAATTGCTTGAACTCTTGGTAATATGCTGGTTCAGACCACTCTCTATGGTAAACCGGAGCTCCACCACCTAGTACGGCACTTTCCGCAGGAATAGAACCTACAAGTTCATCGCCCCAGTAGTAATTTACAATGCCATCACCAGTGACCTCACCAATCTCTTCACATTCTAGATCCCATTTATTGAAGATATCCAGTACGACCTGTTCTTTACCTTTTTCAACAACAACAAGCATACGCTCCTGTGATTCTGACAAGAGTATTTCCCATGCTTCCATATCTTGACGCAAAGGCACCTTGTCCAGCCAAATATTCATCCCGTGCTCCCCAGCTGCAGACATTTCACATGAAGAACAAGTTATACCGGCAGCCCCCATATCCTGCATCCCTACCACTGCATCAGTAGTAGCTAGCTCCATAGTCGCTTCAAGCAGCAACTTCTCTTGGAATGGATCACCTACCTGTACAGATGGGATATCATCAGCACTATCTTCATCTAAATCCTTTGAGGCAAATGAGGCGCCGTGAATACCATCCTTGCCAGTCGCTGAACCTACAATAAATACAGGGTTACCCAAACCTGAAGAGGTCGCAGAAATCTGCTTACCCACCTCAACAATACCAGCTGAGAAGGCATTAACCAACGGGTTCTGGTGGTAACATTCGTCGAAGTACACTTCACCTCCAACAATGGGGATGCCGAAACTATTTCCGTAATCACCAATGCCCTTGCTTACACCTTTCACCAACCATTTAGTTCTATCCTCTCCTGGTTTCCCAAAGCGCAAAGAGTTGAGTTGTGCTATAGGTCGCGCACCCATAGTAAAAATATCGCGGTTAATCCCACCTACACCTGTAGCTGCTCCTTGATAAGGCTCTACAGCTGAAGGGTGGTTGTGAGATTCTATTTTGAATGCACATGCCAAACCGTCGCCAATATCAACTAAACCGGCGTTTTCCTCTCCTGCCTCTACCAACATATGAGGACCTTTTTTTGGTAATTTTTTTAACCAAACAATGGAGTTTTTGTAGGAGCAATGCTCGCTCCACATTACGCCATAAACGCTTAATTCTAAGTAGTTTGGTGTGCGACCTAGGATCTCCTTGATCGAATCAAATTCTTCAGGACGCAGCCCCATTTCCTGGGCATGTTCTAAAGTGGCAACTGATGTGCTATTCATTTTTGACAAGAATTTGTGCAAATTTAGGGATTCTTAAAGCAACACATTTGAATACAATGCGCAATCTTTCCCACACTTTTAGCCGACTTTTTGTTTATAACCTCGCACTCATTCTAGCATTCTCACAGTGTTCGAAACCTTATGATTTTGATATCGTTATTTACAATGTGAAAATTCCATCAGAAGATGGCATTGATGGCCATAAGTGGATTGGTGTATCTCAAGGTAAAATTGCCGCTATCGGCTCTTCAGGGTCAGTTGATTACCTTCCACCTGCCAAAGATTCAATAAATCTTTCAGGAACATTTCTCTATCCTGGTTTCATAGATGCCCATGGCCACCTCTTTGGCTACGCTCGTACCTTAAGTACGGTAAACCTTATCGGTGCTAATTCTAAAGAAGAATGTATCAATCGAATCACCTCATATATCATCTCCCACCCTAATAAAACATGGATTGCAGGGCATGGCTGGGATCAAAACGACTGGGACGAAAAATCTTTGCCTACCTCAAATGATTTTTCAGATTTTGGTGACCTAAAAATATATATGACCCGCATTGACGGACATGCCGCATGGGTGAACCAAGCGGTATTGGATACTTTTGAAATCACAAACGCCACACATGTTGATGGTGGGTCGGTGATAAATGGCATTTTGGTTGATAATGCTGAGAAACTAGTAAAAGTCCCCCAGCCATCGAATAGATTTTGGCGAGCAGCTTTATTACGAGCGCAGGATAGTCTTTTAAAGTACGGGGTAACTGCAATGACAGATGCGGGCTTAACTAAAGACCAAATACTGCTCTTGGACTCACTTCAGGAAGAAGGAAGCTTCAAATTGTTCGTGAATGCAATGATCAGCAATAATGAAGATGATCTTCAGTATTTCGAGTCCCACGGCCCCATTGAAAAGCCACTGCTAAGAGTAAAAAGCGTTAAGGCTTATCTCGATGGTGCATTAGGCTCACATGGTGCACTCTTGCGTGATCCTTATCATGATTTACCAGATCATTATGGTCTCCCCCTTCTCAGCCCAGAAGAACTGAACGTATTGCGTGACCGCTGCTTGCAAAATAATTGGCAACTATGTGTACATGCCATTGGTGATAGCGCGCATCATGT
>Ga0163109_10000994_pt1 | contig 22472 bp, 17 predicted proteins | sample CRUFie1St13metaG_FD_108704 | JGI IMG/M metagenome (GOLD analysis project Ga0163109, IMG submission 108704) | Marine microbial communities from the Costa Rica Dome - CRUD Field 142mm St13 metaG | ecosystem: Environmental > Aquatic > Marine > Oceanic > Photic zone | place: Costa Rica: the Eastern... | reverse complement strand
TTCTTCGGAGGACATGGACGATTTCCATCGCCGCGTGACCGAGCGGCTGGATGATGATGACGTTGCCTACTGCTGTGAGCCCAAGCTCGATGGCGTTGCTGTTAGTATCGTTTACGAGCACGGCGCGCTGTCACTGGCGGCGACCCGGGGTGACGGGTCCCGCGGTGAGAACATTACGGCGAATGTCCGTACGATCAGCAACGTGCCTCTAACGCTGAGTGGTGAGGGCGTACCGACGTACCTTGAGGTCAGGGGCGAGGTCGTGATCCCGCGTGACGCGTTTGAGCGAATGAACACGCAGGCCAGAACCGCCAATGAGAAAGTGTTTGTTAATCCGCGTAACGCGGCAGCAGGTAGCCTGCGGCAGCTGGATTCGCGGATTACCGCGCGGCGGCCTTTGGCCTTCACCGCCTATTCCGTAGGCGCGGTGGAGGGTGACCTGCCCCGGACTCATGACGCCATTCTGCAGCGATTGAGTGAATGGGGCCTGCCTATTTCGGAATATATGCAAACCGTCGCTGGCATCGCCGCCTGCGACGAGTACTACGAGGCGCTCGCCCAGCAGCGCGATGCATTGCCTTTTGATATCGACGGCATCGTTTTCAAGGTTAACGGCATGGCGGAGCAGGATAAGCTGGGCTTTGTCTCGCGAGCTCCCCGCTGGGCGATCGCTCGCAAGTTTCCGGCCCAGGAGGTGAGCACTCAGCTGTTGGGCGTCGATTTTCAGGTAGGTCGCACGGGGGCGATTACGCCGGTCGCCCGCCTTCAGCCGGTGTTTGTGGGCGGCGTGACCGTCAGTAATGCCACTCTCCATAATGCCGATGAAATTGAGCGCCTCGGCGTTCGGGTGGGTGACACCGTTGTTGTGCGAAGAGCGGGTGACGTGATTCCTCAGATCGTATCGGTCGTCGAGAGCAGCCTGCCCGGTTCCAGCACAGAGCGGGCGCCGATTGCCTTCCCCGGTCAGTGTCCCGCCTGTGGATCAGACGTGGCACGTGAGGAAGGTGAGGCCGTGATCCGCTGTGTTGGTGGTATGGCCTGTAGCGCCCAGCTGAAGGCGGTGATTCGCCATTTTGCGTCGCGCAAAGCCATGGATATCGAAGGCTTGGGTGACAAGCTCATCGACCAGCTTGTCGATGATGGCCTCGTCGGTAGCGTTGCCGATATCTTTCGCTTGAGCCAACCCCAATTGGCGGCGCTTGAGCGTATGGGCGATAAATCTAGCGACAATTTGCTGGCATCCATCGAGCAATCGCGGTCAACGACTTTACCCAAGTTTATCTACGCCCTCGGCATTCGCGAAGTTGGCGAGGCAACTGCACGCGCCTTGGCAAACCATTTTCTAGAATTGGACGCGTTGCTGGCCGCGTCGACTGACGTATTGGAAGGGGTCGACGATGTGGGGCCTATCGTGGCGCGACATATTCGAGGTTTTTCCGGAGACGAACGCAATCAGCACGTGATCGCGGATTTATTGGCCCTTGGGGTCAATTGGCCGCCGGTCATAGTGGCAAGCGGGGAGGGACCCTTGGCCGGCGCCACCTGGGTGGTAACGGGCAAGTTGGAATCGATGAGCCGTGGGGACGCTGAGCTGCGGCTGCGTGCTCTCGGCGCCAAAACCGCGAGTAGTGTCTCTGCGAAGACCAGTACCGTATTGGCTGGGCCCGGAGCGGGTAGCAAGCGAAAAAAAGCGGAAGAACTGGGCATATCGATTGTGGATGAGACCGAATGGCTTGCGATGCTGGAGGAGATGGAATGAAATCAGTCAATCGATCGCGACACACCGTTGTAGCGCTCGCGCTGCTGATGATAGCGGGCTGTGCGTTGTCGCCGCCCGAGCAGGTCGACAATGTCTGCGACATTTTCAGAGAGAAATCCGGATGGTATGGCGATGCCAAAGAGTCCCGCGCGCGATGGGGTGTGCCCATTTCGGTGTCGATGGCATTCATGTACCAGGAGTCCCGCTTTGTTGCGACCGCAAAGCCACCGCGTAAAAAAATATTTGGTGTGATTCCCGGGCCACGCCCGTCTGACTCTTACGGGTACTCACAGGCTAAGGAAGCCACCTGGGATTGGTATCAACGCAGCACTGGTAATTACGGCGCGGACAGGGACGATTTTGGCGACGCTATTGACTTCATTGGCTGGTACAACAACGTGTCCAATAAAGAGCTGGGCATCAGTAAGCAAGATGCCTTTCGCTTGTACCTTGCCTACCACGAGGGACACGGCGGTTATCGAAAGCAAAGTTATCGCAGCAAGGATTGGTTGATTGATGTGGCGCGGAAAGTGGATCGTCAGGCCCAGCGATACAACTCCCAACTGCAAGAATGTTCGGAAGAACTGGAGCCTCGGGGCTGGTTTGATTGGTGGTGAGCGGCATCCGCCTACGAAGCTTGCTGTCACGGGAATGTCATATTACTGACATGTAATAGGGGGCTCTAGGCTTAAGCCCAATACGGAGGGGATATGTCAGCGAAGAGAGTGCTGGTGGTCGATGACGAGGCCAGTATCCGCGAGATGCTTAGGCTGGCGCTGGAAATTTCCGATTTTGAGTGTCTCGAAGCAGCCGACATTCACGAAGCGTATCGACTGATCACCGACGAATCGCCCGACATGGTGCTGCTGGACTGGATGTTGCCTTGCGGCAGCGGTATCGAGCTCCTTCGGCGCCTGAAAAAGGAAGAGGCGACCCAGGCGCTACCAGTGATCATGCTGACTGCCAAGACCCATGAAGATAATGTCGTCCAGGGTCTGGAAGTCGGCGCTGATGATTACATCACCAAACCGTTTGCACCGAAAGAGCTCATTGCCAGAATGAAGGCAATACTCCGACGCTCTTCCAGCGAGGAAGGTGGTAGCGAGCTGCGCGTTGGCGAACTCGTGCTCGAAATTGACAGTCGCCGCGTGATGCTCAGTCAAAAAGCGCTCGAGATGGGGCCGACAGAATTCAAGCTACTACATTTTTTCATGGCGCATCCGGAGCGGGCTTATTCCCGCGCACAATTGCTGGACCGAGTCTGGGGTGCCAATGTTTATGTAGAAGAGCGGACGGTCGATGTGCATATTCGCCGCCTCCGAAAAGCGTTACAGGCGGGTGATCCTATTTATGCGGATTTGATCCAGACCGTGAGGGGCACGGGCTATCGTTTCTCACCTCGCGATCTGGCGGTGGCGTGACCCCGCCCGGCTTTTTTGTCCTTGAATTGCGTCGTCTGCTAGCGGCATTGTTCGCCGCTGGTACGTTGTGGTTGGCGACGCAAGACTGGAAGTTGGCTTTGGTGGCGCTGGTGCTGGTTTTAGCGATTTGCTGGGGGTGGCAGCTGGCAAGGGTGTACCGCTGGTTCGCTGATCCTGAGCAGATGCCCCCCATTTCAAACTCGGGCCTCGGGGGTGTGCTGCGTGATGTCTATGCGCTGCGAAGCCGTGACACGGTGGCAGCTAAGACGCCAGCTCGTTCTCAGTCCTATCTCACAGACTCCCTGGCGTCCATGCGGGACGCAGCGCTGATCATTAATTCAGATGGGCGGCTGGTGTGGTGCAATGACGCGGCCGAATATTTGCTTGATATCACGCTTGAAGAAGAGGAGGGCAAACCCTTCTCTGATGTCGCACCCGGGAAGTCGCTGAAGCGCTACATGCGGGAGGAGAATTTTCAAAAACCATTGCGGATCAAGCCCGGCCCGGACCCTGAGTACTGCTTGCAGCTCGAGTTCTCTCGTTTTGGCGCCAACGACCGCCTTGTGTTCATCAAGGATGTCACCGAGCAGGACAAGCTGGAGCGTATGCGGCGTGATTTCGTCGGCAACGTGTCCCACGAACTGCGCACTCCCTTGACGGTGATCAAGGGTTACATTGAAACACTCCAATCGCTGATGCCCGAATCTGACGAGCGGCTGATAAAGTCGCTGGGCTCGATGGACATCCAGACGGCCCGCATGGAGAGCTTGATATCGGATCTGTTGTGGCTGTCGAGGATAGAGAGCGTGGAGGGAGTGCGCAAAGATGACCAGCTTGACCTGGTCGACCTGCTTACTCATCTCTGTGACGAGATGAGGGCAGCGTGGCCTGGCCGGAAAATTGAGTTGGTGACCTCTTCAAATCTCTGCGTGCTGGGTAATGCGGCAGAGTTACGCAGTGCCATTAGCAATCTGATTGTGAATGCATTGAAGTACAGTGAGGCGCCTGTGTCGGTGAAATGGTCAGATACGGTCGTGGGCCCCGAGTTGCTCGTTGAAGACCAGGGCCCCGGTATCGACCCCAAGCACATCCCGCGCCTCACCGAGCGTTTTTATCGCGTCGATAAAAGTCGCAGTCAGGCAACGGGAGGAACCGGTTTGGGACTGGCAATCGTCAAGCACGTAGCGGTCTCGCATGACGCAAAGCTGTTTATTGACAGCGAATTGGGGAAAGGCAGCACGTTCAGGTTGGTCTTCCCCAACGATCGCGCCGTATCCTGTGAAGTTTGCTCAACAGAGAGCCGAAGGGCCGATGTTGGCCAGTGACGGCCACCGCATCAACCTGACTTTGGGTGAGGTAACAGTTAGCATTGCGAGCTCCTGATGTCGGAGTGCAGCGATGAGTCGATTCTGGTTAGACAAAATAGCCGGCCTCAAGCCGTACGTGCCAGGGGAACAGCCGGCTTCTGACACACTCATCAAACTCAATACCAATGAGCACGCCTTGCCACCCGCGAATGCAGTGCTCACAGCTGTCCGCAACACCACCGGTGACCAGCTGCGGCGCTATCCCGATCCCACTGCGGATGGATTGCGGAGCGCTATTGCAGCCGCCGAGTCGGTGTCCCCGGAGCAGGTTTTTGTGGGTAACGGCTCTGACGAGGTGCTGGCGCATCTTTGGTTTGCCTTCCTGAAAGGCCGGCGGGTTCAGACGCTGGACACGACCTACGGCTTCTATCCGGTCTGGGCGGCACTCTATGATGCCGACCTCACAGAGGTGGCGGTGCTGGACGATTTCTCGGTAGACCTCGACGTGCTAAAAAATGATGACGCTGCGGTCGTGCTGGCTAACCCCAATGCACCAACGGGGCGTGCGCTGACGCGAGACGATATTGCCGTGCTGGTTGAATCAAACCGGGATCGGTTGGTGGTCGTTGATGAGGCCTACTTTGGTTTTGGCGCAGAAACTGCTGTGCCCCTGGTTGCAAGCCATGACAACCTCATTGTGACCCGCAGTCTCTCCAAGAGTCATGGGCTGGCCGGCATGCGCGTGGGCTATGCGATGGCGCAACCGGAGCTCATCGAAGGTCTGAACCGGGTCAAAGATTCCTTTAATTCCTATCCTCTGGACGCGGTTGCGCAGGCAGCGGCCACGGCGGCGATCGAAGACCGGCAGTGGCTTGAGGCGGCTTCGCAGAGCGTGCGTGAGGTCCGTGAGGTCATGAGCGCCAGCCTGGAGTCGATCGGGTTCGAGGTACTCCCTTCGCAGGCCAACTTCATTTTCATTCAGCACAATGCTCTCCCCGGAAAACACATCTTCGACGCCTTGCGGGCCCGTGACATTCTTGTGAGGCGCTGGGATAAACAGCGTATCGAGAACTGGTTGCGCGTCTCGGTGGGGACAATGGCGCAAGCTGAGCAACTGTTGGTGGTGATGCGGGAGATTGTCTCCGCGGAGACCGGCTGAATGCGGTTAGCGGCGGCGCAGCACAATAGAGCCGATGCTATAGCCCGCGCCGAACGAGCACAGCACGGCGAGGTCGCCACTCGTCAGATCTGCGCTGTGTTTGTGGAAGGCGATAATCGAGCCCGCCGAGGAAGTATTGGCGTACTCATCGAGGATCGTTGGTGACTCCTCCTCGGTGGGGGACCTCCCAAAAACCTTGCGGGCGATCAGGTCGTTCATGTTCTGATTCGCCTGATGCAGCCAAATCCGTTTCAGGTCGTCGGCCGCAATGTTCATGTCTGCGAGCTGGCTCGTGATTTGTTCGGCTACAGCGGGGCAGACCTCTTTGAACACCTTTCGGCCTTCCTGGATAAACAGTTTGTCGGTTTGACCGATGCCGCGCTCGTCGGCGCGATTGAGGAAGCCGAAGTTGTTTCGGATGTTGTTGGAGAACAGCGTCTGCAGACGCGTATCCAGAATATCCCAGCCAGCTCCACTGGCCGCCGTGGTATCACTTTCAACCACGACCGCCGTGGCGACGTCCCCAAAAATAAAGTGGGAGTCGCGGTCGCGGAAGTTGAGATGACCTGTACATATCTCCGGATTGACGACCAGTACACGCGCGGCGCTGCCGGATTTCACGGCGTCGCGGGCCTGTTGAATGCCAAACGTGGCGGAGGAACACGCGACATTCATGTCAAAGGCGAAGCCGCTGGCGCCAAGAGCTGACTGAACCTCGATTGCCATGGCGGGATAGGCGCGCTGCATGTTGGAGGCCGCCACAATAACGGCGTCCAGATCCGAGGCGCCGACGCCCGCTTCATTCATGGCTTGCTCGGCTGCCCGACAGGCGATTTCGCACATCACCGACGGTTCGTCGTTATGCCGCTCCGGAATCTCGGGCACCATCCGCTTGGGGTCGAGGATGCCTGCTTTATTGATAACGTAACGAGACTTGATGCCCGAGGCTTTCTCAATGAACTCGGCGGAGGAGTGGGTTTTGGCCTCTAGGTCACCCGCTGCGATCGCCTCGCTGTTGTCGGCATTGTAAAGATCGACCCAGGCGTTGAACGAGGCAACCAGTTCCTCGTTACTGATGCGCTCAGCCGGCGTCAACAGCCCCGAGCCCGTGATTACTGCAGAGGCCGTCATGGGTCGCCTTACCGCTTATCTAGCGCGACGAAATCTCTTTGAGTCTGCCCAGTATAAAGCTGGCGAGGTCGGCCGATGCGATAAGCGCCGCCGATCATTTCGTTCCAGTGCGCAATCCAGCCAACCGTTCGGCCGATAGCAAAGATCACCGTAAACATCGATGTCGGAATACCCAGCGCCTTCAGAATAATGCCAGAGTAGAAGTCGACGTTGGGGTAAAGCTTCTTCTCGATGAAGTACTCGTCTTTGAGTGCGATTTCTTCGAGTCGTTTGGCAATTTCGAGGTTCTCGTCCTCGATGCCCAGCTCGGCCAATACCTCATCCGCCGCCTGTTTCATGACCTTGGCTCTGGGATCGAAGTTTTTGTAGACCCGGTGCCCGAATCCCATCAGGCGGAACGGGTCGTCTTTGTCTTTTGCCTTGGCGATATATTCGTCGATTCGGTCGACTGTGCCGATCTCTTCAAGCATTTTAACCACGGCTTCATTGGCGCCCCCGTGGGAAGGGCCCCAAAGCGCAGCGATTCCTGCAGCAATGCAAGCGAAGGGGTTGGCTTGCGAGGAGCCTGCGAGGCGCACAGTGGAGGTTGAGGCGTTCTGCTCGTGGTCGGCATGGAGCAAGAAGATGCGATCCATTGCGCGGGCGATGGTGGGTGACACCTTTGTCGTTTCACAGGGATTGCCAAACATCATGTGCAGGAAGTTAGCTGCGTAATCTAAGCTGTTATCCGGGTACATAAAGGGTTGGCCAATGGAAAACTTGTAACTCATCGCGGCGATGGTGGGCATCTTGCCGATCAATCTGAATGCCGCCACCTCGCGATGCCATGGGTCAGAGATGTCCGTTGAGTCGTGATAGAACGCAGAGAGCGCCCCGACCACGCCGCACATGATGGCCATCGGGTGCGCATCACGACGGAAACCATTGAAGAATGTCCGGATCTGCTCATGCACCATGGTGTGCCGGGTCATGATGCCGACGAACTCTGCTTTTTGATCGGCGGTCGGTAACTCGCCGTTAAGCAAGAGATAGCAGGTCTCGAGATAGTCCGAATGCTCTGCCAACTGCTCGATGGGATAGCCGCGGTGAAGCAACACCCCTTTTTCGCCATCGATGAAGGTGATTTGCGATTCGCAGGCCGCGGTGGAAGTAAAACCGGGGTCGTAAGTGAAGTAACCGTTGGCGGTCAGTTTGCCGACATCGACGACGTCAGGGCCCAACGTGCCCGAGTGCACGTTCAGATCAATGGCCTGCTCAGTTCCGTCCTCGTGGGTGAGGTTAAGGGTGGCGTGTTTGTCCGACATGAAGGTCATTACCGCTTAAAAATAAGAGGGTGCCAAACTAATGCTGAGCGCCCGACATGTCAATTTGAAACGGGCTCAATGGGTCAGTTCGTCAGGCGAATCCAGAGGTCGCTGAGCTAAAATTGTAATCAATTGTGAGCCCACCTATACTCCCGACCGCGGAGGATATCGGGTCACAGCCCTTAGCCTCATTCGTAATCGCAATTACCCTGAGATTTGATGTGAGACCGACTTCTAGAGACACGCGTCCTGTTAATCTGGACCTTGGTACCATTAAACTGCCAGTGACCGCTTACGCCTCTATCATCCACCGCGTGACCGGGGTGGTGATGTTCTTTTCCAGTTTTTTAATGTTGTGGGCGCTCGACCAGAGTCTGGCCTCTGAAACTTCTTTTAACGCGGTGGCGGCGGTGTTGTCCTCACCGCTAGCCAAAATGATCAGTTGGGGTATGGCATCAGTACTGACTTACCACGCGCTTGCCGGCGTCAAACATCTCATCATGGACGCAGGTATCGGTGAGACGATGCGCGGCGGTGTAGCCGGTGCGCGCATCGTATTTTTGCTGGCGGCTTCAGCCTCGGCGCTGTGGGGGGTACTGATATGGTGACCTCTGTCACGAGCTTTGGCAGAACAGGGCTGTCTGACTGGTTGATTCAGCGCGTCACGTCCCTCGTATTGCTCGCATATTTTCTTGTGATCGCCTACCAGTTACTGGGTTCAGTTGACTACACTTCTTGGCGTTCGTTGTTCGACCAGACGTGGATGAAGGTGTTTACCCTGATGGCCGCGCTGTCGTTGGCAGCACACAGTTGGATTGGTTTGTGGTCCGTGTTCACGGATTACCTGACTGAACGCATGCTGGGGCCGAAGGGCAACGTCATCAGATTGGTTTGCCAAATAGGCGCGTCGCTCGCGCTGGTAGGCTATGTCATTTGGGTGATTGTCATTATTTGGAGCTGAGGCGTCTTGGGTCAGCTGTAAACAAAGGGAGCGATGCTGAAAAAGGCTCCTGGGACAGATGTGAGAGTTATGAGAACGATTTCTTTTGATGGAGTAATTGTGGGCGGCGGCGGCGCTGGCATGCGCGCGGCGTTGCAGTTGGCCCAGTCCGGTTACAAGACAGCTGTAATCTCCAAGGTGTTTCCAACGCGTTCACATACGGTGTCCGCGCAGGGCGGCATCACTTGCGCAATCGCCAGTGCTGATCCCCAGGACGATTGGCGATGGCACATGTACGACACCGTGAAAGGCTCTGACTACATTGGCGATCAAGACGCTATCGAGTACATGTGCTCGGTCGGTCCCGAGGCGATTTTCGAGCTGGAGCATATGGGCCTGCCGTTTTCACGCACCGACGAAGGCCGTATTTATCAGAGACCTTTTGGTGGGCAATCGAAAAATTTTGGCGAGGGAGGGCAGGCGGCCCGCACTTGCGCAGCAGCTGATCGTACCGGCCACGCGCTGCTGCACACGCTCTATCAAAACAACATCAAAAACGAGACCGTCTTTTTTAATGAATGGTTTGCCGTCGATCTGGTGAAGAATCAGGACGGGGCGGTGGTCGGTGTGATCGCCATTTGTATTGAGACGGGTGAGACCGTCTATGTGAAATCCAAGGCTACGGTCTTCGCGACGGGCGGCGCGGGCAGGATTTATGCCTCTACCACTAATGCCCACATCAACACCGGTGACGGCATGGGCATGGCGTTGCGCGCAGGTGTGCCTGCTCAGGATATGGAGATGTGGCAGTTCCACCCGACCGGAATCTACGGTGCTGGCACATTGGTGACCGAGGGTTGTCGTGGCGAAGGCGGTTACCTGATCAACAAGGACGGCGAGCGCTTCATGGAGCGATACGCACCCAACGCGAAGGATCTGGCGGGCAGAGACGTGGTGGCACGCTCAATGGTACTCGAGATCCTCGAGGGGCGGGGATGCGGCCCTAATGGTGATCACGTGAAGCTCAAGTTGGACCACCTCGGTGAAGAGGTGTTGGAATCCCGGCTTCCGGGCATTTGTGAGTTGAGCCGTACCTTTGCTCACGTAGACCCCGTCAAGGAACCGATCCCGGTTGTCCCCACCTGCCATTACATGATGGGTGGTATACCCACAAACGTGCACGGTCAGGCACTGACCGTGGATGCACGGGGTAACGACGAGGTCATTCCGGGCCTATATGCCTGTGGCGAGGTCGCCTGCGTCTCCGTACATGGAGCTAATCGACTAGGTGGTAACTCACTACTTGACCTTGTGGTATTTGGTCGTGCCTCGGGCCTGTTTATAGAGAAGTCGCTGCGCGATGGAATCGAGCTCCGGGATGCGTCGCAAACCGATATCGAAGCCGCCGGAGCTCGACTTCAGGCTCTCAATGACCGAGCGGATGGCGAGCAGTCCTCACCGTTGCGACACGAGCTGCAAGAAATTATGCAGAACCACTTTGGTGTGTTCCGCACCGGGGAGTTTATGCGTGAAGGAATCGCCAAGCTTGCTGATCTGCGTGAGCGCGTAGAGAACGTCACGCTCGCTGATCGCTCGAATGCCTTCAATACCTCACGGATCGAGTGCCTCGAACTGCAAAACTTGTTTGAAACCGCAGAAGCCACGGCGGTGGTCGCCGAGGCGCGCGATGAGAGTCGCGGCGCCCACGCGCGAGAAGACTTTACCGAAAGAGATGACGAGAACTGGCTGTGTCACTCCCTCTACCATAGTGAGGGAAAGCAGGTGTCTAAGCGCAGCGTCAACTTTACCCCGCAAACCGTCGAAACCTTCCAACCGAAGGCGCGAAGTTACTGAGTTGTTCAGGAGCGATCTCAGATGTTACAGGTCAGTCTATACCGTTATAACCCCGAGGCCGACGAGGCCCCGTACATGCAGGATTTTTCTGTCGATACAGGCGGCCGCGATCTGATGGTGCTGGATGTGCTGGAGCTCATTAAGGCCGATCACGATGGCAGCGTGACATACCGTCGCAGCTGCCGGGAAGGTGTGTGTGGTTCAGATGGCCTGAATATGAACGGCAAAAATGGCCTGGCGTGCATCACCCCGTTGTCCGAGAGTGTCAAAGGCGACAAGCTGGTGATTCGTCCCTTGCCAGGATTGCCTGTGATCCGCGACCTTGTCGTCGACATGAGCCTTTTTTACGCTCAGTACGAGAAGGTGCAGCCTTACTTGCAAAACCCCGCGCCGGCGCCGGCGATTGAGCGTTTGCAGTCTCCGGAGGAGCGTGCACAGTTGGATGGCCTGTATGAGTGCATTCTCTGCGCCTGTTGCTCGACCAGTTGTCCCTCCTTCTGGTGGAACCCCGATCGCTTTGTCGGTCCGGCGGGTTTATTGCAGGCGTATCGATTCCTAGCCGATAGTCGTGATACGGCGACAGAGGATCGCCTGGCCAAGCTGGACGACCCCTTCAGCGTATTTCGCTGTCACGGGATTCAGAACTGCGTCAACGTATGTCCGAAAGGTCTGAACCCCACCAAGGCGATTGGTCATATCCGAACCATGTTGCTCAACCGAGCAACCTGATCTGTGCGCTACTTGCATGGGTAATGAGTGTTATAGCTCATTGGCATAACCTGCGGCGTCAACTGCATACAGGGAATGTGTGCCATAACTCTGAGTTATTCTTTGGCCCGTACGCCTCTCAAAATGTCAGTATTCCTGCCGGTTTAACCACTCAACGCAACCCCGACAAAAGCAATTAACTTACACTACGCTGCACCACAGGGGTAAAAGGCGGCCGAAACGAGCCACCGTCCCTCGGACAGTCAAGGGGGCAAGAGTGACACAAGCGACGCCTATACCGGGCATGCTGGCGCAGTGGGCCACTTCCCATATTGCGGGCGGCAACGCCGAGTATGTGGACACACTGTACGAGCAATATTTGCAGGACCCCAATGCCGTTCCGCCGGAATGGCGAGGCTATTTCGATCAGTTGCCCCGGGTTGCCTCGGATACCCACGCGCTGCATGACGTGCCTCACTCAGTGCTCCGTGATCGCTTTGCGCGTATTTCCAAGATGCGGGTGCGCACTGACGCGACCGTCGCACAGGATTCGCATGCGACAGAATACGAACGCAAGCAAGTCAGGGTGGTGCAGCTTATTTCTGCTTATCGACAGCGGGGGCATCAGCAGGCACAGCTTGACCCACTGGCGCTGGCGCAGCGGCCCCCGGTCCCGGATCTGGACCTCACGTTTCATGAGCTCAGCGAGGCGGATTTAGACACGACTTTTCAGGTGGGTACGGTTTACTTTGGGCGGCCCGAGGCGACGCTGGCGAGTATCCGAGACGACTTAGCGGCTACCTATTGTGGCACTGTGGGTGCGGAGTTCATGCATATCGTGAATACCGAAGAACGTCATTGGATTATGAACCGCATGGAGGCTGTTCGCAGCGCGCCAGACTTTCCTGTCGAACAGCGATTGAATATTTTGCGCCAACTCAATGGCGCGGAAGGCTTGGAGCGTTCTTTGGGCTCTAAGTATCCGGGCACCAAACGATTCGGTCTTGAAGGTGGCGAAAGCCTCATCCCGATGATGAGAGAGGCCATCCAGCGAATCGGTGGTTACGGTGCGAAGGAAATCTGTATTGGTATGGCGCACCGCGGCCGACTTAACGTGCTGGTCAATATATTGGGTAAAAACCCGGTCGATCTGTTTGATGAGTTCGAGGGCAAAGCCAGTTATATCGGCTCTGGAGACGTGAAATATCATCAAGGCTTCTCTTCGAACATGATGACTCCCGGTGGGGAGGTGCATCTGTCACTGGCCTTCAACCCATCTCACCTCGAGATTGTTTCTCCCGTTGTCGAGGGCTCTGTTCGTGCCCGCCAGGATCGTCGCGAGGACCCAGCGGGCGAGACCGTCGTGCCTATCGTGCTACACGGCGATGCCGCGTTTGCCGGTCAAGGTGTGGTCATGGAGACTTTCCAAATGTCTCAAACACGTGCCTATCGCACGGGTGGGACCCTACATATCGTGCTCAACAATCAGATCGGTTTTACGACCAGTGAACCTGCCGATGCGCGCTCCACAGAGTACTGCACTGACATCGCCAAGATGGTTCAGGCCCCTATCTTCCATGTCAATGGCGATGATCCGGAGGCGGTGGTGTTCGTCACTCAGCTGGCTGTGGACTATCGCAATCAGTTCAACAAGGACGTGGTGATTGACCTTGTCTGTTACCGGCGTCGGGGCCACAACGAGGCGGATGAGCCGTCGGTCACCCAGCCCGGTATGTACGAAAAAATCAAATCGCACCCTTCGACCCGGGAGCTGTATGCACTGCGCTTGATTGCGGACGGATTGCTCACAAAAGAACAGGACGCTGCATGGGTTGAAGATTATCGCGAGGCATTGGAGCGGGATGAGCCGATGGTGAGCTCACTGGTCTCAGAGCCTAACAAGGCGCTGTTCGTCGATTGGTCACCGTATCTGGGGCATCGCTGGGATGTGGCAGCGGACACCGCGGTGCCGTTGGCTCGGCTCAAGGTTCTGTCCGAGCAGACCAACACGGTACCTGAGGCTTTTTCTGTGCATCGGGTCGTGAAGAAGCTGATGGACGATCGGCTCAAAATGGGTGCGGGCGCGCAGGAGGTTAACTGGGGCTTTGCAGAGACAATGGCCTACGCCTCGTTATTGGACGAGGGTTATCCCGTGCGTCTGACGGGTCAGGACGTAGGGCGCGGCACCTTTAGTCACCGACATGCGGTGCTCCACAATCAACGTGACGGCCAGACCTATGTTCCCCTGCAGCAGCTGAGTACAGAGCAAGCGCCTTTCAGAATCTATGATTCCCTGCTCTCCGAGGAAGCGGTGCTGGCGTTTGAGTATGGCTACGCCACCACATCCCCGGGCGGCCTCGTGGTCTGGGAGGCGCAGTTTGGCGACTTTGCCAATGGCGCACAGGTGGTTATCGATCAATTTATTTCCAGTGGCGAGAACAAGTGGAGCCGGCTGTGCGGGCTGACCATGCTGTTGCCTCACGGATACGAGGGACAGGGGCCGGAGCACTCATCGGCCAGATTGGAGCGTTTTTTGCAGCTGTGTGCTGAGGACAACATTCAGGTTTGCATCCCCAGCACGCCGGCACAGGTGTTCCACATGTTGCGGCGTCAGGCTGTGCGACCGCTCAGGACACCACTGGTAGTCATGACACCCAAGAGCCTGCTGCGACACAAGGAGGCGGTGTCGCAGCTGGAAGAGCTGTCAGGAGGTGGTTTCCAAACGGTCATTGACGAGACGGATGCACTTGATCCTGTGGCAGTCAAGCGTGTGGTGCTCTGTGCCGGCAAGGTGTTTTACGACTTGCGGGCCGCGCGACGCGATCGAGGCATTGAGGATATTGCCATCGTACGTGTTGAGCAGATGTACCCGTTCCCTCGTTTCGATTTGCAGGCGGTGCTCGCACGATATCCCAATCTTGAGGATGCGGTGTGGGTTCAGGAGGAGCCAAAAAACCAGGGTTCCTGGTACGCGATGCAGAGTCGGATCGCCACAGCGGTGCGCAGAGAAAAGATGGATGTCTATTTGCGTTATGTTGGCAGAGAGCCCTCGGCCTCCGCTGCGGCGGGCTACTCCGCTTTGCACCTGCGGGAGCAGGAGGAATTCATTGATGAAGCGCTGGGCCCTATGCCCTGGGGCTTTTAATTAGAGGATGCTGGGATGACAGTCGAGATTAAGGCGCCCGCCTTTCCAGAGTCTGTTGCAGACGGGGTTGTCTCTGCATGGCACAAAGGCCCGGGAGACAGCGTCGCGCGGGACGAGCTGCTGGTAGAAATCGAAACCGATAAAGTCGTGATGGAGGTGGTCGCGCCTGAACCCGGCATCATCGAGGCAATCATGGCGGCTGAGGGCGAGACCATCACCAGTGAGGCGGTGTTGGCAACGCTGACTGCCGGTGCAGCGGGTACCCAAGCGCCTGCCGCCGAAGTATCGATACCGAGCGAAGCCGGCTCTGACGCCGCCGGTGGCGCGGCGGAATCCATTCCGATGGGCCCCGCCGTCCGGGCGTTGCTGGATGAGCACGGCCTCTCGCCGGAGGGTATCACTGCGACGGGCAAGGGCGGTCGACTACTCAAAGAGGACGTGCTGTCTCACCTGAAACAGGCGCCCCCGCAGCCTGTGCCTGAGCCGTCTGTGGCATCCTCTCCAGTCGCATCTTCAGCGGCTGCCGATCTGAGAGTCGATGGGCCCACCAGCGAACGAATCGAGAAGCGGGTCCCGATGACCCGCATGCGCGCCCGCATTGCAGAACGACTGTTGGGTGCCACCCAGCAAACAGCCATGCTAACCACCTTCAACGAGGTGAACATGGCGCCGTTGATGAAGCTCCGCCGACAGTACCGTGACGAGTTTGAGTCGGTGCACAATGGCACCCGGCTCGGTTTCATGGGTTTCTTCGTTAAGGCGGCCTGCGAGGCGTTGAAGCGTTTCCCTGAGGTCAATGCATCCATAGATGGCAATGACGTGGTCTACCACGGTTATCAGGACATCGGCGTGGCGGTCTCGGTTGACGAGGGGCTGGTGGTGCCGGTGCTACGTGATGCTGATTTTATGAGCATCGCGGATGTCGAGGCGGCCATCGCCAGTTTTGGGGGCAAAGCCCGGGATAAAAAGCTGACCATTGAGGAGATGACCGGTGGTACCTTCACGGTATCCAATGGGGGCGTCTTTGGCTCGCTACTGTCCACGCCGATTCTTAATCCACCGCAAACGGGCATTCTCGGCATGCATACGATTCAGGAAAGGCCCATCGCGATGGATGGCGAGGTCGTGATACAGCCGATGATGTATCTGGCGCTGTCCTATGATCATCGCTTGGTCGATGGCAAAACAGCCGTTCAATTTTTGGTCACGATCAAGGGCCTGATAGAAGATCCCGCGCGGATTCTTCTACAAATTTGATAAGGGGGATACGTTGAGCAACCCATTTGATGTGATCGTTATTGGCTCGGGTCCTGCAGGGTACGTCTGTGCTATCCGCTGCGCACAGCTTGGACTGTCAACGGCAGTGATAGAGCAAAACGTGAATGAGCAGGCTCAGCCTTTACTAGGCGGCACCTGCCTGAACGTTGGTTGTATCCCCTCTAAAGCATTGCTGGACAGCTCGCACCGTTACGCAGAGGCGGCGGGGCATCTCGCTGATCACGGTATTGGTGTTGAGGCGGTGTCCCTCGATGTGGCGGGCATGATGGCACGCAAAGACACGATCGTATCCCAGCTGACCGGCGGTGTGTCCGGCCTGCTGAAGGCCAATGGCGTATCGGTCATCAGGGGAGCTGCAGTGCTGTTGGCGGGGCGGCAGGTTGAGGTGACAGATTCCTCGGGCGAGAAGAGCACCTATACCGCTGACAATATTGTGCTGGCGGCAGGGTCTGAGCCCGCGGCGATTCCGCCCGCGCCAGTCGACGGCGATCGCGTGGTGGATTCCACCGGCGCCTTGTGTTTTGAAGCAGTGCCTGAGCGGTTGGGTGTGATTGGCGCGGGGGTCATTGGACTCGAACTGGGGAGTGTCTGGGGGCGCCTCGGCGCCGACGTGGTCATGCTGGAGGCGATGGATCAGTTCCTGCCCAACATGGACGAGCAGATTGCGGCTGAATCCGCGAAGATCTTTGCTAAGCAGGGCCTGGATATCCGCCTCGGAGCGAGGGTCACTGACGTTGCGGTCGACGGCGACACCGTCTCGGTGGCCTATACGCAAGGTGATAGCAGCGCGACGTTGGAATTTGACCGGCTCATCGTTGCTGTAGGCCGAATGCCGCGCACCGAAAAATTATTTACAGCCGATTCCGGTGTGACGGTCGACGAGCGCGGCTTTGTGTTCGTAAATGATTACTGCGCGACCGAGGCGCCCGGTGTGTGGGCGGTTGGGGACATCGTCCGCGGACCCATGCTGGCGCACAAGGGCTCTGAAGAAGGGGTGATGGTGGCGGAGCGGATCCACGGCAAGGCCGCACAGCTTAATTACGACGTGATTCCTTCCATTATCTACACTCATCCGGAGGTCGCTGCGGTAGGCAAAACCGAGCAGGATCTCAAAGCGGAGGGTATCGACTTCAAGGTCGGATCATTCCCTTTTGCGGCAATCGGCCGGGCAATGGCCTCGGGCGAAACAGAGGGTTTGGTCAAGATTCTGTCGGATGCCGATTCAGATCAGATTTTGGGGGCTCACGTTGTCGGGCCCTCCGCGGCAGACCTTGTGCAGCAGATTGTCATCGCTATTGAGATGGCCGCTAGCACGGAGGATCTTCAGCTCATGGTCTTTGGCCATCCCACAATGTCTGAAGCGGTGCATGAGGCCGCTTTGGCAGTTGATGGGAGAGCGATCCACATGATGAACCGCGCCAAGCGTTAATACAGCAGTGACGTAACGGCAGCTGCCCGATGCTGGCGTTACGTGAGGTTGATCGGGCGTTACCCCGGGGGGTGTTATGAATTTGCATGAGTACCAGGGCAAAACCCTGTTTGCTGACTACGGCTTGCCGGTATCGACTGGCCACGCTGTCGACTCGGCTGAGGCGGCGATAGAGGCGGCCAACGATATTGGCGGCGAGCGATGGGTGGTCAAGGCCCAAGTCCATGCGGGCGGGCGCGGTAAGGCGGGCGGAGTGATGCTCGTGGACAGCCCTGAGGCGGTGGGAGAGTTTGCGGCGCAGTGGTTGGGCCAGCGGCTGGTGACCTATCAAACGGATGCGTCTGGCCAGCCTGTGTCCCGCATCCTGGTCGAATCGTGCACCGATATTGCTGACGAGTTGTATCTGGGTGCCGTGGTTGATCGCGCCAGCCGGCGCATCGTCTTCATGGCTTCAACCGAGGGCGGCGTCGAAATTGAAAAGGTCGCCGAAGAAACCCCCGAAAAAATCCTCAAGGCGGAAATTGATCCCCTAGTCGGCGCCCAGCCTTTTCAGGGACGGGATCTCGCATTCCGGCTTGGCTTGGCCGGCGTTCAGGTGAAGCAGTTCGTCACCATTTTCATGGGCTTGGCAAACCTGTTCGCCGACAAAGATCTGGCGCTGATCGAGGTGAACCCGCTGGTCATCACCGACGAGGGAAATCTTCACTGTCTCGATGCCAAGGTGGTCGTAGATTCAAATGCTCTTTATCGCCAACCCGATCTTGAAGCGATGCACGATCCCTCTCAGGAAGACGAACGGGAGGCTCACGCCGCGCAGTGGGAGCTCAATTACGTGGCTCTCGATGGCTCCATTGGTTGCATGGTCAATGGCGCGGGGTTGGCCATGGGCACCATGGATATCGTTAAGCTCCACGGCGGCGCACCGGCGAACTTTCTCGATGTGGGCGGTGGAGCGACCAAAGAGCGCGTCACTGAGGCGTTCAAAATCATTCTTTCTGACGAAAACGTCACGGCTGTGCTGATCAATATTTTTGGCGGTATTGTCCGATGCGATTTAATTGCAGAGGGCGTTATCGGCGCGGTCGAGGAAGTAGGCGTTGATGTGCCGGTTGTCGTGCGTCTCGAGGGCAACAACGCGTCGGTAGGGAGAGAGGTGTTGGCCGGAAGCGGTCTAAATATTCAGGCGGCGGAGAGTCTGACTGATGCTGCCCAAAAGGTGGTCGCGGCGGCGGGGGGTGCGTCATGAGCATTCTGATCGATCAAAAAACCCGCGTGATCTGCCAGGGCTTTACTGGTTCACAAGGTACTTTTCACTCCGAACAGGCGATCGCTTACGGTACCAAGATGGTCGGCGGTGTGACGCCGGGAAAAGGTGGGCAGACACACCTGGATTTGCCGGTGTTCAATACGGTGGCTGAGGCCGTTGCTGAAACTCAGGCTCAGGCCTCGGTGATCTATGTCCCCGCGGCCTTTTGCAAAGATTCCATTCTTGAGGCGGCCAATGCGGGCATTGAGTTGATTGTTTGTATCACCGAGGGCGTGCCGACACTCGACATGCTAGACGCGAAGGTCAAGTGCGATGAGATGGGTGTCAGGCTGATCGGACCCAATTGCCCCGGCGTAATCACGCCCGGGCAGTGCAAGATCGGCATCATGCCAGCGGATATTCATTTGCCGGGCAAAGTGGGCATCGTGTCGCGCTCCGGGACGCTGACTTACGAGGCCGTCAAGCAGACCACTGACGTCGGCTACGGTCAGTCCACCTGCGTCGGTATCGGCGGCGACCCGATTCCAGGGTCTCACTTCATCGATATTCTGGGTCTGTTTCAGGAAGACCTCGACACTGAGGCAATCGTGATGATCGGCGAGATCGGCGGCACGGCCGAGGAGGAAGCAGCGGAGTTTATCCGCACTAATGTGACCAAGCCTGTGGTCTCCTACATTGCCGGCGTAACGGCCCCTAAGGGGAAGCGCATGGGTCATGCGGGCGCGATAATTTCCGGGGGCAAAGGCACTGCGGATGAAAAATTTTCGGCGCTGGCGGCGGCGGGTGTCCGCACCGTGCGTTCTCTGGCGGATATCGGCGCTGCGCTCACTGAAGTCACGGGTTGGTAAACCGACCCATAAGCTCAAGGCCCGCTGAAAGCGGGCTTTTTTACTTGAGGATAGCTGATGGCCCTTGAAAAAGGCCTGTGAAGCCCCATTCTTACCGGACTTGCTCAAAAGGGGTTTCCTCATGACTGCCGAAGCTACCCAAACGATGGGTTTTCAAACTGAGGCGAAGCGACTGCTTCACCTCATGATTCACTCTCTTTACTCTAATCGGGAGATTTTTCTTCGCGAGCTCATCTCCAATGCGTCCGACGCCATCGATAAGCACCGCTTTGCGGTCATCGGCGATGCGAGCTTGGGTACCGGTTTGGGGGACTACCGGATTAGGGTGGAAGCGGACAGTGAGGCAAAGACAATCACCATCGACGATAACGGGATTGGCATGTCCCGGGATGAGGTGGTGGACAACCTCGGTACGATTGCCAAGTCGGGCACCGCCGCCTTTATGGAGCAACTGTCCGGCGATCAAAAAGCAGACAGTCAGCTAATTGGCCAGTTTGGCGTCGGTTTCTATTCGTCGTTTATCGTCGCAGACCACGTGGTGGTGGTAACGCGAAAAGCAGGCGAAGAAACCGCCACCCAGTGGGAGTCCGCAGGCGAGGATGAATTCACCATCAGTGAGTCCTCACGGGAGAGTGCTGGAACCACAATTACATTGCACCTCAAAGACGATGCCGAGGAGTTCGCCGACAGCTGGCGTGTGCGATCGGTGATCAAGAAGTATTCGGATCATATTTCTGTACCGGTGATGATGCCTGAGCCTCCAAAGGCTGCGGGGGATGACGAGGACACTGCCGATACATCTGCGGAACCCGAGTGGCAGGCGGTCAATGAGGCCAAGGCACTGTGGACGCGCAGTCGTTCAGAGATCAGCGACGAGGAGTATCAGACGTTTTACAAGCATATCTCTCACGACTTCGAGGATGCGCTTAGCTGGAGCCACAACGCCGTTGAGGGCAAGTTAGAGTACACCTCGCTGCTGTATTTGCCGCAGCGCGCGCCCTTTGATCTCTGGCAGCGGGAGGGGGCGCGTGGTCTAAAGCTTTATGTGCAGCGCACTTTCATTATGGATGAGGCAGAACAGTTTCTGCCTATGTACCTGCGTTTTGTGAAGGGCGTGCTGGATTCCAGTGACCTGCCCCTAAATGTCTCGCGAGAGCTGCTGCAGCAGAACCAGCAGGTCGATGCCATTCGCAGCGCGTTGACCAAGCGGGTACTGGACATGCTCTCAAAAATGGCCAACAAGCAGCCTGAGGATTACATCCGATTTTGGGATACCTTCGGTGCGGTCCTAAAAGAGGGGCCCGCGGAGGACTTTAGCAATCGCGAGAACATTGCCGATCTGCTTCTTTTTGCCACGACCCGTGATGACGAGGCAGCCCAGCGCATTTCGTTGAAGCAATATGTCGAGGCGATGAAGGACGATCAGCAGTCTATTTATTATGTTGTCGCAGAGAACCATGCGACGGCAAAAAATAGTCCCCACATCGAAGCGCTTCGCAAACAGGGTGTTGAGGTGTTGTTGCTGTCTGATCGCGTCGACGAATGGTTGATGAGCCACTTGGCAGAATATGACGGCAAGCCCCTGCGTGATGTTGCGAAGGGAGAATGGGATCAGAGCGCCGACGACGAGGAGGCCAAAAAGGCGCTTGAGGAGGCCGAAAAGGCCAGCGAATCCTTGATCGAGCGGATGCAGGCCGTGTTGTCCGATCGGGTCGCCGGTATTCGGCCCACTACCCGGCTTACGTCTTCACCGGCCTGTTTGACTGTTGCGGAACATGAGATGGGTGCGCAAATGCGACGCATCATGGAGGCGGCGGGGCAGGAGATGCCCGAAACCAAGCCCACAATGGAAATTAATGTTGAGCACCCGCTTTTACAGCGTTTGGATCAGGAGTCGGATGAGGATCGCTTTGCTGATCTCGCGCAGATTCTGCTTGATCAGGCTGCACTGGCCGAAGGATCGGTGCTCGAGGATCCGGCTACCTATGTTGCCCGTCTCAATAAGCTTCTGGTGGAAATGAGCGGCCCGTAAAGTGCTGCTCACTTTATGGCGCCATGGGGAGGCAGGCTCCGCTCCCACAGATGAGGCCCGCACACTGACGCCGCGTGGCTGTGAGGACGTGGTCGCGATGGCGCGGGATTATGCGGCCTGGTTGGGCGAGTCGGCTCCTGGGTCCCTCTCGCTTTTGCTTCATAGCCCCTACCGGCGCACCGTCGAGACATCGGAGTTGTTGGGCGAGCGATTACGTCCGGGCAGTCAGAAGGTTGACGCCTTACTGGCACCGGGCGCATATCCAGAGGCGTTTTCCGAGGGCGATTACGCAGGGCACGAGCATATTGTCATGGTGTCTCATCAACCTTTTGTGTCACAGGCAATCGCCCTCTGGACCGACGATTTGACGCTGGCGCCTCTGGCCCCCGGTGGTTACTCGGCGCTGGAGGTCACTTGCCTTGCCCGAGGTGGCGCAAGGTTACTGCGACATTGTCCCGATCCTCGCGATCTCGCGAGCAAGGCCCAAATATGAGTGAGGGCCGAGCATTTTCAGTAACGGCCGATGGCCTCACCTATGCGGGGCTTGAGTGGGGAGACCCTGATGGTTATCCGATCCTTGCGTTGCACGGCTGGCTCGACAATGCGCTCTCCTTTTCGGTGATAGCTCCCTGTTTGAGCGAGTACCGCCTCATTGCCCTCGACTTGTCCGGTCAGGGTATGAGTGATCATCGGTCACCGGATGCGACCTACCATATTTGGGATGATGTACCGCAGCTGCTATCAGTCGTCACGGGCTTGGGTCTCGAAGAGCTGGCGGTCCTGGGTCACAGCCGCGGTGCGGCGATCGCGGTGCTGCTGGCGACGGCGCTGGAGGACCGATGCTCTCGCCTGGTGCTATTGGACGGCATGCTGCCGCGCCCTGCGCCTGA
>Ga0163109_10000993_pt1 | contig 22507 bp, 29 predicted proteins | sample CRUFie1St13metaG_FD_108704 | JGI IMG/M metagenome (GOLD analysis project Ga0163109, IMG submission 108704) | Marine microbial communities from the Costa Rica Dome - CRUD Field 142mm St13 metaG | ecosystem: Environmental > Aquatic > Marine > Oceanic > Photic zone | place: Costa Rica: the Eastern... | reverse complement strand
TCTATCTTAAAGAAATATGGAAAGGCTGAAAAAGAAATAAAAAGTTTATTGAAAAAGTAGCCAAAAGATTTGCCTAATTGAAATATTTTTCTTATCTTTATATTAAATAAAAAGAGAATATGAAAACAATCAAAGACACTCCAGGTAGAAAAGTAAAATTTCAAGAATTAGATGAAACTGCAATTGCACATAATGCAGTTAGATATTGTGAAGAAAATTATCCAGAAACATGTGCTGAATTCAAAAAGATATTACAAGAACAATATGAAATGTTTTGTAAAAAACAAAAGAATTATGGTCCAGGTAATATATCAGTAGGAACCAATTTAGAAACATCAGATGATATTAAATTATCATTGACAGGTCTTTGGTTTCGATTAAATGATAAAATTCAAAGACTAAAACAATTAATTGTATTAGGTCATAAAGATGAAGTGGGAGAATCAGAACAAGATACTTTCCAAGATTTATCAATATATGGTATTATTGCACAAATAGTTTCTAATAAAAAATGGGGCAAATAATTAGGTATATTGAAATATTTTTCTTATATTAATATATGAATAAGTTTTTAAAGTACAGCATTAGAGAACCTTTACCAGACGAACGTAAAATATCTTATTCTCAATTTTCTATGTATTCAACATGTCCCAAACATTGGGAGTTGGCATATGCAAAAGGATTGAGAACATTTAGTCAATCGATACATACTGTATTTGGTACAGCAATGCATGAAACATTACAACATTATCTTACAGTGATGTTTGAACAAACTGCTGTAGCTGCTGATAGTATTGATCTTAATAGATATCTTAAAGATCAAATGTATAACTTATACAAAGAAGCTGTAGAAAAAATGGGAGAACATTTTTCGAATAAATTTGAATTAGGTGAATTTTATGAGGATGGTGTTGCAATTATAGATTGGTTCAAGAAAAGAAGAGGACAATATTTTTCTAGAAAGAATGAAGAACTAATAGGTATTGAAGTTCCTATATATCATCCGGTTGAAGAAGGTAATGATAAAGTTATGATGCTAGGTTATTTAGATATTGTTATGCGAGATAAACGTGATAATAAAATAACAATCATCGATATTAAAACTTCAACAATGGGATGGAACAAATATCAAAAAGCAGATAAGACAAAGACATCTCAGTTGGTATTATATAAAAAATACTTTGCAGAACAATATGGTTATGATGTAGAAAAGATTGATATTAAATATATGATAGTAAAACGTAAATTGATTGAAGGAGCAATGTTTCCTCAAAAACGTATTACAGAATTTTCTCCAGCATCAGGTAAACCGACTAGAAACAAATTGACAAGAGAAATAAAAGGATTTGTCGATACAGCATTCAATGCAGATGGTTCTTATAATTTAGAAAGAACTTATCCGGCAATTGCTGGCAAGAATAATAAAAATTGTAAGTGGTGTGAATTTAAAGATCAGCCAGATCTATGTGCTAAGGCCGAAAGAGTAAGAATATGAAAGTAGCAGTTATAGGTAGTAAAATGTATGAGAATATACGTAAAATAAAACTTACGTTATTCGAACTCAAACGAAAGTTTGGTACTGACTTGATTGTTATTTCAGGAGGAGGAAAGAATGGTGCTGATAAATATGCTAGAAAGTATGCATTAGAATTTGGAATAAAATATAAAGAGTTCAATCCAGCACATACAGTAAAAAATTTATATTCTGCAATGTCAGATACATATTATGATAAGCCATATCATGTATCACAATTTCATCATAGAAATATGTTGATAGCAAGAGATTGTGATGTAATGATAGTGTTTATACCTGCAGGAGATGAAAAGTCTGGATGTATGACAGCAGTAAAACAAGCAAAAAAATTAAATAAACCAGTAACAATAGTATCATGATAGAAGCATTAGGATGGATAAGTACAGTATTAGTTTTGATAGGCTATACTTTAAACGCAAAAGGAAAATTTCAATACGCAATGATTGCGTGGATTGTAGGAGATGTGGGTTGGATCACATATGATTTTTACATAAGTAATTATAGTCACTTAGCATTAAGTTCTATTATAATTGTATTAAATTTATATGGAATCTGGAACATAAAAAGAATGCAAAATGGTGGTGTTAAACAACCGTAAGCATATTTATAATAAAGTTATAAGGGGTTTTTGAATGAATCAAATAAAGTTACCAACGTTAAGGAAGATAGATCCTAACAAACCAAAAAAGAAGAAAATTTTACTATTAGCAGATGATCTAAGGATGCATTCTGGAATAGGAACTATGTCTAAAGAATTTGTTTTAGGCACGGTAGATAAATATGATTGGTGTCAATTAGGTGCTGCAATAAAACATCCAGATCATGGAAAGGTTGTAGACATAAGTGATGATGTAAGAAAAGAAACAGGTGTTGAAGATGCATATGTTAAAGTGTATCCACATAATGGATATGGAAATGCTCAAGTGTTGAAAGAAATAATTGCATTAGAAAGACCTGATGCAATATTACATTTTACAGATCCTAGATTTTGGCAATGGTTATATCAAATTGAACATGAGATAAGACAATCAATGCCTCTTATGTATTATAATATATGGGACGATCTTCCTTATCCACATTGGAATGAACCATATTAAGAATCATGTGATTTATTAATGAATATTTCAAGACAGACAAATAATATTGTAAAAAATGTATTACAAAAACATCCTAAGGCAGATTGGGCAGTTCAATGGGTGCCTCATGGTTCAAATTCAAAATCATTTTTTCCTATCAATGAAGATTCTAGAGATTGGCAAGAATATAATATTTGGTGTGATAAATTTAAAGAAGATCATAACGTTGATTTTGTAGTATTTTGGAATAATAGAAATATTAGAAGAAAGAGTCCAGCTGATTTGATATTAGCATTCAATACATTTTGTGAATCATTATCTCCAGAACAGGCTAAAAGATGTGCGTTATTAATGCATACACAAATAAGTGATAGTAATGGTACAAATCTATTAGCTGTGAAAAATGCTGTTTGTCCTAAGTATAAAGTTTTATTCTCTGACCAACCAGTAGAACAAAAACAGTTAAATTTCTATTATAATATGGCAGATGTAACTGTTAATATAGCTTCGAATGAAGGATTTGGTATTTCATGGAATGAATCACTTCATGCAGGTACGCCGATAATAAATAATGTAACAGGTGGTTTGCAAGATGGTTGTAGATTTGAAGATGAAAATGGAGATTGGATAGAATTTACAACAGAGTTTCCAAGTAACCATGATGGAACATATAAAAAACATGGTAAATGGGTAAAACCAGTATTTCCATCAAATAGATCTATACAAGGTTCGCCAATGACTCCGTATATATTTGATGATAGAGCTGAATTTAGAGACGTTGCAGCAGCTATCAAAGAATGGTATGACATGGACAAAGAATCAAGAGATGCTTGTGGTATGGCCGGCCATGATTGGGTGAATGGAGATGAATCATATATGTCAGCTTGGGGTATGTCAACAAGAATGGCAGAATGCATCGAGGATTGTTTTGCAAAATGGAAGCCAAGAAAGAAATTTAGTACATATAAAATAGAACAAAGAAAACAAATTGAAAATCCAGGAGTAATCATATGAAGCCATTTATAGTAATACAAGGACCTGTAGCTACAAGATCGGGCTACGGAAATCATACAAGAGATTTAGCAACAGCATTAATTTCTCAGAATAAATATGATATTCAAATTATATCATTACCATGGGGAGAATGTCCTATGAATGCATTAGAGACAAATAATACTGATCATCAAGAAATTGCAAAAAGAATTGCTAAAGGAAATATAGATCGTCAGCCAGATGTATTTATACAGGTATCAGTTCCAAATGAATTTCAATCACATGGTAAATATAATATTGGAGTAACTGCAGGTATTGAAACAACAATTGTTAGTCCAGATTTTATACAAGGTGCTAATAGAATGGATATGCTTATTGTTACTTCAGAACATTCGAAAAAAGGATTTACAGAAGTTTCATATGATGCTATAGATAATAAAACAAATGAAAAGAAAGGAGTATTGAAATTAGAAGTTCCAGTTAAAGTTTTATTTGAAGGATTAGATCTAAATATGTATTCTAAAACAACTAATATTGAGCCTACTGTAATAAATGAATTCAATGACATTAAAAATGATTTTTGTTATTTATTTGTTGGCCATTGGTTAAAAGGTGATATAGGTCATGATAGAAAAGATGTAGGAATGATGATCAAATCATTTTGTGAAGCATTCAAAAAGAAATCACCAAAGAATCGTCCGGCCTTAATATTAAAAACATCTCATGCAACTTTTTCTATAATGGATAGAGATTCTATAATAGAAAGAGTTCAGCAAATAATTGCACCTTATGGAACAAAGGCACCAGAAATTTATTTATTGCATGGAGATTTATCTGATAAAGAAATGAATTCATTATATAATCATCCTAAGGTAAAAGCAATGATTTCATTTACAAAGGGAGAAGGATTTGGCCGACCATTATTAGAATTTAGTATAACAGGAAAGCCTGTAATAGCTTCTAACTGGTCCGGACATGTTGACTTTCTCAATCCAGAGTATTGTGTAATGTTACCAGGACAGTTAACAGATGTACATAAATCAGCTGCAGATAAATTTATATTGAAAGAAGCAAAATGGTTTACAGTTGATTATGGTTATGCAGCAGCAGTGATACAAGATGTTAAGAAAAATTATAAAATATATCTTTCGAAATCTAGAAAACAAACTCAATATGTCAAAGATAATTTTAGTTTAGAAAGGATGGCTGAAATATTCAAAAATATTGTAGATGAAGGATTAAAAGGAGTGCCTCAACAAGTAGGATTAACATTACCAAAACTTAAGAAGGTTGGCAATGAAGCTCCTAAATTAAAATTACCAAAACTTAAAAAGGTTGAATCATGAATTTAGATTACGATGATATATCACCAATAACAGGCAATAAATGTGTTGTAATAGAAGCAGATCCTGGTGCAAATGTACAATCATACTTATGTATGGAATCAGGATATACAACAACAGATATGTTAACTAAAGATGGAACATATATTGAAAAACATGAAGAGCAATTGACAGAATTAATGTTAGATGCAAAATATGAAGATGAAGAGACAGGATTGATCTGGTATCCAACATTTATGCAGATGCCAGGAGGAATGCTATATCCAGACGGAACAGTTAACAATTTAAAATGGAAAGTAGCTAAAGTAGTTCCTATATTTGGAGATGAAAGATTACAATATCCTATACCTGGAAGAGATGGAGAATATTTTACGTCTAAGTTAGATGTAGATAATGCTAATACATATAATACGAACGACTTTAAACAAGCGTTAGAAGAACTATATGATATTGTAAAGGAGACTATAGAAGATGAACAACAATAAAGGAATGTTAGGATTTACGGCAGGTAATTTTGATTTATTACATCCTGGCTACATTTATACATTCGAAGAAGCTAAAAAACATTGTGATAGATTTATTATCTTTTTACAGAAAGATCCATCAAAATCTAGATATTCGAAATATAAACCAGTAATACCATTATATGAAAGATATCGTGCATTAATGTCAATTCAATACATTGATGAAGTATATGTATATCAAACTGAAGAAGAGTTATACGAACTAATTAAATATTTCAAACCAGATATACGTATTTTAGGAGAAGATTATATAGGAAAGAGATTTACAGGTGATGATTTACCTCCTAAGGTTATTTATACAAGTAGAGCTCATGGTTGGTCAACTACTAAATTGAAAGATTTAATTACTAAACAAACAATAAAACAAAATCCGGAGATAGTAAAATGAAAATAAGTTATGCAATCACAGTTTGTAATGAACATAAAGAAATAGAAAAGTTACTAACATTTTTATTCGAACACAAAAGAAAAGAAGATCAAGTAGTAGTACAAATGGATAAAACTGCAACTCAAGAAGTTATTAGTGTCTGTGAAAGATTTGAATCGAAACAAGCAACGGAATATAAATTAATTCAATTTGATTTAAACAAAAATTTTGCACAATATAAAAATAATTTGAACAAAAATTGTGATGGCAGCTGGATATTTCAAATAGATGCAGATGAAATACCTAATGAGTATTTGATTGAAGCATTGCCATTTATATTAGAAGCAAATGATGAAACAGAAGCATTTTGGGTGCCGAGAGTTAATACAGTAGCAGGCATCACAGATGCACATATCCAAAAATGGGGTTGGAGAATGGACGACCAAGGATGGGTAAACTTTCCAGATTGGCAAATGAGAATTTATAAAAATGATGAAAATATTTATTGGATAAAGCCTGTTCATGAACAACTTAAAGGATATACTAAATTTGCTAACTTACCAGCAGAAGAAAGATTTGCACTATATCATCCAAAGAATATCGGAAGGCAAGAATCGCAAAATGCGTTTTATGATACGATATGATCAAAGTAAAATTATATGAATTAGATAAGCATAGAAACGAATGTGCTTTTCGTCCATATATATGGTCTCAGAATATATTACGTGAGATTGGAATTGAACTTACAACCGGCGATTCATATGATTTTGGTTTAGTTGGTCAAGCTAGTATCATAAATAAAAAAGTATCATTAGAACAATCAGTTAATGATGGATTAGAATTTTTATCTAAAATTACTGGTGATTATATGATCTTAGATGGCCAAGATTCAACATCATTAATGGGAACATATGAAGTTTTTAAAGAATCTAATGCTAAATTACTTTTAAAAAATAGTTTATTGAAAGATCGATCTTTGTATAAAGAAGGACTTCAATTAGGAAGATATTATTGGGGTCCAGGAGATTACAAATTAGACGATTTTGATCAGTATTCAGATCGTATAGTTTTATCTGGAATAAATTGGTTATCAACACATTGGTCGGGTATAAAACCACAATGGTACAATTTGCCACAAAAACAATATGATGTCTCAGCTATGTTTCAATATCCACAAGGAACAGATGTATATGAACATGGCCATCTGCAAAGTATACATTATGATAATTATAGAAAACCAATGATGGATATTCTATCTAATATGAAATGTAATATTGCAAAATTAGAAAATGGTATACGAGTATCTCAAGAAGAATATTATAATCGAATTTCTTCTGCTAAAATATTACTTGCACCATATGGATATGGAGAAATGGCACCTCGAGATTTGGACGCGGCACAATTTGGTGCAATTTTAATCAAACCTAATATGAGTTATGTTGATACATATCCTAATCCGTTCATTGAAGACGAAACATATATAGCATGTAATCATGATTATTCAGATCTTCAAGAAAAGATTGAAAAAATATTAGGAAATTACAATGATTATTTATATATTATAGAGAATGCAAGAAGAAAATTTTCTGAGTTATTTACTCAAGAAAATGTTGCAGTTCAGTTCTATAATATAGTTAAAAACTTAGAGGGAGTTACAAATGAATAATTTCACGGTGAAAAAGGCATTAATACTTGGCGATGGATTGTTAGCAAAAGAATTAGTAAAACAATCTGGTTTTGATTCGATATCAAGAAAGGCTGATGGGTTCGACATAACAAATAAAGATACATATTATCTAATGACAGAAATATTTGATGGTGTTGCACAAGCTATGATGTATGACTGTGTTATCAATGCAATAGGATGTACAGATACATATTCTACAGAAAAACAACCACATTGGGATGTAAATTATAAAGGTGTATCAGATTTAGTAGATTTTTGTAATAATTGGAAAATAAAATTAGTACATATTTCAACGGATTATATTTATGCTAATAGTAAAAGTAATGCAACAGAAACAGACGTACCAGTACATTGCAATAATTGGTATGGATATACTAAACTATTAGGAGATGCGCATGTACAACTACAATGTAATAAACATCTGATACTTAGATGTACTCATAAACCTCGTCCGTTTCCATATAATAAAGCATGGACCGATCAACTTGGAAATTTTGATTATGTTGATGTTATATCAGGTAAGATATTAGATTTGATTGAGAAGGATGCAGAAGGAATATATAATGTTGGTTCAGACCCAAAAACAATATATGAGATGGCTAAAGAATCTAGACAAGATGTATCGCCTGCTATATCAAAATGGGCACCGGAAGAGATTCCATCTGATATCACAATGGATATTAGTAAATTAAAAAAGAAAGAAAATGAATAAGAAGTTAATTATATTTGGACCATGGTGCGGAGAATTTTGTTATGAATTAAGTTGGTGGATACCTGAGATACGAAAACAACGTTTAGATAATTTTAAAGATTATGATGCATTTATGGTAGGATTTGAAGGACGTAAAGTATTATATGAAGATTTTACAGATAAGTATTTTTCATATCCATCTGAACTAGAAGATACTTTAAAATATCCAGCTACTTTTGGAGAACATATTAATGGTCGAGATATCATTCCAGATCACCTTAAAGAATATGTTGAAAAAATTGCACAACCATATATTGATCAGTATGATGAAGTATCATTATATTGGCCAGGCACAATGCCTATTTCTCGAGAAAGAACATTTAAAGAACTTCCGTACGGAGAGTTTAGACATTACACTGCATCAGAAGAAATATTGAAATCTGTTCGTGAAGAAATACATTTTGATAATGATCGAGAAACAGTTGCAGTAATGGCTAGAATACGTTTTAGAAATGGAAATGTATGTAAATTAGATTGGAATCCAGACCATTGGAAAACGTTTATCGAATTATTAGTTAACGATCTTAAATTAAATGTAGTAATGATCGGAATCCCACAGAAAGAAGGTAGTAGTGCCGGAGCTTCTATAACATTTGAAAATACAGATTATATAAAAGGAATTCAATTTACAGGTCCAGATTCTGTAGAAAGACAAATAGCATTATTACAATCTACTAAATGTAGTATATATGGTGCATCGGGAACGGCAGTGTTTCCATTTTTTATAAAAGGTGCAGCAACATTTACTCAACAAACAAAACAAGAAGGATTTAGATTGAAGTTTCAATGGGAACGTGATCTAACAAATGATTTGGAAAAGGTAGAAATATTTGATAAATATGATAACTTTGAAATGTATGATTCACCAGCTGAAGAATTATATAATGAGTTCAAAAACTTTTATCAAAAATTAATTTGAATTACGAAAAAAAATTATTATATTAAATTAAAATAGGAGAAATTAAAATATGAAAATAAGAAAATCAATGTTGCCTGTACTTCGACCATATGGTGGTGAAGAAGAGGTAAATGCTTTAAAAGAAGTTATTGAAAGTGGTTGGTGGGGCAAAGGTCCTAAAGTAGCTCAGTTCGAGAAAGAGTTTGCAGAATTAGTAGGAGCAAAATATGCAGTAGCTGTTACTAGTAATTCTCATGGACAAGATTTAGTAATGAAAGCATTAGATATTAAAGATGGTGATGTTATAAACCCTACTATTTCATTTATGGCAACAGCTATGATACCATTATGGCAAGAAAATGTAACAACTAATGTTGTTGATGTTGACCCATATACAATGTGTATAGATCCAGAAGATGTACGTAAATCATTAACACCTAATACAAAAGCAATTATTGCAGTTAATCAAGCTGGAGTTCCAGCACCGATCAAAGAAATAAGAGAATTTTTTGATGGACTAATTATTGAAGATTGTGCTCATAGTTGTTATACGCCAGGAGCAGGACAAGCTAGTGATATTGCAATATGGTCTTTTCAAGCTGTTAAAACAATGCCTTGTGGAGATGGTGGAATGATTACATTGAATGATGAAAAATTATATAATAAACTAAAAGAAATGACATGGTTTGGTGTTTCTTCAACATTCTCTAGAGTTGCAAAAGAAGATACTGTTACTGGTAAGCCTGGATATACTTGGGATTATGAAGTTGACAAAATAGGATATAAATGTTATATGATTGATCTAACTGCAACTTTATGTTTAGAACAAATGAAGAAGTTACCAGAAATGTTAGAATGGAGAAGACATGTACAAGCAGTTTACAATGAAAAATTACATGAATGTATTGAAAGACCACCTCATACAGAAACAGTACAATATTATTGTGCAAAAGTTCCTGCAGAACATAGAGCAGAGTTAATTGATTATTTGGCTAGTAAAAATATTCATACATCAGTTCATTTCAAGCCATTACATAAGTATGAGATTATTCAAAAGCATATGACACATAAAGATAGAGAGTTTCCTGTTGCTGATAAAGAATGGTTAAAATTAGTTTCATTACCTGTTCATCCCGCAATGACAGAAGAGGATATAGAATACGTAGTGTATTGGGTGAACAAATACTTTGATGATAATCTATAAAAGGGTAAGATGAAGTATATACTTGAAATAACTACCAAGATTGGCTGTTCTAATATGTGTGAATATTGTCCACAAAGCAAACTTATACGAAGATATATTAGAAACAGTCATATTCAGACAATGAATGAACATATGAATGAAGCTGGCGATACTATTCATAAATTATTTCTAGATGATTACTTAAAGAACGATGTTAATAGAGAAAGAATGATGACAGTAGAAACATTTAAAAAATGTTTATCTACTATAGATGAATCTGTTGATATTCATTTTTCTGGTTATGTAGAAGCATTTGAAAATCCAAATGCCATTGACATGGTCGAACATGCAGTACAAAAAGGACATAGAGTAGGTATAAATACTACATTGATGTTTACATCTAAAGAAGTAATAGATAGATTAGTAAAAATTGGTAATTTTAAACATTTTCATGTACATACACCATCTGCAACATATTTTGAAACAATAGGGCGTATAGGTCAAACTAAGTTCTTAAGAAATGTTCCAGAAGATAAAAATAAAGAAGGCAAAGAAATATCTGAAAAATATTTTGATCTTTTAGATTATATGATTGATAATTCTAGACCTGTTGGAGCACATTTTCATACTCATAGTGCCAATGGAAAAGCATTACATCCAGAAATAGATGAAAGATTTGGAGATAGAATACGTGCAGTAGGTTATAGAAATAGAGGACTTAATTCTAGAGCCGGAAATTTAGGAAAATTAACTGGTGATGCATTATGGAAAAATAATTGGTGTGAAAGGATCATTCATAATGTATTGTTACCTGATGGCAGCGTTCAATTATGTTGTCAAGATTATGGATTAGAAGAACCAATTGGAAATTTACTTCATATGGATTATCCAGACTTATTTCAAACAAATAGATTCAAAGAAATTATGGCTGGTAAGGCTGAAATATGTCAAAGATGTGATGACGGCGTAGCAGTGCCAAACGATCAAAAACAAAAATTACGATCTATGCAGAACTATGAAGATGAATGGAGAAAAAGAAAGTGATAGATTTATATAAAATACCAGATACTTTAAATTTAGATGGACATAATTGTTTCCATGATAAAAATACATATCCTAATTTTCAAAATCATCTACAAAACTTTAAGACGCATATAGGGCGATTGGTAGATAATAAAGAAGCAGCAACGTTTTACAAATTTGGAGATGGAGATTTTAGATTCCTAACAAAAAATGCAGTTGGAAGTGCATCACCTGGTAAAAGAGCTTTGAGCAAATCATATGATGAAATAGATCACCAAAGATTTATTGATAATGCATCTAAATGTGATTATTATACATGTGAAATATATCCTGAAAATAGAACCATGTTTAAGGCAGTTATTGATAGAGAAATAGATTATCCTGCAGAATATGGTTATGGATTAGTTGCGAACAAATGGTTTTTCGAAAGATTTGAAGGAAAAATTGGATTGTTAGGTGCTAGCGAAAAGCTTTATTTAATTGAAGAATTAATGAAAAATAAAGAATATCAAGAATATCTAGGATTAGAATCATTTACAGATTATATACATTTTCCTCAAAAATATGCAGCAGATGATATTCAATTAGTAGAAGAATTTGTAGGTAATCAATTAAAAGAATCAACAGCAGATATATTTTTATTAGGCATTGGACATGCAAAGTCAGGTGTACTACATTCATTTACAAAATATAAAAAAGCAGTTTATCTAGATGTTGGTGCTGGGATTGATATGATAGCAGGATGTGTTAACACAAAACGTCCTTATGCAGGTGAATGGAAAAATTATAGACTTTCTGGGTACGATTATTCGGATATCGATTATTTGAATTATAACAAAGGAAATGAAGTATTAATATGACACTTTATATCATATCATCTGATAAATCAATTCATAGTATAGAAGCAATGCAATACTATATAAATAAAAATTGGAATCCAAACCCAACTGTTAAGATATTAGGATATAGTTTACCTGAACACTTTAAATTAGCATCAAATTTTGAATTGATATCAATGGGTGAAGATAAAGGTCCAGATTATGTTACATCTAAAATATATGAATATATGTCTGATATTGAAGACGAACCATTTATTTTTACAGTAGATGATTTTTTACCAATAGAAGAAGTAAATGTAAATCATATAGAATATTTAAAAACAAAAGTCAAAGAAGGTAACATCTCTAGAATATCATTAGATTCAGCACTTTCCGGAAAAAGAACACATACAATTGATAAAATAGATGATACAGAAATAATACAACTTCATAGTAAAGTTTCATATCCAGGAAAGGTTTCGGCGGTATGGGCAATATGGAATAAAGAAGATTTCTTAAGTTCTATAAAAGGTATGCCTAGTTTACATGCATGGGAAAGAGCTAGTAGAGTATCACAAAATGTTTTAGGAACAAAAGAAGGAATAATCAGATCATGTCATTTGTTTAAACATGCACGATTACGTACTAGCTGGACAACTATAGTTGATAGCGATGATGATATTAGTTCTGAAGATAAAAATAAAATACAAGGATTTCTAGACAAATGGAAATCTGAAGGAGTAATTCAATTATGAGTAAAAATGTAGTATTTTGGACCGGGATAAAAAATGAATCCTTATCTGCTAAGTATGGTGGATTTGAATGGATGGATTATTCTAAACAATCATGGCAATACTGGTGTAACAAAAATAATGTTGAGTTAGTAACATTTGAAGAACCATATACAGATATCAATATACATAGAGCAAATTGGCAAAAGGCAGTTCATTGTTGGGATATATTAGATGAAAGAGGTATTGATGCAGAAAATGTATTTCTTGTAGATGCATCTTCTATGGTACATTGGAACGCTCCTAACATATTTGATCAGATTGATCATAGATTAGTTGCATGGAATGATTTAGATAATCTTAAATGGGTATATGATAGTATTGAAGGATACAAATCTTTCTTTGATTATGAATTAGATAATAGCAAATATGTTAATTCAGGTGTAATTATTTTCAATAAATCTCATAAAGAATTTTTTAAATCTTTTAAGAATTTATATTATGATAATTCAGAAAATTTTATTATATTACAAGATAAACATGTAAGAAAGGGTACAGAACAAACGCCATTTAATTATTGGTTACAAATGCAGGGAGTAGAATTAAATTTAGATATGCCCGTTACATGGAAATTGACTCATTTGCATAGAAAACAAATGTTAGGTCATAATTGGCAAATAGGATCAGATAAAACACCATTTTTTATTAAACATGGATATCTATGGTTTTTTACTGGATTTGAAAAAATGCAAAGAACACAGTTAATGACACAAGTATGGAATTCAATAAAAGGAATGTATGAAGCGTAATATAGTATTTTTAACTGCAATAACCTTTCCTGGACAGGAATATAGAAGTGCTCCATATGAATATGGAATCAAATCATGGAAACATTGGTGTGATAAAAATGATTGTGATTTGTTTGTATTAGATGAGCCAATTTTTGAACCTGAATATTGTAAACCAAATTTCTATAGATATTGGGCATATGAATTATTAGAAGCAAACGGAATAGAATATAATCAGATTTGTCTAACCGATGCTGACTGTATAATACATCCAGAATGTCCTAACTTTTTTGAATTGACAGATAATAAATACACAGTTACGGTAACTGAAGGTAATATGGATTGGGTATGTAGAAGTTTAGAAAACTATCAAAGTTTATTTGGAAAAACATTTCCATTACATAGATATTTTAATGCTGGATTCCAGGTTATAAACGAATCACATAGAGAAGTATTAGATCAATTCAAATCATTTTATGCAGAACATAAAGATCAAATATTATGGATGCAATCAAACTATGGAGTAGGAACAGATCAGCCATTGATTAATTATATTGTTAATCTGTCAGATACAGAAACAAAATATTTACATTATCAATATTGTATGGCCGATCTGCCATTGAAAGAAATATTAGATGATAATATGACTTTCACAAAAGTTCTAAAAGGAATATATCAATTCAATGCATTGCCTAATAATTCAAAAGCAGAACAAACTATGTATTGGATGAAAAAAACATACGAGTATTTATATGAAAACTAAATTTGCAATAGGATGTCTAGTTCAATGGTATGAATGTGATATTATAGAAGAATATGTTGAAACACTAAAAGAATCGATTACTGAATATGATGGCGAAGTTTTAGTAGACTTTACAATTAGTACGAATGAAGATTTAGAAAAATGTATTAGTGCAGAACAAAAGAATAAGTGTATAGAAAAAATAGGAAGTATATTGCTAGACTTTGATAATGTACGATTTAAACAAACATTACATACAATTGCAGATTATAGACGAGAGTTCAATACTACTTATTGTGACAAAGCAGATGTTTTAATATGGGGAGAGAGTGATGCATTATTACCTAAACAAATGTTTACTATATTAGATAATTTACATCAAATGTCAATACAAAATAATAATCCTAAATACTTAGCATTCTTCGGAACATGTAAGATGTGGGATGATAGTTGGAAACCAATTGAACATAATGATTTTACAGATAAGCCATTTATAGAAGGCGATTCAGAAAATTGGTGGAGTGTGAGATATGATATGACTAAAGATGAAATGAATAAGATAAATGAAAAGGTCAATGATCTAGATGTACGAATTGTATCGCCACATAAATTTAATGGATGTGGATTGGTAATATCATCAGAAGTTATCAAGTCTGGAGTTAATATACCTAAATCTGTATTCTTTGTACATGAAGATTCAGCATTCATGTATATGACAAATAAAGTATTAGGTAATATTCCTCAATACATAATCAAAAACATACTATTAGTTCATAACAGGAAGCATATGAACAAAAGAAATTATGTGTTAGGCGAAGAACTGGTATCAAAGAAAGATCCAGGTCAAAAGAGAGGAGTACATAAATGGTATAAGAAAGCAAATAAAATGTGTGAACAAAACTATATAAATTTATTCAATCCAAATTACAAATCATTTACATGGGAAGACGTATGGAAATAGCATGGTTTTCAGAAATGGGGTTTGATGGTAAGATTGGTCGTGACCATAAGAATATGCGTACAGAGTATGCATGGTGGGTAGCACAAGATGCGATTCATCATAATATTTTAAAATTACAACAGTTGCCAAACAATACTTATGATTTAGGAGTAGTTATCATTCCAAAACATGTTGAAAGATTTATGAACTTTGATATAGTAACTGAACTAAGAAGAGTTTGTAAGAAATATGCATTTATGCAAGAAGGACCATCATGGTATTTTCAATCATTGCCATTGGCACAATCTTTATGGTTTTTCAATATAATGGCCGAAGCTGATTTTGTGTTAGCACATAATGATCGAGACAAAGAATATTATGAAGGACTATTAGAAAAAAATTGTTATATCAATCCTACATTAATGATAGAAGATCCAATTGATACTAATTCTTTATCTCATATGAATGATAGAGAAGGTACGATCATAGGTGGAAATTTAGTACGGTGGTATGGAGGATTTAATTCATTGATGATAGCTCATGAATCTGGAGAGAAGATATATGCACCACAGATGGGTAGAATGGAGAAAGAAGAATTACATATGGAGGGCATACAACATTTGCCATATATGGAATGGAATGAATGGATTGTTAAATTGAGTAAATTTAGATATGCAATTCATCTGAATCCAAATTCTATTGGAGGAACTTTTTACTTGAATTGTGCATATTTAGGAATTCCATGTATAGGAAATATACATGCCAATACACAAAGGATATGTTTTCCAGACTTATCAGTGGAACCAGATGATATGAGAAAATCAAAACAATTAATGGAAAAACTTAGGAATGACGAAAAATTTTATTTATATTGCAGTAATAAAGCAAAAGAAATGTATCAAAGCCACTTTCATGAAACAGTATATAAAACTACATGGAATGATATAGAAAAAATAATAAGTAAATATTAATTATGAAAATTAGTTTAATACAACCTGGAAGAAACAATCTCAAGTATCTCAAATGGTCATATGATTCAATTCGAAAGAATCAAGGAAAACATGAAGTAGAAATATGTGTTGCTGATGACTTTAGTAATGATGGTACATGGGATTGGTGTCAAGAAATGATGAATAAAGATTCAAATTTCAAAGCTATAAGAAATGAAGGTCCTACTAGATTAGGTCATACAATATTATATGATAGATTAGTAAATGAAGTTGCTAGTCATGATGTTTGTATGATATATCATGCTGATATGTATTTGATGCCAGGAGCAATTGATCAAATTGATCATAAATTAAAAGAGAAAACAATAGTATCTCTTACAAGAATTGAACCACCATTACATCCACCTGGCCCAGAAAAGATGTTAATTGATTTTGGAATTGAACCAGAAGAATTTAGAGAACAAGAATTATTAGATTGGTTTAAGAATATTCAGTTACAACAATTAACAAAAATAACAGAAGGCATATTTGCTCCATGGGCATTCTATAAAAAAGACTTTCAAGAGATAGGAGGCCATGATCCATTATTTGCTCCACAATCAAAAGAAGACACTGATATATTCAATAGATTCCATATGAATGGTATTAAATTTATACAAACATGGGGTGGTTGTGTTTATCATATGACATGTAGAGGATCAAGATTTGCAGATGGTGCAAAAAGAAATCCTGATGGACAAGTATTTATGAAGAATAGAGAGACAGATGAATGGTTGAAGCAAAATGAAAAATCTACTAGAGAGTTTATTAGAAAATGGGGACATTTTTGTAAACATGATGAATTAATGAAACCAATTGTTCCTCCCAAGTATGATATAGGAATAAATGTATATAACTGTAGTTTGGATTTATTAAAAGTTCTAGAACCATGGTGTAGTACAATATTTGTTGATAATAATAAAATGCAATATATTACAATAGAACAGCCATTTACATCCTTTCAATTATCCAATAAGGTATTGAGTAAAGAACAGATGAATGCAAATACAATATGTGGTGTGATGATAGAAATAGATGGTAATAGATTTACTAATGAAGATTTTAGACATATACAAAATATATCAGAAATATTGGCAAATGATAAAGAGTTAGATGTTGGATCTTTTCAATTAGGAAATTTAAACATAGTAATAAATAATTTACAAACATACGAAAAAGAACTAATCAAACTGAGAAAATTAGAATGGATATCTTAGTAACAGGCGGTGCTGGCTTTATAGGTACAAATTTAATATATCAATTGTTATCAGATGGTCATAAAGTATCATCACTCGATAATTATTCTACTGGTAAACATGAAAATGAAATTGATCATGAGAATGTTATCTATTATAATACTGATATCAATGATTGGCATTATCAAATGAATTTTGATGTAGTATTTCATTTAGCTGCAGTTGCAAGAATTCAACCATCATTTGAAGATCCTAAAAAGTATATTGATACTAATTTTAACGGAACATATAGGATAGTACAATATTGTATTGAGAAGAACATACCTTTAATATATGCTGGTAGTTCTTCACATCATTCTGGTAAATTTAAAAATCCATATACATTTTCAAAAGATTTAGGAGAAGAAATAATAAAATTATATCAAAAACATTTTAACTTAGAAGCATCTATAGCTAGATTTTATAATGTATACGGACCAAATCAATTAACAACAGGAGGATATACAACTTTAATTGGACGTTGGTTAAATAATATTTATAGACAATTGCCTTGTGAAATATACGGTGATGGAACTAAAAGAAGAGATTTCACTCATGTCGATGATATTGTAGATGGTTTGAATAGAATTATGAAACAACAAGCATATGGTCATAAATTTGAATTCGGCAGAGGTAAAAATTATTCTATAAAAGAAGTAGCTGACATGTTTGGAGTTATAGCACAATATGGTCCTGATAAGCCTGGAGAGGCACAAGAAACTTTAGCTGATTATTCGTTAGCAGCAGAATTATTAGCATGGGAACCAAAAATTAATTTAGAAGATTATATAGAGGAAGAACTATGAAAAGAATAGGAGTAATAGGACGAGGATTTGTAGGTACAGCAGTAGAATATGGATTTTCTCCACAAACAGGCTGTGATGCAGAATTAAGATCATATGATAAAGATCCTACAAAAAGTACACATACATTAGAAGATACAGTAAACAATTCAGATGTTATATTTGTATCAGTACCAACACCATCGAATCCAGATGGTAGTATGCATTTAGGAATATTAGAATCAGCTTTAGATGATATTGCTAAAGTATATAAGGGTACGGCGATTGTTTTAATTAGATCCACCGTTACTCCAGGAACAACAAGATTATTACAATTAATGTATCCGAACTTTCCAGTAGTATTTAATCCAGAGTTTCTAACTGAAAGGTCTGCTAAATTTGATTTTATTAATCAATCTAGATTTATATTAGGCGGTGCTAAAGAACATACAAAAAAGATTGCTGAATTATATAAATGGAGATTTGGAGCATCTGTTCCATGCATTGAAACTAATTTTGAAACAGCCGAAATGATTAAATATATGAATAACTGCTTCTTTGCTACAAAAGTTTCATTCATGAATGAAATGAAATTAATTGCAGATAAATGTAATGTAGAATGGGATACTGCAGTAGATGGATTTGTTAGAGATGGAAGAATTGGACATAGTCATTTAGCAGTTCCAGGTCCAGATGGTAAGTTTGGTTTTGGTGGATCATGTTTTCCAAAAGATATTCAGGCAATGATATCTTTAGGAGAATCATTTGGAATTGAAATGAATACATTAGTAGGTGCATGGAATACTAACTGCAATGTACGTCCAGAAAGGGATTGGGAAAAGTTAGAAGGTCGTGCAATAGTTAAGAAAGATGCTAAGTCAGAGTGGTTTGATAAAGATCCATATTCACATGATGGCAAAATTGTCATAGAATAATGAGATACTATATTTTATACCCAGGCAATACAGAAGCTGATACAGTTAATTCTACAAATCAATTAGGAGATGCGTCATTTAAAACATTTTGGGCACAGCGTGGTTTGAATATATTAATGAACGCAGTAGAACAACAACATAAAGATTTAGATAAATTTGTCATAAAGGACGAAAAAGGAAAAGATTATTCAATTGAAGAATTTTTAGACAAAATTAAAAAGTTAAAAGTTAGAATACAATAGTAATGCCAAAAGTTAGAATCGATAGGCTAGATGATTATCAGCCTTATAAGAAGAAGTTTCCTAAAAGAAAGGATCGTCATGAAGAGTTCAAGAGAGACTCGAGCAAAAGAAACAAACGAGATAAAAAAAATGGAATAGATCGGCGCTCCTAGGATATTTATTATAAACCAATTTAATAAAGGAGAGTTTACAGATGTACACAAGAGAGCAAATCATGAATGTGGTTGAAGGAAAAGGCTACAAATATTTTCATGATAACAACAACAAATCATATGATGTTAATATCATAGGAATTAGAAATTCTAAAACTAATGGTAGAGTTACAAATGCATTTGATGATCTAATGACAATTGCATATAAAAATGCAGATGGCGAATGGATGTATCATGAATATCCATGCACAACAGATCCAGGTACACATTGGGTAGAAAATATTTTGAATCCAGATGGTGTGGCAATATTAAAGCCTGGCCAGTATAGAGGTTCTCATAAATTAAGATTACACCAGGGTAAATATTTAGCATTAGGTCAGAAAAAACCAATGAAACTTTATAGAGATGCTAACCTAGATGGTAAGTATGATCTTATCGAAGAAAGTGTTAAAGAAGAATTAGTAGGAATTAATATTCATCGAGCAACAGGTAGAACTGGTGGTAAGTCTACTAGAGTAGATAAATGGTCAGCGGGTTGTCAAGTAATTGCTGATAATGATGATTGGCATGAATTTTTAGATATTTGTCAAGCAGCTAGAGAAATACATGGTAATTCATTTTCTTATACTTTAATCGAGAGTAAAGATATATCATAATGGCGGTCAAGCTAATATTTAGTTCAAGCGGACAACAAATCATGCAAGAAGTCTGTGAACATTGTGGAGATCCTATTCGTCAATTACATATCTCTGATATAGCAACAGTTAAAGATAATGAAATTCGTACTGTAAGTATTAGAAATGCAGATGAAGAATTATTTCAGTTAAAAACTAGACGAGAAAAGATCAAAGAAGTAACTGAATCATTTAAGAGAAAACAATTATTAGATGATACAGAAGCAGAAGAAGCATTTCAGAAAAAGGCATTCAAACATGGTATGAGGCCAGAGGCTATGTGTAGTGAATCAATTGATCCAATTTCTGGTGTAACACAATCTTATTGTCATAAATTGACTAGAACTAAAGTATTGAATAAAGTTCGTTCTGACGGAACTACTTTCAGTGCTAGTTTTTCTCGAGCAACTGCATCAAGAGCAGGAATTAGAGTTGGAATGGATAGGAAAGGAAATCCAATTCGTATGAAAGAGATCAAAGAGATTGATATGGACACAGGTAGAGTAAAAAAGATTATCAATGATGCTGGACAAGAAGTTGAAAAACCAAGTAAAAAATTAGGAGCATTTGAAAAAGGCTGGTGGAATGAATTAAGTCCTGATGAACAAGATATCTTTTTTAAACTTACAATCACATGTGAAAGATTTGTTGACACATATGGGAAAGATGCTGTTTTTCATGGAAAGGCTATAACACAATTCGAATCTAAATCAGAACTACAAGATCAGTTAGAATTTTTTGGTTGTCCTAATGGAACTTAATCAATGTATTAATGATACGTAGTATATTTATATAAAATGATAAAACTAAAAAACATATTACGAGAAAGAAAGGTACTATCGGTATTTGATTTTGATGATACATTAGCCAAATCAGATGCTTGGATATATGTTACACGTAATGGACGTACAATAAAAAAATTAGATCCAGCACAGTTTGCAGTATATACTCCAAAGCCAGGCGAAGATTTTGATTTTAGAGATTTTGATAAAAAACTTAGAAATCCTAGACTTATAAAACAAAATGCTGAATTGTTAAAAAAGCAGTTAGATAAAGCAAGAAGATCATCAAAAGGTGCTAGAAAGGTAACTATATTAACTGCAAGGAGAATAGGCCAACCAGTTACAAGTTTTTTAAAATCAATTGGCCTAGATGCATACGTAGTTCCATTAGGAAGTAGCAATCCAGTAGACAAAGCAAATTGGATAGAAAAACAAATCAAAAAAGGATATGATACAGTATATTTTATGGATGATAGTCCTAAAAATATTAGAGCCGTAAATAATATGTTAAGAAGATATCCTAGAATTAATTTTATTACTAAACTAATCAAAGAAAGTTTTACAAATGGCTAAGTTAAAAAACATATTAGAAGGCACAAGATGTTGGAAAGGATATGAAAAGAAGGGCATGAAAACAATGTTTGGAAAACGTGTTCCTAACTGCGTGAAGCGAGAAGCTCAATTGCCTGATGATGGATTTTCAGACAAAGATCAAATGATAATGCATGATGATATAGAAGAAAATGCAGTTATTGATCATGACGGAAAGTCAGCACCATTTGGTTCTGGATATGATGAGTTAGAAGAAAATTTAAGAAACTGGGTAAAACAGAAATGGGTAGATATTTCTAGAAAAAAGAAAGGCGGAGGTCATCCAGCATGTGGAGCATCTGCAGGTAAGAAGTCTAGAAAAGGTGGTAAGAGAGCTTATCCTAAATGTGTTCCTGCATCAAAAGCAGCAAGAATGAGTAAAAAAGACAAAGCATCTGCTACAAGAAGAAAAAGAGCTGTATATAAAAATAAAGCAAAAGGTGGTAAGCCGCCAAAGAAAGCAAAAAATGTTTCTACAAAAGCAGAAATGCTAATGAGAGAAAGATTGATTCAGTATCTTGAGCAAATAAATGAAAAGGCTAAAAGAGATAAATGTTATTACAAGGTTAAAGCAAGATATGATGTATGGCCATCAGCATATGGGTCATTATCATTATCCAAATGTAGAAAGGTTGGAGCTGCTAATTGGGGTAACAAATCAAAGAAAGGGAAAAAGTAATGAGTAAAGTATTATATAGAAATAAATCTTTAGGATTAGAAATAATCG